>Ga0154020_10005416_pt1 | contig 15065 bp, 10 predicted proteins | sample Klosneuvirus_201_FD_109709 | JGI IMG/M metagenome (GOLD analysis project Ga0154020, IMG submission 109709) | Active sludge microbial communities from wastewater, Klosterneuburg, Austria - Klosneuvirus_20160825_MG | ecosystem: Engineered > WWTP > Aerobic digester > Activated sludge | place...
CAACGGCAGTCTTGCGTGCCAGCAAGCGAATAGCATTAGATGGCTCTGGCTGCAAATAGCAGTTGGCCACATCAAACACGCGATCAAACATTTTAGGGATGTGGTAGCCTAGGCCTACCTCGAAACGACTCTCTTCAATAGCGCGATCAAGTTCTTCTTTGGTAAGCCAGCGATTAGATGTAAAGGTGTAGTCGAGCTTGTTGCGATAATAATTTATTTTTTTTGATGCGAGTATGGGAGTAATGGCAGGTAACCCTAATCCGCCTAGGCGTTCAAGATTGTCAATAACCTGTTGCTGCTTGTACTTCAATTGGGTTTCGTAATTAATATGTTGCCACGAGCAACCCCCGCACGTACCAAAATGTTCGCAAAAAGGTTCGGTGCGGAGTGGTGAATATTTTTGAATTGCCGTTACTTCGCCTTCAAGAAAACTGCTTTTAATTTTAGTGAGCTTCACTTGTACCGTATCGCCAGGCGCGCCACCTTTAATAAATAAAACAAGGCCATCAACCTTAGCAATACACTTGCCTTCGGCAGCCATGGTTTCAATTTCAATATTATCTAATCGGTCGCCTTTTTTCATGAGTTGCGGTTATTATAACAAGGTTGCGAAATTACTGAAATAAGGTCGGTTTTTGGCAGTGTATTGAATTCGCTATCTTTCGTAATTGGAGACATGTGATGAAACGGTTTTTTCTAACTATTCTGCTTCTTATTTCAATTCCCGTGGTTGCCTCGCATATCGTGGGCGGGGAGTTTGAATTAGTTCACCTTTCGGGTAACACCTATCGCCTCAATCTTATTATTTATTTTGATCAGATTAATGGTGCCCCCGGAGCAAAGGACCAGAGTGTCGCAGTTTCAATCTATAGAAAGCGCGATAAGGTATTGATGGGCAACGTAGCCATGGTTCTGTCTGAAGAATCCAATGTTCCCTATACGCAACCCGAGTGCTCAAATGGAGAAATTATAACCTCCAAACTTTTTTATACTACTACGCTCATCTTATCCCCAGAGATATACACAGACCCCGAGGGTTATTTTGTGGTATGGGAAAGATGTTGCCGCAATTATACCATTACGAATATTTATAGTCAGATACCACAAGGTAATAACATAGCAGCGGGTCAAACTTTTTATCTGGAGTTTCCACCGGTGGTTAAAAACGGACAACCTTTTATCAATTCATCCCCGCGACTTTTTCCTCCACTCAACGATTTTGCCTGTCCCTTTCGGCCTTACTATGTAGATTTTGCAGGTGTTGATGACGATAATGATTCGTTGGTTTATACGTTGGTTACACCTCTTAATACCACATCAGCTGTGGCGCTACCTCCTGCATCACCAGGTCCTTTTCCGCTAGTAATCTGGAAACCAGGCTATGGGTTATCAAATATTATTAATGGGCAACCCGATTTAAAAATAAGCAAATCCGGTTTGCTCACCACTACCCCTACTACGCAAGGGCTTTTTGTTTTTGCAGTTCGAATTGACGAATACCGCAGCGGAGAAAAAATTGGTGAGAGCAGGCGTGATTTTCAAATGCTGGTGGTGGATGCCTGCCCGCAGGCGGAGCCACCCCAGATTTTAGGAAAAAAAATCACTGAGTCTGACTTCAATTACGATGAGAATATGAGCGTTAGCTTTACCAATCTGACAGCCGATGCTGACCGGTGTATTCAGGTGCGGATATCCGATCCGGATGCCAGTAACGTTAATGATAATTTTACCGAACGGATTTCCATTCGTGCCGTTTCGCTAAACTTTAAGAAAAACATAAATGAAGTGCTTCCCGAAATTACCACAGCCACATTATTAAATGGAAGCACAAAAGATTTTAGTATCTGTCTTCCGCGGTGTCCATATTTTGAAGGCGGCCCCTATCAGATTGGCATTATTGCTTTTGATGATGCTTGCAGCTTGCCCTTGAGTGACACCTTAAAGATTGAAGTTAATATTGAACCCCCGCCCAACACCAAACCTTATTTTGTTGATCCAGTTCAACCGCTGCTTATCATTCCACCATTAGACGAAGGGAATTCATTTGAACGCGAATTTGAAGCGCGTGATGATGACGGTGATGAGTTGATTGTATCTATTACCACCGATGGTTTTGTGTTGGCAGATGCAGGATTTCAGGTAGAAATTTATGAGCCGCGCCAAAACGGTTTGGTAAGAGGAAAGATTAAATGGGATGCCTTTTGTGATATTTATAATTTCACCAACCGCAACAATTTCGAAGTAAAGATTACGGTTAATGACAAGGACGTATGTGACTTTGGTGATCCGGTAAGCGCGGCCTTTCGGTTTACGGTTAAACTGCCTAGTAATAACGATCCTGTGATTGACACTGATTTAACCAGCGATCCGCAAGAGCGGCAGGTCTTAAATATTCAGCGAAGAATTAATGAGTCTTTATCTTTTTTGGTTACGGGCAAAGATCCCGATAACGACTTTCTGGTTTTGGATTTGCAACGGAAAGACTCTCTGGAGTTTTATGGAATTTCGTTTTCATCAGTAACGAATAACGGCATGGTATCCTCGCGCTTCCAATGGGATATCGCATGCGGAAATATAGATCTGAAAAAGAAGAGCAATTTTCTATTCAAATTTATTGTGGTAGATAATGCCAACAAGTGTAAATTCTATAAAGCCGATACGGTAGAAGTTCAGGTCAAACTTTTGCCACCACTCAATGCGCCCCCTCAACTTACTATCCGACAGGGAACAAATGTTATTAACGATCAAACGGTTGATTTTACATTGGGTGAATCTATTCAGTTTTCGCTTACCGGTGTTGATGGCGATGTTTCACCTGAAAAAGATCTGCTTTCTCTAACGTTGATTGAGGCTTCTGGAAACGTTGAACCCGCAGGCTATTTATTTACATCCTTGCTAGGGATGAGTCCTATACAAACTACTTTTTCGTGGCAACCCGATTGTTCCATTTTTGAAGATGGAGTTTTTGAGAACGATTATATTTTCAAATTCAGATTGGCAGACGACCGGTGCTTTGCCGTTAAAGCAGATACGGTAACCGTAAACGTAACGATCAAGGATATCGATGGCTCGGATACAGAGTTTCTTCCACCTAACGTATTTACACCCAATGGCGATGGCTGCAACGATTATTTTGCGTTAGAAGGAATCAGTCCTTGCTCGTTTAATTCTGATCCTAACCAAAATCCCGATCAACAAATTTCACTGCCATTGGATAATTGTATTAATCGTTTTGAATCTGTAAAAATTTATAATCGCTGGGGCGGAGAAGTTTTTAAAAGTGCCGAGCGAAACTTCCGCTGGTATGCCCCGGATGCGGTAGCCGGTGTTTACTATTACGTAGTAAAGTACACCAACAAAGAATATAAGGGTCCGCTTTCCATTCGTTTTTAGCCCCCCAGACGAGATTCAGTCGCGGGTTCATCCTAGCAAGTATCTCAAAAATACAGGCACCAGTCAGGTTTAACACATCTAAAATCTGTGCTCGCAGTCGAAATAGCCTTCTCCAATCCAATAATTGCTGAAAAGGAATTCCGTTTTTATTAGTAATTTAATCCGGCAAGTAACTATAAGAAGTGAACGAGTAGATGAGTTATTGATTTTGCCTTGATCGAATTGGATAACAGATTTTAAAATTCTACCCTACTATGTTTCAGATTAAAAAATTTTCAAAACTCATGGCGGTTCTTTTTTTGGCTTTCGGTTGTGGCCAGCAAAAGAAAACAGAAAACGTCTTTGATAGCGAACTCTTTACCGAGAACATCCGGTCAACCGATCCGCGCACCCCGGAAGAAGAATTAGCAGGCTTTGAAGTGCCACCCGGTTTTGAAATTCAACTGTTTGCCTCGGAACCCAATATTGACAAGCCCATCAACATGACGTTTGATGCCCAGGGCCGTATGTGGGTTACGCAATCTTTTGAATATCCCTTTCCTTCTCAGGCTGGAAAAAAATCTACTGATCGACTAACTATTTTAGAAGATACGGATGGAGACGGAAAGGCAGATCGATTCACGGAAGTAAGCGATACCTTAAATATCCCAGTCGGTGTGCTTCCCATGGTGGATGGCGTTATTGCTTTCAGTGTACCTAAGGTGTATCGGTTTGCCGATGTGAATGGTGATGGTAAACCAGAAAGTGCAAAGGCATTGCTTGGTCCGTTCGGATTTCAGGACACGCATGGTATGGTAAGTAATTTTGTGCGCGGCTATGATGGCTGGGTGCACGCCTGTCATGGATTTACAAATCTTTCGGAAGTGGCTGGGGCTGATGGGGATTCAATCAAAATGATCTCGGGTAATACCTTTCGTTTTCGTCCGGATGGAAGTCGCATAGAACAGGTGACGTATGGCCAGGTAAATCCATTTGGATTAGTATATGACGAATACGGCTATATCTATTCAACGGATAGCCACAGCTCACCTTTGTATCAATTGATTCGGGGCGGTGATTATCCACATTTCGCAAAGCCGGAGATCATGGCTTTTGGGCCCGATATGAAATCGCTTGGAGATGAAGCCACCGCCTTGTGTGGTATCACCTATTATGCGGATGTAAAATTTCCGGAAGCATTCAGGCAAAACTTTTTTATTGGTGATGCTTTCAAGTCGCGCGTGCATCGGTACTCGTGGGAATTCAAGGGTTCAACTCCGGTTGGTAAATCGGAAGAGGATTTAGTAAAAAGTGCCGACCCGTGGTTTCGTCCGGTGAATGTAAAAATGGGACCTGATGGCGCGATCTATGTGGCTGATTTTTACAATGCCATTATTGGTCACTACGAAGCACCTCTGGGTCACCCGAAACGCGACAAGCAACGCGGCCGAATCTGGCGCATCACCTACAAAGGCGATCATAACGAAAAAAAGGATTTAACTAAAACCTCTTTAGATGAATTGATTGAAGCACTCAAACTTGATAATATGGCGCTGCGCATGAATGCGGCTGATCAGATTGCGGATCGGATTGGATTCTCGGCTATTCCAACGTTGAAGAGTTTGATTGCCAACAAGAGTACGACCACCCAACAATATGTTCATGCCTTGTGGTTACTGTTTCGCCTGAATGATTTAAACGATGATTTGTTAAAAGGATCTTTAACAAATACCAATGCTTTAATCCGCTTACACAGCTATCGCATTTTGGCTGAAGGGAAACGAGATGTGGAAACGTATTACCCATTAATTACAAATGCACTGAAAGACACCGACCCACATGTGCAGCGGGCGGCTGTAGAATTATTGACTGAGTATAAAGATATTCCTACTGTTGAAGCTGTGTTATCCGTTCTTCATGCGGCTCCGATTTACGACACACATCTTATTTACACTTCGCGCTTGTGTCTGCGAAATCTTTTGCGCGATAATGATTTGATGAAACAAGTGGCCACCAAATCCTGGAATGAGGAAGAAGCGGGTTTTATTGCGGGCACATTAGTGGATGTAAATTCTGCGGAAGCGGCCGGATTTTTAGCCAACTATTTAAACCAGTATTCAATGCCAGCTAATAAAGTGCGCCTTGCTTATCAGCAAATAGCGCGCTATACCCCAAATGCTAAGTTGAATGATTTAATCACAAAGGCGCAGAATAAAAAAAATCCGGATATAGAAGTTCAGGCATCTATGTTCCGGGGAATTCAGGATGGACTTGCTCAGCGCGGAGAAGATACAGGCAATCGGTTAAATACCTGGGGCACGCAGACCGCAGAAAACTTATTGAAGAAATATCCCGATCGATCCACGGTGGAGGAGATTGTAAACCAGCAACGTTTTGCTATTCAACTGGCCGGAGATTTTAAAGTGAAATCAGTAGAATCAATCCTGAAAAATCTTATCAGGCCCGAAGTAAAAACGGATTCGATTGGCGATGTGGATGTAAAAACACAAGCCCTGCGGGCACTTTTAAAAATTGCACCTACTCAAGGGATTGAAATGGCTGGCGCTATTGTGAAAGACAGTGCGGAGAATATCGACTATAGAAAAAGAGCCGCTAATGCGTTGGGGGAAATACCAGGGCCAGCCGTTAATAAAGTTCTGGCATCGATTGAAAATACTCCAGCCGATTTGGAAGTTTCCATTGTAACAGCGTTGGCCGGATCACCAGAAGGGAAAGATATTATTTTTGAGAAGGTGCGCAAAGGGCAACTTCGAACACGAACGTTGACGGATCCACGCGTGGAGGAGCGATTGGTTTTAAATATTTCTTCTAAACAACAAGTAGAATATGAAGCCCTTATTGCGAACATCGATCCCATCAGTGAAGAACGACAAGCCTTAATTGAAAAACGACTGGCCGCATTTAAATTGGCAAAGTCAACAACTATTCAGGTGGATTCGGGTGCAAGAGTATATAGCCGGAACTGTGGTATCTGCCATCGCAGTTTTGTTGAATCCGGAATTGGGCCGCAATTGCACGGCATTGGTAAGCGGGGTGCCGAAGCGTTGGCTGAAAAAATTATCGATCCCAATAGAAATATTTCGGAAGCCTTTAGAAATTATACCATTAAGTTAAAAGATGGTAAGGTGCTTACGGGGTTGTTCCGCAGAGAGCAAGGCGAGGTGATTGTATTTGGAGATTTGAACGGCAAGGAATTCTCAGTGCCTAAAAAAGATATTGAAGAGCAAACGGCCTCGCGGTACACCATCATGCCCGATCATTTTGGCACCACGCTTTCACAAAAAGAATTTAACGTGTTGCTTACCTATTTGCTAAATTGGTAATCTCATAAATTGAAACCTGATTTTTAAAAATCATCATAATGAAAACATATAAATACAGCTATTGGAAAGTAAGCACGTTACTGCTTTTGTTTCCGCTGATTGGTTCTTGTCAGATTGCCGGCAGCGATGTGAAGTTCAAAAAATTTCATCTGTGGGATGAGTTTTATACGGAAGCAGCTACCGTGGCCGATGTAAATAAGGATGGAAAGATGGACATCATTGCAGGCGCGCGCTGGTTCGAAGCTCCTGATTGGAAAGTACACGACATCTGGAAACACAAGAAGTTTGATTATACCAAAGGGTATTCAGATTCATTCCTCAATTTTTCTACCGATGTAAATCAGGATGGCTGGCCCGATTTGATCTGCTTCGATTTTCCGGGTAAGGAAGTCTATTGGTTTGAAAATCCCGCAGGTGTGGAGATGCTATGGAAAAGAAATTTAATTGACTCGATCGCTAGCAACGAATCGCCTATGATGGTGGATGTGGATAACGATGGGAAAATGGATCTTGTTTTTGGTAATGAGAAGGTAGGGCAGATGGCTTGGTTCAGTTCATCCGTAAAGGCAAAGCAGGTAACATGGAAACGCACACCCATCAGCGACTTGAATGCAAAAGGGGTTGGTTTGTTTACGCATGGGTTGGGCTGGGGTGATATTAATGGCGATGGAATAAAAGATGTGATGATTCGCGGTGGCTGGTGGGAGGCCCCCAAAGATATGAAGCAAAGTCCGTGGAAATGGCACGAAGCTGATTTAGGCGAATCGTGTGCGCAAATGCTGACGTACGATTTTGATAAAGATGATGATGCCGATGTAGTAGCTACTTCCGCGCACGCGTATGGAGTTTGGTGGTATGAGCAAGCGTTCGACAAGAATAAAAATAGTTACTTCATCACGCATACGATCGACAGTACTTTTTCAGAATCCCATAGTATAGTGTTGGAGGATATAAATAAAGATGGCCTTCCGGATTTGATTACCGGCAAACGTTATTTTGCACATCAAGGTCAGGGCCCGGGTGGCATGGAGCCCGCGGTGTTGTATTGGTTTGAATTATTGAAGGATGGAAAAAACAAACCTGTTTGGGTTCGGCATTTAATTGATGATACTTCGGGCGTGGGGATTCAGTTTGTTACGGAAGACATGAATAAAGATGGCTGGCTCGATATTGTAATCGGCAATAAGAATGGCGTTTTCTATTTTGAACAGATACCTCCGGTTAAGAAATAATGATATTTCAAAGCAACCCTGTAATCAACTTTTTCCGATAGCTATCCGGTCGGCTAATTTCGATTTTATTAACTGGTATTTTGCACCTTGGAGTTCTTCTTGGTGTCTTTGAGACTTTGTGGCAAAAAGAAAATTTAGGCCACGAAGGCCCTAAGTCACCAAGATTCAAAGAGAAAAATAAGTAAATTTTATTCAGTGCGTAACACTAGTTTATAAAGTAGACCTAAGAAGTTTATCCTCCTTCACGTAAACATTTTTTTCGCGCCACTCAACCTTCAGCCAAACGTCTTTCTTGTCTTTTATTTTTAGTTGGTGGCCTTCGTTTATAATGGCTATTACTGATGAACCTGCTGAAGGGCCGCTCATTAAATAGGTTTGGTTATCAGATACAATTCCTTCCTCCGGTGCGGTAAACAAGTTTACGTACGCAAATAAAAGACCTAACATAAATACGGTGGCTAGGCCGGCTCCCATGGGTTTATACTGTTTTCTTTTTTGATAGATAATCAGCGCAAAAGAAAATAACCCCATGGCTAGCAACATGATCCGAATGGATAGTTGATATTTTTGCAACGTATTTCTAAAGGCACCCTCCACCGAAGCGGTATACCCTTCCAGCTTATGTTTGGTGGCCAGTTCTTCAATTTTATATAATGCCTGCTCATCGTTGGTTGCTTTATTGTAGAGCTGTAAATAATAAATGGATTGACTAATGCGACCGAGCCCCTCCTGTATGTACGCCATTTTCAATAACATAGCAGGCGTATAGCGACCACTTTCATAAAGACTTTGGTACCGTTCAAAAGATTGGGTGTATTGTTTTTTTGCAAACAAAGAATCTCCATAAGTTAATTGTGCAGGAATATATTCGGCACGAGCAACCATACCCACAAAAAGAGCACTACCTATAAGCAGAATTTTTAAAATGCAGGTTTGTATATTTTTCATATCCTGTTACCTTTGTGCCCTCAATTACGGAAAAGCCTTTAAAACAGGCAAGAAGTAAAGTTTTTTTAGATCTCGTAGCTCTCCCGAATTTCCGCTAGGGAGCGGAAGGAGGTGGATCAAAAAATTGGGAAAAGGGTCTCGTAGCTCAGCTGGTAGAGCAATACACTTTTAATGTATGGGTCCTGGGTTCGAATCCCAGCGGGGCCACTTCGAAAGCCAGATGAGAAATCATCTGGCTTTTTTTATTTGAAAAGGTCTGGGATCTTTTTTGTTTGCGAGACATCCAAAGGGCAAGACAGAAACACCAAAAACCAGCACACGTGGCCAGGTGTTGGATTATGAAATTCTTACTTCCTTCCCAGTACCATACCAATCACTCCACCGGTCAAGCCTTGCATAACTGCCCCAACCAGTGGATCAACGAGCACGGCTGTCAGGTTCATCGTATTCATGGTGCCATACATGCTGAGGTTGATCGCAAAACCAAGGATAAGCCCGATGACGATGCCTGCTTTCAGACCCTCAACGAAATTTGTAATGGTGGTCCATTTGCTGAAAATGTACACCAATAAATAAGCTTGCATTACGTTGCCCAGCACCAGTGCCCACCACACCATCTCCGTATCGCTGCGCATCACTCCGGTAGCGGTTCCAGCGTTAGCAGCAAAAAAGTCCATTAAAAGCATCCCATAGAGAAGCCATCCCAGTAGAAATAAGGTGACAAACCCGGCAAGGGTAGCCAATATTCTTTTTTTTGAGTCCATAAACATTGGGTTTAGGTTAAACATATTGAAGGTAATCAATTCAAATGTTTTTTTTAAATTTCCCAACGTCTGTCGATCTTCTTGCTTGCATAACACGAGCAAAGTTTTACAATGCTTTGTTAGGGTCCTTTAAGGCTTGGCGTAGTCAAGGCGAATAATAGGCTGTGCCCTATAGTAGCTATCGATACCGTTGCTGCAAATTGATTGCGCCTTATCCAGTTCAAGAAAGCCATCCGGTGAGATAATATCCTCTTCAATGATTACTTTTTTAATCTTCCCAATCACCAGGAATGTTTCATTCATTGCTATGGGCACAATTTCTTGTAAACGTAACGCATACTTGACCTTGCTTTCTTTTACGAAAGGTGCTGGAAAGTCCTGCGAAAATTCTTCCGTAAGGCCAACTTTTTCAAACTCGCTAACTTCTATAGGGTACTTCGCGCTGGTTTGATGTGCTTTTTCTACCATGCTTGGGTGAATATGATTAATGGTGTAAACATGCGTTGCTTCTATGTTGGCCAACGTATGGGGTGCCGCTTTTCTGGGGCGATTGATATAGCCGACAAGGGCAGGATCGGAGCCAATGTGGAAAATGCTACTAAAGATGGCGAGATTGGTTTTGCCAACAGCGTTTTGTGTGCCAATCAAACTCGCAGCTTTAAAACCGGTTAAACTATTGATGAGATTGGCGCGATAAAAGCGTTCCCAATTTTGAATGTCAGTTGTGGAGAAGATGTTCATAATGTCTACTTAGCGTTTACTGATTTTATTATTAGCAATCGACTTTTGCCGACTGCATTTAAAACGGTCGATGTCAGAGTCTCTTAAGGCTACATGTTTCGTTCTCTGCCCATGGGTGCGCTCCCGCCAGCGTTTAAAGCTGCCAGACTTTAGTTCTCTTCGCATCAATTTGATGACATCCGCTTGTGTTAAACCAAATTGTATTTCAATCGCCTCAAAGGGCGTGCGGTCTTCCCATGCCATTTCAATAATGCGATCGATATCCATTTCAGAGGTTTTTACTTTAGGAGTACGCGCCATTATACTTCTTTGATTTGTTTTTATTCATTCTGCATTTATCGCTGCAATAACTTACTTCATTCCATACCTTCTCCCATTTCTTGCGCCAGGTAAAGGGACGTTGGCAAACCTTACATATCTTCTTTGGAAGCTCAATTTTTTTTCTCTGTTTCATGCAGCCATGAATAATTCTTTATGTGTTTAAAATAACGAGGGAAAAGCCGGTAGTTAATCTACTGAACAGCGTGTCCATTAATTTGTTTGCGGGAGGCCTTGTTTCTGACAGGATTTCCAAAATTCGCTAAACGAACCGGTAGCCTTTGCGGACGGAAACATCCAGGATAGAGCATCTTTTATACCCGGGTAATGCGTAAACGCAGGATGATCTTTACTATGAATGGAAGGAAAAACTTTCAAGTGTGGAATATCAACGATCTCACCAACATAGAGTTGTATGTCATCAATATTCTCAGCCAAGTGTAAAATGAAATCAATTACTTTTTGAGATACAGGATGCGCCTTAAAATGCGAAGGCTCCAACACCAGAATTCTGTTTGCCTTCAACTCCTTTCGCCATTGCGGATCTAAATTGTAGGAATTATAGATAAGAAGCGGCAGCGAAGGGTTAAGTATAACTTCTTTTGAAGTGGGAAGTGTGGTGGATAAAATTAGTTCTTTCGTTTCCCGCAAGGCAGGCGGCACAGGCAAGGAAGGTAACACTTCATGTGCTACACCTAAGAACGTGTGTTGCTGGTCTGTTTTAGTGAAGAGATTGATGTTCTCCTGATTACAATAATATTTTTTAGCAGAAAAACTTCCGGCCACCCATTGCCAACTGCACGTGTTGCTCGCTATGTCTCCATCCAATAAATGATAATACAACCACCGTGAAGGTTGCAGCCAATGTGCTTTTGCCATATTACACACCATGGATGCGGTGTACATGCGCACGTGGTTGTGCATGTAGCCAGTATCGTATAAATTTTGAATATGCTGATCGAGTGCTGATATGCCGGTTGTTGCATTTTCAATTTGCTTCGGAAATTGATGGTGGAGTACATCTGGCTGAGGTTGCCGAATATCTTGAAGAATAGCAGCGCCCATGTTTTGCCAAACGCGTTGAAAGTATTCGCGCCACGCTAGCTCTTGTACCAATTTTTCTATGTGCTTCAGTGGATGGCCTTGCTGTAAAACAATCTCAATTACCTGGCTGGCGGAGACCACACCCCTCGAAATATAGGGCGAAAGGTACGTGACTGCCCCGTCAATAAAATTTCTTGTCTTGCCATATTGAATGGGATCAATAGCGTGCAAGCGTTCTATGATCTTAGGATACGCAGTTGGGAAATCCATCACGATGGTATATTAGGTATGGATTAGTTTGTGTTTTGTTGTTTCATAAACCAGCGAGATAATTCTCCGCAGTGGTGAGATGCGTGGCTCTTTTTTCAGCTGTAAATTTATCAAAGGTGCCAATCAACATACCCAAGCGTGGATTCTGCAAAAAGAAATCTCTATGCACGTGCATAAATCTCCAGAACAGTCCATCCCATACGGGTTGCCATTCACCTTTTTCATAATCGCTCATCTTCATCAGGTAATTGCATCCGCTGATATACGGCTTGGACGTCATTAACCCGCCATCGGCAAACTGTGTCATTCCATATACATTGGGCACCATCACCCAATCATAGGCATCCACAAACATTTCCATAAACCATTTATAAACCTCATCCGGATCAAATTCACACAACAACATAAAATTGCCAAGTACCATCAGTCGCTCAATGTGGTGGCAGTATCCCGTCTCAAGTACCTTTTTTATGGTGATATCGATGGGGGCAATGCCGGTGGTTCCGTTCCAAAAACTCTTCGGTATTTTTCTTGAGAATTTCCAATAGTTGGTAGTCCGTTGTTTGCTGCCTTCGCGTTCATACACGATGCGAATAAACTCTCGCCAGCCAATAAGTTGTCGAATGAACCCTTCCAGGGAGTTGATTGGGATTTTATATTTTTCAGCACCATGAAAAACGGCATCGATCACTTGCTGGGGTGTTAACAAACCCACATTGAGCATGGGCGATAAAATAGAATGATGCAATACAATTTCCTTTGCAACAATGGCATCTTCATAATTACCAAATTTTTGAAAACGGGTATGAATAAAATCATGTAACCAATTTTCAGCATCCTTAAACGTATTGGCGAAATAATGCGGGGCGGCTGCGCGTCCATAGTTTGTACCAAAATGCTTTTGAACATATGCGGTAGCTTCGGGTATGTGCTTGTTTGTTTTTGGAAAAGGAAGGGCAGGCACAATTTCTTTCTTTGGGAATTTTAGACGATTTTCATCATCAAAAGTCCACTTTCCTCCAACAGGTTTACCGTCTTTTTCAAGTAGAAGTTTTTGTTGTTTGCGTCTATACTTATAAAAGTCTGTTTGAAAATACGTTTTGTGAGTGTTGAAATAGGTAGCTACCTCATGCTGTGTAGTTAGGAAGGATGGGGTAGGGTAGATCACCAATTCTATTTTATGCGTTCTGCATAAATCTGAAATTCTCTTCAGCAGCCACGTGTCAGCTACTTCTGCCATATGCAATTTTAAAACACCCAGCTTGGCCAGGCAAGCAATGAGTATTCGTACATCGTTTCGTTCGTCCTGTGTTTCTATATAGTTTACTTCATAGTTATTCGTGTTTAGATACTCCTCATAAAACTTCATGCTGGCGCGATGGAGGATCAGCTTTTGTTTGTGAAAATTATATTGACGGAAGAACAGCCATTCCTCAATAATATAAATGGGTATCCCTGTTTGGATAGCCGGGTGTTCTTTGAATAGTTGATGTGGGAAAATGAGCGTGGCTTCGGTCATCCCTTAAAAACATCTTTTCAACAAGTTTGTTTTGAAACAGTAATTTGGTAGTTCCACTAAAATCAATCAAGGCTTCGCCTCACATACAATCAATACTAGATGTTAATGTTATTGATTACTGTATACAAACAGGAAACGGCAAACACATAAAGCTGATTAATGTTATTTGAAGGTTGACTTTAATTAGCACTATATTTTTTTGATAAGTGAGAACATATCAAAAAATTCGCTGTTTATAGGTTCATAAACTTTAAGTAAAACAAAAAAATTATGAAAAAATTATTTGTCATTCTATTCGCCCTTGTTTCGTCTGCAGCTTTTAGTCAATCCAAAGATGTTGTGGATATCGCTATCGGATCAAAAGATCACTCCACGTTGGTAGCTGCAGTAAAAGCTGCTGATTTAGTAACCACACTGAAAGGTAAAGGTCCTTTCACAGTATTCGCGCCAACCAATGCAGCATTTGACAAGTTACCTGCAGGAACTGTAGAAACTTTATTGAAGCCTGAGAACAAAGCTCAATTGGCTAAGATTTTAACCTACCACGTAGTAAGCGGAAATTTAGATGCTGCTGCTGTTGTTGCCGCTATTAAGGCAGGTAATGGTAAAGCCGTGTTAACAACAGTGAGTGGTGGAAAATTGACTGGCTCGATAGAAGGTGATAAAGTGAAATTGACTGACGAATCAGGTAACTCAGCGTATGTTGTGGTTGCTGATTTGAAAGGTAGCAATGGTGTTGTGCATGTAATTGATAGCGTTGTTCTTCCAAAGTAAGATTAGCTAACTCCCATGAAAAGCTCTTTGAAGAAATTCAAAGAGCTTTTTTGTGTCATCATTTTACTGAGAACTTTTCCGAATTCTGCTTTTGTTGGTTTTGGGTGTTAGCCCTGGGCCCGCAGCTCGCCAAAAAACACTTATTGAACGAGCCACGCTTATTGGTAGAGACTTTAATTCTGGTATTTATTGTCTAGTCCTGAAAACAGAAACTGCGCTGAGATTCAAATCACTTCAAAGGCCAGACGAGCAATCATCTGGTCCTTTTTTTAAGCTGAAGGACGTCTTGTTAGAGTTTAATTTTTATTCCACCGTTGGTAACAAAACCGTCTACCGGAGCATAAATATCTCTGAAAGTAGGATTCGTTATCGGCCCTGTATAAATAGTGTCAAACTTTGTTTGCCGGGTATCAAAGAAGTTTTCGAAGTTTATGAAGAGCGAAAGGTGTTCCCATAATTTCTCTATCATCAAACCACAAATCCAGTATGATTTGCCAGTGGCTCCGTCATTTAGTTTTTGAGGACTAAAATAATAGGCTTCAAGTCCAATCTTCCATTTCTCTTCAACCTCGTACATTAATACATTATTTAACCTGTGTCTGGCCACCAGTGGGTATTGCGTAACAGACCCACTGTAATGCTGGTTAACATCGGCCAATGTATAGCCAATGAAAAGTTTAAAGTCATTATAGGTAACCTTAACATTTGTTTCAATTCCTTTCGTGTCAATGAATCCTTC
>Ga0154020_10005417_pt1 | contig 15063 bp, 28 predicted proteins | sample Klosneuvirus_201_FD_109709 | JGI IMG/M metagenome (GOLD analysis project Ga0154020, IMG submission 109709) | Active sludge microbial communities from wastewater, Klosterneuburg, Austria - Klosneuvirus_20160825_MG | ecosystem: Engineered > WWTP > Aerobic digester > Activated sludge | place...
GAACAGTGCCTTTTCAGGTGACCTTACATTTATATGGGGATAATTTATGCTATTAGGAAACTATTCAAAGATCAATGCAAACCCAGGTAGAAATATCGGTGGTATTACTAATCCATATGATTGGATGAAGACTAGTAATATGATGAAATTCTACTATGGTAATTCATCTGTGCAAGATGTCACTGAGCGATCCTCATTTAACAATGGATACTTACCCCCATATAGTTTCGTAATTGCACCTAAGCCAGGTGGTATAGTAATATCAATATTAGGTAGCAGTGAATTAAGTATCTCAATGACTCCACAGTTCAAGGCAATTGTAGAATTCACTGGTAACGGTGATTTGGCAAATACAATAACAGTATATGGTAATTTATTATCGAATTTATTAGGATCTAGTGACTGGTCTGCATCAGGTACTCCATACGGACACTTAATAATGTCATTCGAAGGACATGGGGATCTAATAGCAACATCGAATGGACAAATTAATGCAAGTGTACAGTTAACCGGTTCAAGTACTATGTCGGCCGACCTGTATAAGTTATCTTTAATGATATGTAATATGGTTGGTACTGGCAGTTTAACACCGGATGCAATACTATTATTATATCTATTGTCAGAATTAGACGGTCAAGGTGGACTTGATATTAGTATCCGGGGCGTTAAACGTCTTGCATGTACATTAGAAGGACATGGTGATTTCATAAGTAATCTCGAAGGACTAGCAAATATACTAATTCAATTAATAGGCGATGGAAGTATCGACGTTGATATAAATTCTATAGCTGATATGTCAATTGATATAGTTACAACTGGAACAGGATTAACGACATCGAATGTAGGAAGTGCTGTATGGTCTGCATTGCAATCTGATATTAATATCTTAGGATCTGCAGGTGCAGCGTTACTAGCTGCTGGAAGTGCAGGTGACCCATGGAGTACTAATTTACCAGGTGCATATGATAATACTCAGGCAGGTAACATATTAAGTCAAATTAGAACATTAATAGATGAACTGCATAAAATCGAGGGACTGGATATTGCAAGTCCAATGACGGTGACATCGAACAGTAGATCCGCAGGAGATATTAATTTAATTATTTCAGGTGATGGTGAAACATATACAAAGGTAGAACGTGATGATTAATACATTGAATGTAGCTACATCGGGTTATTTTAAAAGAGGTGCAAAGTTTGCACTATCAGTCGCGGTATCTGGGTATTTAGCATTCACTCCTACTAATGTAGACGTACATGTACCAGTATTATCGAATACTGGCGGTGGTGGCGGTATTGCACTACACCAAAAGACTGTCAATAAGAAGTTCGAAAAGAAACAGCAAACAATTACAATTACGGTTAACGATAACAGACAATCCAAAACTAAAAAAACAGGTATCAAAGTAAAAATAACAGATGTTGATATTATTGAAAATGATGATAATCCAACCATTTCAATTTCCTTAACATAATTTTAACATTTCGTATTAGTTTTACCGCATAACATGTGGTATATTTGTTATGTAATTAAAACGAAAAGAAATGACAGATTTTATGGCAGTTGAACTTGAAAGATTGAAAGGACTTGGGCCAGGTTCACATACACTTGATTTGTATTTGGATGGTAGAACATATATAGAATTCACATTTCCAGATACATTTACTTATGTAAAAACTGTAACACTTAGTTGTGGATGCTGTCCTGACTTTGTAACAGATTTCGATAAATTTATTGATCTACCACTGGATGAATCAGAAGCTAAAGAATTGATAGATCATTGTTTGGTACAATTTACAAAATAAAAAAAATAATATAAAAAATACTTACCGTAGAAGTACCGTAGAAGTACCGTAGAAGTTAATGGTAATAAACAAAGTAAAATAAAACCGTCTGAGAAATTCAAGGCATCAATAATTGATGACGATATTCCTATAAACATTATAAGTTATTCAACAATAATATAATATTAAAAACTAAAATTTATGGTTAGATTTAAATTGAGTGAAGGTACGGAAGTACCTAAGTACCAAACTAATGGTGCATCTGGTTTTGATGTATGCGCGATGGGTGTATTAAATGAGATTCCAGCAACAAGATATGTTGGAAATTCTATTAGAGTAGAACCAGGCGAGATCGTGTTATTTGATTCAGGTATAACTGTAGCTCATATGTCACCGCACCTAGAAATTCAAGTTAGATCTCGTAGTGGTATTGCATTGAAACAAGGTTTAATTGTAGGAAATTCGCCAGGTACTATAGACTCAGATTACCGAGGGAAAATTGGTATAATTATCATTAATGTATCCAAACACGATAGAATAATAGAACTAGGTACTCGAATTGCACAACTAGTAATTGCCCCATCACTAAGACACGAATTTGAAATAGTTAATGATGACTCCGAGATAACTGATACAGATCGAGGTGCTGGTGGATTCGGGTCTACTGGTAACATTGGCTATTTTACACACGACATAAATAATTAAACATGACAGATTCATTGAATATGGCAATTGACACCGTGCATACATTTAGTCAATTGAAAGATATACCATTGCACTTAAATATCAATTCAGCAATTAAAGCTGCCAGTAATACACAATTCTTTCAAGGTGGTATGTTACTGGCGTTAATTGCATGGTTAGGCACTAGAAGTAAGGGAGTGTTCCAATTCATTTTCGGTAGATTGATGCGGATCATTAAATATAGCGTGTATGTTGATAATTCTATATCTGAAATACGTTACGGTAAATTCTCTGCATACGATTGCATGTGCGAATGGTTACATTCTAAGTATCCTAATAAATTTAAAAATGTTCAACTTACTTTTATCAACACTCACGATGCCAATTATGAACCTGCTATTGACCACATGTCAGATACTATTTGGATTTGGTATAAATATCGATTTATAACAATTGTAGCTGAACGAGATACATTAGAAAACGCAAACGACCCAAGTAGTAGATTTATATTATCGTACCGCATATCGGGTATTTTTGCTAAACGGTGCATTAATAAAATATTATCAGAGTTAAATAAAATTCACGATAATAAATTATTCAACTATAGGCAATTACAATATACTGGTAACACTATACATTATAATGAGTCGTCATACTGGAATGAGAAGGATATCGTTAATAGAAAGAATTTTGATAGTATATTCTTCGACGGTAAGGATGAATTATTACAGGACTTAGATCAATTTATAATTAACTCTGACCAATATACAAAGCGACTCGGAATAAATTTTAAGAGAGGTTATTGTTTCGAAGGACCTCCAGGTTTGGGTAAGAGTGCAACTGCACTAGCTATGTCTACTTATTTGAATAGGCATATTTACTATTTCAATCTGTCCGCGATTAGTTCCGATAGTGCGTTTATATCATTAATGAATTCAGTTAAGCCTAATTCGATAATTGTATTCGAAGATATAGATACTTTTATGCATAACAGATTAGATGGAAATGGTGCGGATAAAACAAAGTTAACATTCTCTACACTACTACAAACATTCAACGGTATATACGAACCTCAGAATACAATAATCGTTATAACAACTAACCACTACGATAAACTTGACCCTGCATTAATTAGAACTGGTAGAATTGATTATACAATTCCATTTAAAAACCCTAGCCTCACTACTGCTATGGAATTTATAAATTGTTTTTATGATACAAATTATAAAATTAGTACACCGATTGTATATGATGAATCATTAAGTATGTCTGATATACAAGAACTATGTATTAGACACACTAATATACATGATGTAATTTCGAAATTAATTAATACAGATAGTTATACACTAGAATAGTTAATTCTATCTGTGTACAGTCGATATCTGCATACTATACTCACATTCGTACTTGAACGAATAATTAATCGCGTATATAACCTTATATCACTTAATTAGATTTGTATTATCCTTTTTATGCGGGTCGTTCTTAAAGAATTCAATTGAAATAATTCTAACTGGGTTACAGTCGTAATTATATGTGTATAGTGCATATTCATCCCAGCACTTTACAACGCGCTCAACAATACCAGTAAATGTTTGCTGTACTATTTTAGGGCGACCTGCTTTTAATTCAGACATATTATTTAATCTTTAAAGAAATTATGAAATTTAGAAGAGTATACTAATGTTTTACTATTCATCCTATTAATAAATCGTGTGTTTGTTGCAGTCGATGGATTATAAAAATATACTACATTCCTATTAACTGTACCTGTACTCATTAGCTTCTTAGCTATTTCTAATGAACGAGGCGTTACCTTGAAGTGTACAGTAGTAGCACCTGTGAACTGATTTGGTTCATGCACAATTTCACTCATTGTCTTATTTCTAATTCTCATTCTGTTTAATACAACACTACCAATGTATAGTGCATCATCTATATAGTCTATATTAGCTTCACTATTAATTAATTTAGCTAATAAATATACGTTCTTATTCATATATACTCCTTTCTGTTTTATCAAAAAAAATTCACTACGTACACATTATGTACATATTATAATTTTTTATTAATGGATTTATTTACTGGAAACGTCTATTCAACGTCAGTCACGTAGCAATTGTATATTACTAGTTTTATGATTTAGCCATTCAACATATGTAGTTAGTGTTATATTCATTGTGGCTAAATCATCGTGGTTCCATGTGTCTGGTTTCGATAACCAAAAATGTGAAGGCGTCTTTGCATTAATTGAATTAGTTAATTCATTTAATTCATCTTTAGGTATATAAACGATTATTGTATCGTTTGCATTTTTTTTATCTGACATAATATTATATTCTTTTTGTTCTTTTATTAATTATTATTAATGATATATCGTTCATTAATTATTGAGTTCGGCATTAACCAATGATATATCATTCATTATCTGTTGAGTTTGACTTTCTAAACTAGTTATCTGATCAGTTAGTTCCGAATGCAGATATACTAATCTACCTAATTCTTGATATAACATATTACACCGATTCAAATTGTGCTTATTAACATCCAGAAGTGTCTCAGGTTCATCATTACTAAGTGAAGTTTCACCATCATGTATATTATTATTTTTTTTCATTAGGATATTTTTTTATTAGACTGTTATTATTTATTTCTGAATTTAAATCTATATTATATGTTACTGACAATTCCTTTATTCTGTGAATTAACCCGTCAGGTATACCTAGTGGATATATGTCATAGTGCAATAATACTGTCTGAGCTAAACCTTTCCATATTCTAGATGAATATATATCACTCGGTGCTGTATTAAGTACTACCTCTGTTATTTCTGTTATGTTTTTCATTGCATACTATATTAATATTCTATAAAATAAGGTGAAAATCTCCATGACTTAAATATCTGTCCGTACATATTATGAGCACAATTATAACATAATATTTCTAAGTTTTCCTTTTTATGATTTTTTATATCTCTATCTTTCCATATAACTGTCAACGGTGCTTTATAATCAGTTAAACGTTTTTCATCGTAACCGCATAACTGGCACTCTTCTTTGAATACCAGTTCAGTAAATAACCTACTAACCAACCTACGTCTATTGTAACGTGGATGTTTACCGTCAAGTATCTCATATAATTTTATATTACCAGGACCAAGTTGTCCTAGTTGTTTCTTTTTTATTTTTGATTTTTCAAGTTTTAATTTTTTAATTAATTCTAATAATGTTAATCCTGTCTCAGAGTCAATGTATAAGGATGCATAATATTTAAAGGAAGTTACTGTACAACCTAAAAATATTGCACATTCTTTATATGACTGGCAATGCACCATCGCATATCGTATATCCTTCTCAAGGATTTTTAAACGAGGGCGACCAACTTTTGTGTTCATTGGAACATAATCGTAGTACTTATACTGTCCGCTCTGTTTGTCCATTACTCAATAGATATATTTCAACGCAGTGTAATATCCATGCACCTGCACTTCCTAACATTGCATCGCTTAAGATTAACTTTATTAATAAAACCATTAACTCAGATATACTTTTATAAGTATGATTTATTTGCATTATAAGTCCGTAATCCATAGTGGGACTATATACTAAAAATGAATAAGCCATTGACACCCATACAGATATACATAAGAAGCAGGTTATAAAAGTACCTAGTATTGGGTGGATTCTTTTAAATACACGCCGTAGGTACGAAAAGATACTCGATTCAACTATTATCTGTGTGAACCCGTATACGATTAAGAAAAATATTAATAACTTCATTTTAAAAATTTAACGTTTTCTATGTATGATTTTATACCATTTCTATTCAATATATTCGACAACTTATTACACTCGTCAATAGACGCACTTAGTAATACGTGTTGAGATTCATCTCCTTTAAATATATAGCTATTCAACTGTAGTTGCCATTTGATGGTCGACATTATGGATTTAACTTGTTCGTCAATATATCCATATGTACTAAGTGAGGTTGCTAGTACCTCTTGTTCTAGTTCAGTTATATTTCTATTGCGAATAACGACTCGGTGTGTATTCTCTTTGCAGCAATTGCTCATTATATTAAGAAATTAACACTATCGGCAAGTCTATAGTTATTCATGAAATTGTTTTCTACAGAATTAAATGATTTAGTTATTACGAATCCGTTGCTAAAGTCTATAACTAATTCAATATCGCCTTCATTAGTCATAATACTAGGAATCAACGATCGTTCCAACATTATAGATTCCGATTTAGGTTTTCCCCCTGCTGCAGGTGCAGTAGGTTCAGGTGAACTGGAATCTTCGCCACCATCTTTTTCCTTACTACCTAGTTTAGATCGATCAATTTTTGTATTATTAACTATAATATGTTCAATTGCTTTATATTTAAATTCATACTGTTTACCGTCTAGATCGTAGCAAACAAACATATTATCATTTACCAACTCTGCTTTACTTGCGATAGTATAATAAACACCAGTAATATATATTTGTATAGGATAACCTAATGTTATATATTGATTTAAGAAAGTTCTGTCGAAATAGTAATGCATCGTTTGTCCTTATTTAATATAAATATGTTTAATGTGCTAAAAAGTCATATGACATATGATTTATACCGTTTTCTATTAATACATCAACAAATTTATCATACTCACCTCCGTTGTTTAATAGTAGGTAATAGTCAATTACATTCGATTCAAGTATTTTTAAAAATTTACTGTTATCTTCATTATCTAGATTAGCATCAAACTTATGCACAGTTACTCTATCATCATCAATATGTTTAGCAACCATATCTACAGTTGTACTGTTAATATTACAAAATATATCGACACCGTTACTATCTTTATTCATGTGGCGTGTAATATATTTATCAATTAGATTTAATAGTAGATCAGTATTACTGAATGGTACTATGGTAGGAACTAATACAATGACATTTATACGTCTTCCTTTTATTGTAGTTACTTCGTTATGTTTCATATATATTTTTTAACGGTTGCATTAATAAATTCGCTAAAATTGTCAGAGTTACCTGCAAATTCGTATTTTAATTTTAATAATCTGTCTGGTTTCCAATTAGATGCATATGTAGGTGATTTGAATCTATACTGAGAACAATACAATTTTACTATTGAATCCATTTGCTCAATCGTTAGATCATATTCTTTCTTTATACTCGACCTAATATTATTAACTATTTTTGTTTTCCTATCACTCATAAGTTTAACAGTTTGATATGTAACTTTAGTAATTTTTTTTGTAATTTATAATACTTATTGATTAATTTTGTTTTAGTGCCCGTTTTATCTTCAGTTTGATAATAATTAATGTGCCTAAAAACATTATCATCATCACTGGTACGCCCCCGATACCAATTATATTGATCACTATTGGCTGTAGTAGTAGTACCGGTTGCGATATTATTAGGTACTGTCCCTTCAAGGGATTCATTGTAATGACTATTCAGAGTATCAATAATATCCTGTAATGCGCTGTCAGATTCTTTAAGATATTGTTCTTCAGCAGTCGGAATGGCGCCAATAATGTTTTTTTCCATACTCACTATTTCATATACTCTCATATACATAGTTTTCCATTCATCGTATAGATGATCGACAATACTTTCATTTGTTTTAAATCTACCGTTGATTAGCTTTATATTCTTTAAAGCTGCCAATGTTAAGGAGTCATATTGACCAGTGATTGGTAAATTTAGTGTATGTTGGGTAATGCTAAGTTTGAATCCATCAGATGGTAATTCTATATCGTATATATCTGAGTTGCCAGTACTGCTCCTAAGGCTATTAATATGGGTATTTATTGATTTAATTAACTCATTATCTACTTCGTCAGTTGCATTGTTTAACATTTCATTCATTATATTATTATTTATTTATATTTAATTAATCATTTTATTGGGCAAGGTAATAACATTGCACCACTCCATGGATGAGTTTTTTTGGTATAGAAATTGGTGTACGTGCCCGCAAGTGTCATCATATGTGCTGCCAGTACTGCACACAACATATTTAACCAAGTTGAAAAACTATCAGTTTCAGGTATAGCTGGGCCAACTAGCAAACCAGGATATGTAACATTTACTATGCCCAACGGTCCGACAATTACTTGTCCCATCCAATAACTATATACGACTGGTGCAAGTTGACTGAAGAAATTAAATTTCTTGAATTGAGATATACGATTGAATGAAAAAATACTTTGAGCCAACCCTGTCATTATTGGTACTTTAATACCTCCTAATGTTACTGTGCCGCCACCTGTCATTACTTCATGATGCCGCCTTGCAACATTATTATACGCAGTCGCAAATATCCTAGATTGCTTAGTTTTACTGGAATGTTGGGGTACTAATTGACCCAGCATTTCACCTTTAAATAGTGGAAAACTCATTACCCCTAGTTTCTTTTAGTTCAATTTGTTGATTAATAATTTCACCAGATACTGTTTTTGAGTAGATCGACGTCTCATCTGTACAGATACAACTATTTACAATTGCATTATTGTGTACATGTGCAGTATCAAGTAATATACTATTCGATACTACGGCATTGGAACGTACACACGCACCTACTTCCATGAATGTATTATTTATATCTGCAGAGTCATATACCATTGAATAATTTTTAATTATGCAATTAGTAATTGATACCGAATTATGAATTTCAACCATATCAGTTAGTATTGAATTTGATATAGTACTACCTTCAGTATTTATTGTACAATGCCCAGTTATTACTGAATTTTTAATAACTGTTGGCTCTAACCCATAATTTGAAATTGTACACTTACCTGCAACATATGTATTATTTGATATTATGGAATTACCCCATATCCTTGACATGTTATCAATCCAGGCAGGTTCACTTTCATCTGCACTTATATTATCTAATGACTCGACGTATCCTCCAATTTGGTATTTATCGATATAGTATTCGTTCGACCCTTCCTCTAAGTGCCTGGTTATGTCACTGAACTTTGCATTTAATATTTTTAGTTCATATTCAAGTTTAGACTGTTTGCGCATTAATTCCTGATACTTGCGAACCTCCAGTTTTAGGTCATTAATTAAGTTAGTTAACTCATTCTCAGGTATGCTATCCTTCCTATCTATAATATATTTATCTGGATTTTTAATATACAGTTTAATATCAGGTGTGTCCAAATCAGTTAGCATTAAATTAATTTGCTCAGAGCTACTTTTTACTTCTTTTATTTTTGTTTTAAGTATGGACAGATATTTGTCAATTATTTCCATATCTTGTACACCAGGTTGGTCGCATTGGATTTTAAAACTCTTGAGTGCAATAATACGATACAATGTCACGTACTTATTAGTTCGCTTATCTTTAAAGTTAATAGTATCATTTTTTAATAATCCAATATAATTGTTATTATCCATTTTTATAATTTTAATTATTACGTATATATTTTTAAATTAGTCTTTTATAGATCGATCGTCATAATTAACTATCCCTTTGCCTTCTCTATATTTGTTAACACCCTCATAATTATACTTATACCAATTATCACGTTCAACATTAGAAATTGATTTAGATATACATGTAGTCGCGCAATTTGGTGTTTCGTATATAATTACTTTAGATATTTTTAAATTTTCATAATCTTGAAATAATATCTCCATCGCCATGAATATCTCCTTTGCGATGTTTTCTACACTTGGATTACAATAATTCAAATTAATTTCATTAATATCATTATCATAAGTTTGTGTAAGTTCAAAGCCATTCAGTGACATCAACCACAATTTACTGTTTAGCTTATGGCTGGCATTAATTAATTCAGTATCATGTCCGTTTAATATTGCTCCATGGTCAAATTTATCATCTATAAACTGGCATCCGACTCTTTTAATTTCTTTAAAATCTATAGCGTATCCAATATCCTGTGACTGATTAAATTCAAATTTTAATTTGCAAAGAAACGTGTGTCCGTGAATATTATAACATTTCATGGACTCATTCATAACTCTATGCATTGCATCAAATGTGCATTTCCTAGTAATGTACTGTTTAGTCTTTTTCACTTTATTTTTTTATTTTATATTTGAGATACGGATTAATTAATTTAATTCAACATCTATTTCCATAGAGTTTAAGTACTTTGTTGACCCCTTTAATTCATATTCACATTCTGTTTCAATTCCATTCGAACTAATGTGCATAAGTGATATACTATTAGGAACATTCATAATTTTATGATTTTCACCTATATCAGTGATAACTAATGCACTATTCGCCTCCTCAGGGTCGAAAATGTCAATGTTCAATTCAGTATTTGAAAAAATAGGAAATGTAATACTTTTACCGATTATTGCATCGACATCATTAGAATTAAATGTCTTTACAATTGTATCAGTTAGTTTAGAAACTTTCATATATAATCCTCTTATAATAATTATTCAATTAATTCAGTTTCGTCGTCCATTTCAGTTTTTATTTGGCGTACATATGTTTTTTTTGCTAACTTCATTTCCTTTTTTGACAAATTCAACAATGCGCTATCGTCTATTCCATACTTTGTTAATAGGATGTCTACGTCATCGATAGAATCATCCGCCAAATTCAAATCAGTAAAATCTAACATGTTTTTATATATTTTATGTGTTTAATAAACTATTTATAGTACAGTGATTGTTTTAGATAAGTATCATCATTCATCATTATCTATACTTTAGAACAATGTACAACAAATTTTTAAATTAACCAAATATATTAACCACATTAACCTTATATTAACATATTGAATAATTTAATAATATCATACTCTATCACTTTATCTGGATCAGAAACACCTACTGAATTTATGAAAAGTGATACCTTTACTAATATAATGTATGAGTCGATTCGTGACGCTACGAATAAAAAACTACGTCGTGTATATGTAACTCTCGACATCTTGCATAACGATATGATGATTAATGCGGCGGTTAAAATTGTTTATCCGCAATATCATAGCATTATAGAGTCATATATGCATGAGTCAGAATTGACAGAAGACTACGAAACTTGCATGATGTATCATTCCTTACTGGAAGTTATTAAAAATACTAAATTTTAACATTAATTTAACCAATAATATTAGTTTTATCCAACTTTGTGTGGTATATTTGTTATGTAATTAAATAATAAAATAAATATAAAACATGTACAGAGTAAATCAAAACGTTATTGTTATTAATAATAACACAGGTGTGAAAGTTGTAGCTAAAGTTACAAACGTGCGATACGGTACTAGCCGTACATATGACATACTATTTGAAAACGGTTCGTCACTTGAGAGAGTGTCAGTTGATTCGAATTACAATACATTTACTATTAGTTCTGCCGATACTATTGTATATAACAAAGGTGTTATGGCGTAATTCTTATTTAATATACTGCATTCGTTAAAAAAGTTGTATACATCGTGCAACTTTTTTTTGTAGGCACTACTTATATTAAATTACATTAAAATGAAAGAGTTAATTTTCGATGACATTCCTGATGATATATCAGTTATTGAACTCGATACGGTACAAGAAGATACAGATATTCGAACATATGAGCCGTACATGTATACTGATTCGAATTTTGTCGGATATCCAGATCTGGAAACACAACAAGCAATTTATAATGCTGCACTATTCGGTAATATAATTCAACCCAATACTAATATACTTGATGTAGGAAGTGGTAGATCAGATTTACTTCAATACATACATAATAATAATATAGCTTACGGGTCGTATACTGGAATTGAATGCCGAGAGTTATTGTATGATATTGCTACTGAATTAAATAAGTCATCACCTAATATTGGCGTGAAGGACATACTAATGAACGAAGTATTTAATTCAGATACTAAATTCAATACAATTTTCAATTGGGTTTTTCATTTAACTGACTTAACACTTGACTATGGTGTTAGTTCATATACGGATGTATACGATAATTTTAGGTCTATATTAGAAAAATCACTTTCTATATGTACAGAAGGTGTAGTGTTCATGCTATTAAATGGAACTGACGCTGCATCTGAGTCTTATATTAGTCACAACATAGGTAAAATTGCTGAAATATGCAACTCGATGAATTTAAAATATGCAATCGACCACACAGATTTCAGTAACATATATAAATTATTAATACTAAAAAATTAAAACATGTCAATAAATCAACGTTACGGAATTAATCCCGAGAAGACAGCTAAGAAAGGTAAACTATTTCATACAATCGACTATGAATTAAATAGTAATTATTCAGTATCAGACTTCAAGAATAAGAGTACGGTTATCCCAGCAGCTTCATTTTTTATAGATGGTAAGGAATTTAAATTAACCTTACATGAAATCGAAAGAATGTTTGAATCGTCCGAAGCAGTAATAAAAACACTATATACTAAGTATAGAATTGGTATACTGGGTAAGTAATATACCTATGATTAATCTTTAAAGTTCCAACTGGAACTTTTTTTTTGATTAAATTGTTATAATGTGCGTCAGTTGCAGTTAATTACGTGTATGATAAAAAAAAATATGAATATTTCTGAAAAATAATTGCTTAAATACTTGCATTTGTCAAAAAAAAGTGGTAACTTTACGACACCGAACAATTAAGTGTTTGATTTTATGGAATAAAATTAAATCGACTGGTCGGAATCCATAGTACTATAGTATTATAGTAATACAGTATTAAATATAGTAATAATTTTATACTATTATTTTTATGTAATTAATGCATTATAGTACTAAAACGTATAATTAAAAAAATAAAGTGTTCTATTTCTTAATGGTGAAGGGGTTAGTGCTGAGTTAAATTTAACTCAAAATAAATTAAAAATATATTGCAATTTATTTGGTTTTATGAACTATTTTTCGTATATTAATAAAGAATATTATAAATAATGAGTAATATATACAATGAAGTCCAACGTGACAGGTTTTTAAATAGTGCAGCATTTGACGAAGATGATGACGTTATAAACGATATTAGTAGCGTTGAATTCCCAGAGCAACTGATATTAACTATTAACTCATATACCAACCCATATATGGGTGAAGTTATTTCATCAATTAGAAAACATATTATCGACTGCAATAGTAAAGGAATAATACCTGAAATAATATTAATGATATGCATTACAGATGTTAATACTGTGGAAGACGACAGACTGTATGGTGCATATTTTATTACATTAGCCGAGTATATAGATAATATTTCAGAATCTACTTCGATTAAGTTATCAATTATGGTACGTGGTATATTTACAGAGTCAATGTATCCACTAGTATTTATTGATGAAAATAATAAAGATGTATGCATCGTTAAAGTTAGTAAATACACTAAGATATATCATGCAAATTTAAATAATAACTTGTATATTACAGATAAGTGCAATAAATTTAAAATTGATATTGCGAATTATAATAATCCAAATCCGAATGATAACGTAAATTACGCAAATTCAACATTTTTAATAAAAAATCAATTAATAGTCCAGTAATGAAAGACACATTAAAGACAGGTAAATATGAACTAAGTGCCGAAGTAATCCAAAGTAATTATAAAAAGTTCATGTCACTATGTAAATTATTCAAAGGAAGAACCGAACAACTAGAACAAATGTATGACGGTTTAACAGAGGAACGTGTATTATTTGCACCAGGTTCGAGTTATAATTATTTTCACAATGCAATCGTGGGTGGATATGTTGATCATGTACTTCGAGTTATTGATTTTGCAAAAAAAGAATATGACCATTTTAAAGCATTGGGGTTATATACTGACAACTTTACAGTTGAGGAATTATTATTTGCTGCAATGCATCACGATTTAGGTAAGTTGGGATATCCTGGTCAAGGTAAAGAACACTATGTACCATGTAAAAGTGACTGGCATATTAAAAATCAAGGCAAAATATATGAAAAGAACGAAAATATACCAAATATGCCAATCCAAGACACATCACTGTTCTTGCTGCAGACATACGGAATACCATTAACTTTTAATGAATACTTTGCAATAAAAACACATGATGGGTTGTACGATGACACTAACAAACCATTTCTTGTTTCGTGGAATATATCAGGTAAACAGCGTAGTAATATATCAAATATACTGCATAATGCGGACATGGCAGCTGCAAGGTATGAATTTGAACAATGGAACGAACACACGAATAGTTTAAATTTGGATCGATTGGAAGATTCTTCTTTCAGTAGCAATGTAACCGAGTCGAAACAAATTGTAGTACGTTCATCATACAAGAATAAAAAAACCGAAACTGATACTAGATGGAAAGATCTTTCCAGTAGTTTCAACGAAACATTTAGTTCAAAATAATAAAAAAAATAAATATGGTTATAAGCACATTTAATATAATTATTTGCAGTTCAATAGTATTAATATTGTTTGCAGCGCTGGGGTTCATTACTATGAATCTACTTAATAAATTTAGAAAATTAACACAATTATATGAAAATAACTCACTTGAATTCATTACAATGATGACACAGATACGAGATTCGTCACAGGACTTATATGCGTATATGTTAGAAGTAGATA
>Ga0154020_10005419_pt1 | contig 15051 bp, 16 predicted proteins | sample Klosneuvirus_201_FD_109709 | JGI IMG/M metagenome (GOLD analysis project Ga0154020, IMG submission 109709) | Active sludge microbial communities from wastewater, Klosterneuburg, Austria - Klosneuvirus_20160825_MG | ecosystem: Engineered > WWTP > Aerobic digester > Activated sludge | place...
CGTTGCGGCCCTGTCTGAAAAACACAATGCCATCCCCACAATCGGCGGGATAAAAAGACAGGCGGGTCGTCTCGCCCGAATGCAAACCAACACCTTCGTAGATGCCGGGGTGCTTGATGGTCGTGCGGAAGCCGAAATCCATATTATTTGCCCCTGCCCTTCCGCTTCGCGCGGCGGAGTTTTTCGGTTTTGGATATATCGGGTTCAAAAAAGATGAAGCGCACTGCGGGAAACTCGATACGGATCGCGCGCTCAATTTCGTTGATTTCATCGACGAGCTTCAGGGCTGTGGCGGGCCAGCGCCGAAAACGCGCCTTGATCGCCAGCACAATGTCGGCGCCATGGTTCTGCGTGATCAGATTCAGCAGTTCGAGCTGCGGAAATTCTTTGCCCAGAAATGCCATCAGGCCGTTCTTGAATTCATCCTCGGCGCTTTCGCCGATGATAAGGCTTTTGATCTCGGTCGCCATCATCGTGGCGATCACAATCAATAACGCGCCGATCACAACCGAACCCACGGCGTCGAAGATCGCATTGCCCGTCACCAGTGTCAGCAAAACAAAAAGCAGCGCGATCGCAAGCCCTAATAGCGCCGCGATATCTTCGCCCACCACCACCATCAACTCGCTCTGGCGCGTGTCTTTAAACCAGCGGTAGAGCGAACGGTTTCTCAGCGTACCGCGTATTTCGCGCATGGCCCCATAGAGGGAAAAGGATTCGAGCAGAACCCCGGCGCCCAAAACTGCAATGGCGATCCAGGGATGTGAAACCGGCGTCGGACTCAGCAATTTGTGGATACCCTCATACGCCGAGAACAATCCCCCCACAGAAAACAGCAGCAATGCCACGAGAAAAGACCAGAAATAAGACACCTTGCCATACCCCAGGGGATGCAGATCGCTGGCCGGTGCTTTGGCACTTTTCATGCCAATGAGCAGCAGAATCTGGTTGCCGCAGTCGGCATAAGAGTGGATCGCCTCGGCCGCCATTGAGGTCGAACCGGTGATGAAGGCTGCGACGGTCTTGGTGAGCGCAATGCCGGCATTCGCCGCGAGTGCGTAAAGGACTGCTTTTGAACCCGAAGCCATCTCTCCGAAAATAAAAATCTGCATGACGTCGCGGCAACGATTTATGCGAAGCCAATAAGGCCATGTTTATCCACAAAACACTACTGACCTTATTTCTGGTGGCTACGCTGCTTTTTCCGGCATGCCAGAAAGCGCCGCAGATCGACCCGGCGGCTAAAGCCGCGGCTGAGGTCGAGCGCATTGCTGCAATTCTCGAATCACCCGACCGGCAGCGTTGGCAGATGCCCGAACGCGTGATTGCCGAACTCAAACTGAAAAACGGCAATGTGGTTGCCGATATCGGTGCGGGCACCGGTTATTTTGCGCGCCGTTTCGCTGAAAAGGTCGCCCCCAACGGGCTATCGATCGGCTACGACATCAATCCGGCGATGGTTGAATTTATGCAACGCGACTCGAATGCGCGCAATCTGGTGAAGAATTACAAGGCGCACCTGATACCCTCGCGCACTCCTCTGCTCGAAGCCAATTTTTATGATGTGATCTTTCTCTGCAATACATACCAGTATATCGAAAATCGCTCAACTTATTTCAAATCGCTGGCCGGCAGCCTGAAAAAGAACGGACGCATCGTGGTGATTGATTTTACCAAACTCGAAAAAGCCGATGAAGAATCAGGCGAGGTTCCTGAAAATCTGGTCGATAAAGAAATAGTCAAGCGCGAGTTTAAGACGGCAGGGCTCAGGCTCAAACGCGATATGAAGTTTCTGCCTGCCCAATATTTTCTCGAATTCGCGCGCGAGTAGCGCATGCTGAAAACACTGAATAAAATACTGGCCCCGAGGCAGAACACCACCTGCGGCGATTGCGCCAAACGCGAAAAATACACACTGCTGAATGCCGCGGCTGACACACTGCGCGGCGATTTCGCCACAGACGCAGTGCGCGCCGAACGGCTCGAAGTCTGCAAAAAATGTGAATATCTCGCGATGGGCTCCAATTGCAAACTGTGCGGCTGTTTCGTGCACCTCAAGGCCCGCTACGCGGCGGCTTCTTGTGATATAAATAGATGGTAGGGAATCCCTTTGGGATTCCCTACCATCTATTTACCCGGCCATGTCCAGAATAATCGAATCGTTACACTGTGCGCGGCCATCGCTCAGCAGCGTCTGAAACTCCAGCGGCGCCGCTGAAACTTCGGGACGCAGAATATAACGCCACGCATGCGCGTTGAATTCGGCGACGGTCTGGGCCGACAAGGCCGGCGTCAGGTTGCGCAGTGAGCGCACGAGCGAACGGCAGACCGAGATCCACAAACGGCGGATGTTTTGCGTTTCACCGCTGATTCGCCTGAGCGAAGTGGCTGTTTCTGAAATCTCTGTTGGAAAAGTTTCCCCATTCACATTAACGCCGATGCCAATAATAATACTCTGCGGCTGCCCCTGAATGCGCTCGCACAGAATGCCGGCAAGTTTGCGCCCTTCGTAATAGATATCGTTGGGCCATTCGATACGGATTTTCTCCGCGTGTGGGAGTGCTGCGCGCAACGCCAGCGCGGCCACCACCGGCACCGTCGCAGGCGCTGCATGCGGAAAATGCAAAAGCGCCGACATCATCAGGTTTTCGCCTGGTGCACCCGAAAACCAACTGCGCTCCAGACGTCCCCGACCGGCAGTCTGCCCCTCAGCCCTGACAAACACCGGTGGTGTCAACTGGTGAGCCCTTTCGGCAAGCCAGCTGTTGGTCGAATTGACGGTCGCGAGTTCGATGAAGCGGGACAAAATTGCCGCGTTCAGTCAGCCAGGTCGGCTTTTTCCCACATGAAGTAGCGCACGAAAAAATAGTAGAACAGCAACGGAAAGATTACGATGAGGAATGAATGGTCGGTGGCCCAGACCGCGAGCCCAACAGTGATGCAGGTGAGTATAAAGAACGCCCAGAAGGCGAGAAACCAGCGTGAATAAACGCCTGCAATGACCTGCGGCAGGCCATTCAGAGCAACCATTTTCACAATGCCCCGCCACGCCAGGTCATTCGGTTTGGTGCGATGCATCTGCAGCGAATAAAACAGCCAGGCGGCAAATGCCCCGACCGTCAGAACAAGAAAAAGCACCACCAAATACTTGGGAACCGGCATTTACCGGGGAGCATTACACAATCAGCGACAGGCTGCAAAGCCAATTCAAACGGAGGTGCGCAGCGCCAAATGCAAATTCCTTTGACAACGCACTTTCCATCTCCGTTCTGCATGTATGAATAATTTCAACTCGTACCTGGCACAGGGCATCGGGGCCCTGCCGAGTTCGCTCGTTTCTGCCATTCTCATTATTATCTCTATTCTCATGCTCACCGTGGCCCTCGAGCGTGGTTATATACTGTTCAGAGCCAACGTGCCACTGATTGCAGAAGAAGGCCGGGCCCTGATTGCCCTGATTGCCGCGAAAAAATATGAGCAGGCCCGCGAAGATTGCGTCGGCAAATTGCACCCTGCTTTTCGCGCTATCAGCCGCATTCTCGAAAACCGCGCTTCGTACGACGACATCAATGCACTCGCGCGCGAAGAAATACTCGCTGAGCAGAGCTCGCTCGAGCGGTTCACCTCGTTTCTCGGAACCACAACGACGCTCGCGCCGATGCTCGGCCTTTTGGGCACGGTGACCGGTATGATCAAGGCATTCAGTGCCTTTGCCCGCGCCTCACAACGCTCAGACCAGCTGACCGTGGGCATTCACGAGGCGCTGATCACGACCACTCTGGGTCTGATGATCGCGATACCCGCTCTGGTGTTCTATAACTACTACGTCAAACGCACGAACCAGCTCATGGACGAGTGCGAAATGCTGGTCGATCGCGCGGTCAAAGAACTCGTCTGATATGATACTCGGTCACCGCAAACGCCTGACGTTGCGCACGGGCATCGAGCTCGCGCCTTTTGTCGATATTCTGTTTCTGCTTGTGACGTACTTTCTTATGAACGCCACTTTGGCGAACAATCCATCCATCAAGATCGAACTGCCTAAATCAGACACGTCGCAATCGGCCGAGACTCAGCCACTGACGATCGTCATCAACCAGGAAAACCAGATTTTCGTAAATGACAAAAATGTAACGCTGAAAGACCTCGGCAAAGAAGTTATCGCGCGCATCAAAGACAAAGAGAAAGATCAGGTGATAATACGCGGCGACAAAAAATCCTCGTACCAGATGGTGATCTCCGTGATGGATGAGCTCAATAAAGCCGGCGTCACGCGTTTCAACCTCGCTACCGACCGCTAAATGGCCGGCTGGTTTCGGTCACTGAAGAAGTATGAGTTGTTCTACCGCTTCTCAGCATTGCTTTGGGGGTTTGCGGCCATTCTTTTCTTCAAGAATCTGCTCGATAACTATTATCCGTATTACCGGCGCTTCTTTCCGCTTTCGCAGCTTGCGCTGATACTGTTTGCCGCAGGTTTCGCTTCGGCGGCCCTTTTCCGCAAACCCCGAACACAGAGCTGGCGTGGAATTCTGTACGGGTCACTGTTAACCGGCGTGTGCGTTTCTGCCCTGTCCCTGCCTGTTTATTTTCTGGGACGTGAACGTGCTTTGCTGCTTCTGGCTGTGCCTTTGTCGGCATTCGCAGGCCTCTTATGGTTTGAGCTCATGCGGCATTTCTTTTTTTACCAGCCGGCTAAACTTTTTTTGCTCGCCGGCGCGATCATCGGCCTGAGTATTTCGCGCTTTGTCGATGGCAGTTACACGCCGGCTGCGGTTGCCGCCGTTGCCGCGCTTTTATCCCGCATGCAGGCAAACAAACCGTGGGAAGTCGGTCATGAGCGCCTGCTCGGTATCAGGCAATTGATAGATCTTTTGCGCTACCTGTTTCTCGCGCAGGCATTCCATTCGACACTCGGCCCGAACCGCACAAACCTTTTACTGGTGCTGCTGATTTGCTCGCTGGGTCTTGTGCTGCCACAACTCATTCGGCTGTTCGGCGCTGTCAGACCGCATATCCAGCAGGGACTGCAGATTTTACCTGTCATGTTTATTGCCCTGGCAATATTATTCAACCTGATCCATTACACTTACTGGGGCGCAACCGCATACACCCTGCTCGCTGTCTGGGAAGCTGTGTACTTTTCGAAGGCGCATGAGGTCTATCTGCGCCGCGAGAAAATTCTCGCAGCTGCAGCGATTGTCGGGGCAATTCTTGCCTATTACATTTCCACTGACTGGTTGCAGATATTATCCGGTGTGCTCGTGCTTTCAGTTTTGACAGGAGTACTGGTCTACGTCGCCAAAAACTGGCGCAAGACGATCACAGCGCTGTTCATTCTCGCTGTCGGCACCTGGGTGTATGCCCTGCAGCTGAAGTATTCCAATTCTGTAACCCGCGACGTTTTTCGTTTTCCTGTGCTGCGCCTGCACCAGCCGCAGTTGCCCGACACCAACCTGATTCTCAGGATGCTGGTGCTGCAGAAGAGCACGGGCAAACCGGTATTCACCAACATGCTGCCCGACACACTGCTCGCAGACGCTGCGTGGCGTGGCGAGCGCATCGCGCCGTTCGACGCCAACCCGGCAACGCTGGTCATGCGGCTTGCCTATCGCTGCTCAGTGCGTAAACTCGACCATATTTTTGTTTTTGACGAAAACAGCCTCGGCATATACTCTGAACCGGCTGCCCTCATCACGCTCAAAGACATGCTTGAAAAATTCGGACGCTGCGATATCTATGTCGCCGACGGCAAGGCGATGCGGTCGGTGCGCAGCCTGTCGCAGACGTACCAGGTGGATGTAAAACTTTTGCAGGCGATTTCTCCCGACGACGCAGCCAAGCTCTTAAGCGTGGCACGCGCTGAAAAACAGCAGGATCTCATGGCTGAGGCGCAGGCCCTTTATGAACGCGTTTTCAGTTTTTACAAGGATGACCCGCAATTTTTGCGCGAACTTTCGGCGCTGGCAGCCGCGCGCGGGCATATCGAAAGACAGATCGAACTGTTAAACCTGCTCATCACTCTGAAAAAAGACAACATTACTTACGATAAAAAGCTGCTCATGGAACTCTATGCGATCAAGCGCGACCGCAAGAAGAGCTCGGCGCTCGCATATGAGATTCTGAATGCCGGCGGCGAATCACCACTCGCGATGTACGTGTTTCTGCAGCGCCTGTTCTCGGAGCCGTTTGACCGCTATGAGATGGAGGCGCTTTACCGGAAGGTGGCACAATACCAGCCGAAAACCGACCTCGAAGGCATCAAATACGCCGGTCTCAAGCGCAGCATCGAAGACCAGCTGAAACAGAACCCGACCTACGACAGGAAATTCCAGGACGAAAACCACCGGCAGGAATTCATCACTTTTCCGGAGTAGTCCGGAAAAGTGATATGCTCGTTGCACAGGCGCGGCTTCGCCGCACCTGTGCAACGAGCGCTTAGTGCTTCGTTTTATTCATTCGGTCAGAAGCATCGCGCAGAAATTTTTTCTCTTCTGCGGTCAGGCTCTTCATGCCGTCGCGGGATATTTTATCCAGAATTGCATCGATTTTGATTTCTAGGTTTGCCCCACCTGAAGCAGCAGGTGCGCCCGCAGTTTGTGACGACGATTTCGAACGACGCCCCAGATCACGCAGTGTTTCAGTCAGGCGCAAAAAAGGCCTGTCGAGTCTTGCGGGTTCACCGCCTGACATCAGCAGTATCAATCCGCCGGTGATGAGACCACCCAAGTGCCCTGCCGCTGCAAGGGCAAAGAGCGCCGACGACACGGCATAGAAGATGGCGATGAGTCCGGTGATCATCGCGACGAACTTCATGCGCAAGGGAAAGAGGAAAAAGAACCATACCTGCCGGTCGGGCCAGTAGATTGCATAGGCAATGAGTAACCCCAGATTCACGCCGGTTGAGGTGGTGAAGATGTCGTTTTGCATCAGCGGAAATGCCGCCGCGAGGCCGAGAAAGGCAAAACTTGCCCCCAGCGAGCAATAGATATAAAAACGTAAAAAGACGCTGCGCCCCCAGCGCTGCTCGAGTTCCGAGCCGAACATCCACAGCGTCAGCGCGTTAAACAGTAGTTGGAACGGGTTCGCATGCACGAGCGTGCTGGTCAAGAGCTGCCAAACCTCACCGCGCTGAAAAATATTATTATAAGTCAGTTCGAAGACGCGTGCGAGACCGCGTTTGTTCATGATCGCAGCTTCAAGAATAATGGCTGTGCACAGCGCGATCTGCATCCAGATCAGGCGCATGACGGTCCATGTGGCGCGCGGGGGTGAATACATTTTACTGAGTCTGCGTTTTGCGCACGAGCATCATGTCGTCAAGCTTACCCCAAAACATGAAACCGTCGCCGCCGCCGTCGGCGGAACCTTTGATCTGGTCGGCAAAGTATTTTTTACCATAGCCCCACAAGCCGTCTTTCATCGAAAATGCCTGAATGAACGGGCGAATGATAAATTCGCCGTGTGCGAAAAAAGAACCACGTGACAGCGCCAGCAACAGCAGCTGGTATGTGCGCTCTTCGCGCGGCAGGTGGCGCATGTAGTCGTCGCCAAAGTGAGAGCTATAGTGCATCGGCGCAATCACGTCGAGCACGCGGCCATAGACTTCGAGATCTTGGCCGATCGAGCCCGGCACGCGGTACATGCCATTATAACCGTAGATGTCGGCGCCCAATGGCAGGTGGGTCGACTGCCTGACTCCGGTCAGGAAGTTTTCGAGCGCTTCGGAAAAATAGTAGTCGGCCTTCTTATGCGAAAAGCGGCAGCGCCCCACGGCCCCATCGGATGGAAAGCGGATGTAATCAAGCTGAATTTCGTCGACACCGCGCTCGGTGAGTTCCTTCATCATCGGCGCATAGTATTCGGTCAAAAGGTTCGGGTTATACGGGTCAATCCAGCGTTCTTTGGGTGTGCCCACCCATTTGCCGCCGCCGGCATCCATAATTGCATAGCCTTCACGCTCAAAGAGTTTCGGGTCTTTGAAGATCACAAGGCGAACAATCAGGCGTTTGTTCATCGCATGCAGTTTCTGCGCCACGTCGGCCATCTTGTACAGCGGCCGCACGGCCTTGACGGCTTTCGCAAGCGGAATTTCTGAGTCATAACGAATGATACCGTTGTCGTCTTTGCCGTCGATCACGAGGCCAGTCCAGAAATCACTCTTGAGTTCTGCCATCACCTGAGCTTGCCGCTTGTTCCACGTGTACGCCGACGCATACATGATGCGCTGGCCCGACGCATTCTGCAGGCGCTGCTTCTTTTCAGCGGTCATGCTGCTGTGAAAAGCCGTGAACGACAGCTGGTTGCCGTCGCCATCAACAAAGGCATAACCTGCAGCCTTCTCACTCACAATCGCCGACTGCGGTGTGAAGACCCAGGTAGGATTGAGAGCGCTGCCCGACCAGACCCCGCGGCGGCAGGCCAGCACGATTTTTTCTGCGCTGACCGCACTCAATGACTGGCATTCGTCGAACTGGTCAGCGAGGCCATTCACAGCAAGCTTCTGAAAAGCTTCGCCCGGCTTTTTGCGCAGATGGAGCTCTGGTCTCGGCCCGGTCGCCACCAGCAGGCTTCCATCGGCAAGCTCGCGGATTGCACGAATTTCTTCGTACATAAAATGCGATTTGCTGTGCGGTTTTCCCGGCAGTCCGGCATTGCGGCTGTTAAAATTCAGCACCAGCGGGCCTTTACCGGCAATGGCGTTTGCGAGCTGCTGCTGGTTGAGCGGCGCAATCTCAATGCCATTGACCGAAGTGCCGAGGTACACATTGCTTTTGCCTATATGAATGGCCGTAAAAATGTTTGAACGCCCTTTGTTGGACTTGACCAGCTGCCATGCCTCGATACGCCCTGGCGGGCTAACCAGCCTGTCTGTGCGCAGAAGAATCTGGTGTTTGAGCGTCATGAGACGCGCGGTGCTGTCGAACGCATAGACCTGCCGCTGGTTGGCGGCGTCGGTCAGCATCGGAATCGCCAGCGAGTTTTCGCGCGCCCAGGTTTTACCGCCGTCAACAGAGGCATAGACCCCGCGGTTCGAGGTACCCACGAGTAGGCGTTCGGGAGTCGCGACCGCGGCGGTCACCGTTGTATGGAGATTGTGTCCCGAAGTATCGAGCGAACCATTGCGCGACAGGCCCGCATCACGCAGCGCAAAGCCGTTCTCGACGGCAAACCCGGCGTGGAAATTACTGTTAAATTGAGTAACGGCCTGTGCTGCCGCGCCGGTGCATGACAGGTGCATGCCTGCTGCAATAGCGATAAAGGATACAGTAGCGGTATAAATCCGGCACTTCGCGGAAAATTTCATTTCGCAGTAAAGCCAAGTACAACCAGTTTCAGCGCAATCAGAGCCATCAGTGGCAGATAGACGAACGCCACGATCGGGCGATAATCGATCATCAGGTAGCGCACAACAAGCGCCACAAACGCGAGAAAAAACACCACCCCGACGATCACAACAGCGCGCGCGACACGCCTATGATTGGTGGGGCTCAGGAAGTTATTCAGCACTTCGATTCTGAGCGTCTCGCCGCGTGTCAGCGCGATTGAGCCGCCGAGGAGAGCGGCCACGAGCATCAGGTGCGAGGGGTATTGCGACAGCGTGTCGACCGCGCCCACCGACCACGAGGTCGAAGAGAACATGCGCAGCAGAATGATTGCGAGCGAGGTCAAAACCAGTGCGACCACAGCGGCGGCGGCAATGGAAAGTTCGATGCGGCGCAGGAGGGTCATACTTCGACTTCGCTCAGTAACCATAGGCCAAACGGGTTGTGAAGCGGCGCGGTAAATTAGAATTTGCGGCCTGTCTCAACTCACTATCGCGGCCGCATGGCAGATGAATATACCACAGCCGCCGGCGCGCGGGATCTGTACGGAATCGACGACGCGGAAGCGGCAGAACTCAGCAGCAAAGCGCGCGAGATGAGTGCGTTTGACCCTGCCAAAATGCTCTCGCTCAAAGAAATCCGCGAGCTCGATGAGAAATATGTACTACAAACCTATGCGCGTATGCCCGTCGCATTCCACTATGGTGCGGGCGACCGCCTCTATGACACCGAAGGCAAGGAATATATCGACTTCTTGAGCGGCATCGCCGTGACCGCGCTCGGCCATGCGCACACTGATCTCATTGCGGCGCTCAATGCGCAGGCCGAGATGCTGTGGCATACCTCAAACCTATTCTTCAACCAGCAGCAGGCGCAGCTCGCGCGCGCGCTGGTCGAGATCAACTTTCCCGGCAAGGTATTTTTCTGCAACTCAGGCACCGAAGCCAACGAAGCGGCGATCAAGTTTATGCGCGCGCACGGGCAGGCAAAGCAACCCGCCCGGCAGAAAATCGTCGCGCTCAAAGACGGTTTTCACGGCAGAACCTTCGGGGCGCTGTCGATCACCGGACAAGACAAGATACAGAAGGGCTTCGGTGAGATTCTGGGCCATATCGAGTTCGTCGAAGTTGATGACATTGCGGGTCTGTCGGCGGCAATCGACAACACCACCTGCGGTGTGATCATGGAACCAGTGCTGGGTGAATCGGGAGTGATACCGCTCTCTGCAGATTTTTTAAAGATCGCACGCGCACGCTGCAACGAAGAAGGCGCCCTGCTCTGCTTCGATGAAATACAGATCGGTCTCGGCAGAAGTGGCCACTATTTTGCGTACCAGCACTATGGTGTGATTCCCGACATCGTCACGATGGCGAAAGGCCTCGGCGGCGGTTTCCCGATCGGCGCCATGCTGGTCGCCGAAAAATACGCCGGGGTATTTGAAAAAGGCATGCATGGTTCGACCTTCGGCGGTAACCACCTCGCGACTGCGGTGGCCTACGAAGTGCTGCGCACGATCGAATCTGAAAAGCTGCTCGACCATGTGAAATCGAGCTCGCGTTATCTGATCGGATTACTCAACAAGCTCAAAGAGAAATATCCTGACAAGATTGTCGAAGTCAGGGGCCTCGGGCTCTTGATCGGCATCGTCATGAAAGACACGATCGAAGCGCGCCCGCTGATCCAGAAAGGTATCGAGCATGGTCTGCTGATGGCGCGCGGCGGTAATAGCGTGCTGCGTCTCGCCCCCCCACTCAACGTGCGCAAAGCGACAATGGACGCAGCGGTGCAGAAGCTCGACGACCTGATCGGCGCGATCTAAGCGAATCTTTTGCCGACCGTTATCAAAGTCCCCCTGGCAGAGCGTGCTTATGAGGTGAAATACCTCGAAAGCATCTCAGCTATCGCCCAGCAATTGCCTGCAGGCAAAGGCAAAGATTTTGCCCTGATCGACGCGGCGGTCGATCGCCTGTACGGCAAAGAATTCCGCGCAGCACTGCCAGCAGTCAAATTCATCCGCATTGCTTCGGGCGAAGGTAGCAAAAGTTTTTCGTCGCTTGAAAAGCTGGCAGATGAACTCGTGCGCTCGGGCGCCACGCGGCAGACGCGCCTCATCGCGATTGGCGGCGGTGTCGTCGGTGATCTCACCGGTTTTCTCGCCGGCGTCTTTATGCGCGGCGTGGATTTTTTCCAGATACCGACGACACTGCTCGCGATGGTCGATTCGTCGGTTGGGGGCAAGACTGCCGTTAATCTCAAAACGGGCAAAAACCTCGTGGGTGTCTTTCACCAGCCGAAAGCGGTTTTTGTGCTGCCACAGCTCTTAAAGACCCTGCCGCTCAGAGAGCTGCGCTGCGGTCTCGCTGAGTCTGTCAAAACCGCACTCATCGCGAACCCCAAACTGGTCACTGCTATGGAAAAACATAGCTACTCAGAAAAGAACCGCGACATCGATTTTCTCGCCTTCCTCTCGGCCGAATGCATCAAAATCAAAGCCGATATCGTGGCGAAAGACGAAAAAGAGACCTCGATCCGCGCGTTTCTTAATTTCGGCCATACGCTCGCGCATGCGATTGAGACGCGCGTCGGCTATAAAGGCGTGCTGCACGGCGAGGCCGTTGCGGTCGGCATGCGCTTTGCCACCCTGCTCTCGCGCCGGCTCGGTCATTTGAAGCCCGATGCCGAAGGTAGGATTTCCAGCCTACTGAGCCAGTACTCCCTGCCGACAGCCCTGACCGATCTCAAACCCGGCAAAGCCGCCGGCTATTGGAAAGCCAACCAGCTCGTGAAACTGATGCGCGCCGACAAAAAAAACCAGGCTGGCACTATCCGCTTTGTGCTTTTGGACGGTATCGGCCGCGCACGCCTGCCCGAAGGTGTTGCTGAGCAAGAACTGCTTGCGAGCCTGAAAGAATTTCAGACGATAGTATGATATGCGCCTTGTCGTGATCAACGGGCCCAATCTCAACATGCTCGGCAAGCGCGAGGCCGGCTTTTATGGCACGTTCAGCCTCGCCGACCTGGAAAAAAAGATCCGTGACCATGTGGGTAAACGCGCTGAAGTCAGTTTTTTTCAATCCAACATCGAAGGTGAGATTATCAACTATATTCATAGTCTGAAAGCTGACGATAAACTGGTCATTAACGCTGCATCGCTCACGCACACCTCCATCGGCATCCGCGACGCATTGAGCGCGGTCAAAACCCCGTTCATCGAAGTGCATATCAGCAATGTGTATGCGCGCGAAGAGTTTCGCCACAAATCATACCTCAGTGCCATCGCGCAGGGTGTGATCGTCGGTCTTGGTGCCGAAGGATACGTTTTAGCCAGCGATTTTTTTCTCGCAGCCGATGTGAGCCGTTAACCGATGCATGACCCGCTGATCAGTAAAAAATCCGAAGGCAACTATGAGTTGTCAGAAGCCGGCTTAAGCCGCGCTTACATGATGACGATGCAGCGGCTGCTGGTGCACTATGCCCAGCAGGCGCTCAAAACCCCACCCGCCGAAGCACAGGCGATGGGACAAAAGTTACCGGCTTTCATTTCGCAGGTCATCAAAAAACTCGACGACTACTTTGACCAGCTGCCACAATTTGCCACCTTTATCAAAGAATCGAATGCCGCGCGGCTGGGCGCCTATATCGGGCAGAATTTCATGCCGCAGCTCGAGAAGGTGAAAGAGAAGCTGCTTGAAACGGAAATTCCCAAGTTCAAAGCAGAATACGAAAACCCGTACCGCGTCCCGTCGAACGATCTGATTATGCGCTTCGCTTCCGATTTTGCGAAGGCACCGCCTTTAACTTATAAGCCATTCGACCCCGAGGCCGAAGCAGAAGAAAAACTCAAATCGGCAGAGCTGGTTCTGCCGGGCGAAGAAGCCGTCGCCGCAGGTGCGGTTAAACCACAGCCGGGCGAAGTACTCCTCAACCGCTATGCATCCTTCTTTATTACTGCGCGCCCTTTGAGCTACACACCCGATACAGGCTCTGATGATGCGGATGAAGGCGGCGAGATGGCCGGCCCCTCAGTGCCGCAGCAGATTACGTTCAGGGCATTCGTGCAGGTGGTGAATACCGTCGCGCGCTATATCAAGGCTGCCGACCAGGCTGGTTATGCCAAGTTTTATCAGTCGCTGAATCCGGTGCAACAAGCCGCATACACCTACTACACGCTGTTCCAGAAAGCCGCACAACAGCAAGACGTCGCGTGGTCGGATGAAATACACAAGGTCATGGTGCGAGCCAAGATCGACGCGGGTGCCGCGAACAAACTGAAAGACGAAGTCGAAGCGTACCGCAAGGTCTCGCTGTCTCTTTCGCGCGCACTCGCCGCGGGCCAGCAGAAAGGTATGCCGCCGCAACTCGCTCAGACGCTGTATCCGCAACTCATCAGCATATTTGAAAACACGGGCTCACTCGCTGAAAAGCGCACCGCGCTCAAAATGTCGCTCTTGCAGGTCATGCAACCCGCAGCAAAAGAAGCCATCACGCAAATTCTGAGTCCGCAGCTCGAAGAGCTCGCAGGTCTCTATGGGTTGTCATGAATGGGGAGCGCCCGCCGCAAAATACTCCCTTAACTCCGAAGCCCTCAGGCCTTGAAGACCGCCTGAAGGCCTACAAAAAAAACACAACGCAGGCCAAATCCCCCGCCCCGACGGCAACACCTGCCGCCGCTAACAGCCATTCGCAGACCAGCATCCAGCAGCACTCCACGCACCCCGTCTCGCTCGAATCACTCGCCCTGCCGCCCTCGCTGGCCATGGATTTCCAGAGCGACGTGCGGGCCGCTGATCTTTTATTTTTCGACCTCGAAAGTACCGGCCTCGGTTCGTCAGAGCAAACCTACCCGTTTCTGATCGGCTATGCGCAGGCCAGGGGCGATGCCATCGAGACGACCGCCTGCTTTGCGACCACCCCGGCCGGTGAAGACGAAATTTTGTCGCAGTTTATCACGGCAGCTGCCGGCCGCACACTGGTGAGCTTTAACGGTAAATCGTTCGACTTGCCGCTGATCCTACGCCGCGCCGAAAAATACGGCCTCAAAAATAACCTGCGCTCGCTGCCGCACATCGACCTGTTTCACCTGATCAGGCGGATTTACCCCGAAAAACCTGCGCGGTTAACCGACGCCGAAACACGCCTGCTCGGCTTCACGCGCAGCGGCGACATCTCGGGCGCAGAAGTCGCGCAGGCCTACTTCGAATTTGTGCGCTTTGACCGCCGCGAAACTCTGGACGCGATCTGCAACCACAACCTAGTCGACGTCTTGAGTCTGGTGAGCCTGGCACTCAGGGTGTCGGTCGCCTTCACCGCGGCGCGTGCGGGAACTAACTCATGGGCGTACAAAATCCACCGTGACAAGAGCGCGGCGAAAGACCAAAAGAAGACGTTGCTGCTCCAAAACCGCGACAAACTCGATGCGCGCGATATATTCGTGTTGGGGCAGATCCACCGCAGCGAAAAGCATTACCGCAAGGCGGCGCAGCATTTTATTGCCAGCTACCGCGCGGGGTATCCAAACGCAATCATCGATGCAGTGCGTGCATTCCGCCGGCTTACAGGCAAAGACAGAACCGCAAAACGCCTTGTGGAATATGCGTTGGCACGGGAAGATGAGCGCGTGCAAAGACAACTATTGAAATATCTTTAAGCAGGCATGTCGGTATGTAGGGGTAGACTTAAGTCTACCCCTAAAAAGACAGACACACACGCGCGGCGCGGTGAATCGGCC
>Ga0154020_10005420_pt1 | contig 15050 bp, 13 predicted proteins | sample Klosneuvirus_201_FD_109709 | JGI IMG/M metagenome (GOLD analysis project Ga0154020, IMG submission 109709) | Active sludge microbial communities from wastewater, Klosterneuburg, Austria - Klosneuvirus_20160825_MG | ecosystem: Engineered > WWTP > Aerobic digester > Activated sludge | place...
ATTAAGTACTTAAAACCCCGATAAGGGCCGAGTAAATTTGGTTGAGACATTTCCCATTATTTCTCACCATTTCATTGTCTTGCTACAGTTTGCTACAACCTTTGCTACACGTAATTTCAAAGGACAATTTTCTAAACTCAAAAAATGAGAATTGCTTTATGGAACTGGTTCGTTTTTTTGTCTTGGTAGTCAAGATTGCATTTTGTTTGGCCCTTATTGGACAGCTTAAATCCTGCACGTTCGAACTCTTGGACCTGAGTGTCGAGAAGTCGATCAAAGGAATCATGCCCTATTCCAAATTCACGCGAGCCTTGACCAAGTAAGCCCCTTACTTGGACCTGTGTTCCGCGATTTCATTAAGGCTGGACTTGCTGTCCGGCCAACTAAATTCTTAGGAGGAACCTATCTCATCACAAATAAGCCCCATCAAACAATTCCAATTCCCAGCTACAAACTCTTAGCCTTTTTATTCGAAGAAGCCCGCATATCTGTAGGCTCCTTACTGAAGAAAAACTTCGTTAAGCGATTAAAACTAATCATTGCTCTCCAGTCAGGATACTTTCTTTAAAAAGTCGATCAATAAATCCACGTTTTGAAACCTGATCACCTTGCCATTATCCCAAATAACCTCGGTTCCACAATTGGAGCTCGAACTCACTTCCGATTCAAGAAGCTTCACCTCTTTAAATTCCTCTGCAGGAAAATGACCCTCACGTCTCATCCGCTTGGCTTTGCCAATCACCGCAGCAAATCCCGCTTTGCTGACACTTATTGCTTTATAAAAATCCTTCGCAGTCCCAGTCCACTGTTCCCACGAATATAAAATCTCCATATATAATTGATCGTCGATTATCCTTAAGCGACCACCTTCTCCTCGAAACGCACTTATCTTCTTCTTTAAAACTTCAATGTCCATATCAACACCTCCTTGTGTTAATTTGAAATTATCTTATGCTACATTTTATTACTAGACGTAGACTATCGACTTTACATTATAGATATCAATCCAAAGCATTTTTTTCTTCTATAAAAAAAGATATCACTTTTAATATTTCTTTAAGAAAAGGATTGTATTCTGGCAAGAGTATTTGATGAGGAACATGGTGATATTTTAGTATCTGGAGCATTTCTGAGCTTCTAAAAAGTGCGTTAGGAAGTTTTGATGCCAGATTTAGATTAATAGTTTTGTCGTCTTGTGAAGTTATTGTAAAACAAGGAATGTTTATTGAATTTTGATTGTTTTCGATAGTATTGTTATATAAATTTTGCATTTGTTTTCCTAATTTTATAACTTCATTGACTGATTTTAACGGGAATGATTGATTGTAAAACTGAGGGTAATTAATAAAAGCTTTTAAAGCAGTATTTGAGCTCAGCATATAAACACTTTTAACAGAAATTTCATTTGTAAATAGTAGTAATTCACGATTTATTATCTTTAGATTTTTAAAATTTAGTCCAAAAAAAGGTGAAATAAGAACAATATTATTTATTTCACTTGCATTTTTATAAGCATAATCACTAGCTAAAGTTGCGCCAATAGAGAACCCAATCAAGGTTACTTTCTTATAACACTCTTTAATAATTATCACGTTTTCACTAAAATCATTCCTCCAATTTTGCCTGGAAATTGAATTTGCAACTTTTGCAGTAGAACCAAACCCAAAAAGTAAAGGAGCATATACTGAATAACCAAGTAGATTAAAATAATTCACAACAGATAGAACTTCAAAGGGAGAACCCATAAACCCATGTTGAATGATCATAGCTTTACCATTAGTTCCTGGTAGATATACACTTTCATTTTGAATTTTAATTTTTCCATATTGTGAATCAAATGTATTATAAATGACTTTAAAAGTTTTCATTTTTTTTTGAATTTTTACTGAGATTTGATTGTCACAAACTGAATTCACAATAGCTTGCGCACTGATACTGACGTAAATTGCAAAAAGAAGAAACATATAATTGAATTTTTTCATCAGAAACTTCTCCTTTATTTTTTAAATTTAATAAATATAAGAAATAACATTATGATTATCATGTTATTGCTTGCTTGTTATCTGAGTTAAAATCTTTGTCAAAATTATTTATCAAAATATTTATTTAATAATTAATTAATTAATTAATAATTTAAAATTCAACTTGAAAACTAAATCATATTCGAATTTAATTATTTTCAATAATTACTTTATATCATTTGAATATTTTCATTCCTGATATTTTTTTTACTTCTTATTAGCCTCGTTAAATATTATTTTGATGGTAGTGCCTATTATATACGAGAGCTTGATGGTTTGGTATTTAGATATTGCCCCTGCTAAAGACTTTGAATCATTTATATTCGTATTTTAGCTTAAATACCTTTCAACAATAAGTGACTTTTATTGCCAACTGTCTAAATAAAAACAGTTTTAAATTATTGTTACTTATATTATAGTCGTAACACAAATTGCCTTTAAATTGTTATGTTAAGAAATCCATCTCACAGAAATTGGAACGGTAACCTCAATTTATCGAACTGACGAAAGGGTTGTAATATGAAAACAAGAATAATTAAAACTAACAGAATCCTATCCATAATAGGTTGTGCCTTGGTTTCCAGCTGGTTTGTAATGACAAGCGTGAGCATTGCTCAACCTATTCGCCAGCCAGCTTCTGATGAAGTGGATCTCTGTCATGAGGCTATACTTAAACAAGGCTTAGAATCTGGAACCTTAATAAAAGGTGAGTTTGGAGAATACACGCTACAAGCTACTAACGAAGACTGGCTCAGTAAAACGCAAATCTGTAATTTTTCATATGCTTATATTGATATTTCACCAATCAGTACTCAAGACAGAGATCACTTTAAATTTCGTATGCGTCATGTAAATTATATTTATAAAGAAGATATCAGTAAAATTTCTTATTATACACCTTGGATGGATGAAGTTAATTTCAAAAAATTTATTTTTCAGATGCGAGTTCAGTCACCAACTAAAGAAGTTGTTTTGGGTAATATTATAGCCAAGAAATACTTTCAAATGGTCACCCTGAAAACTGATAAAAATGAAGTTGAATTAGCTTCAATTGAATCAGAACTCCCTAGCCGAATCGCACAGTGCAAGAAGGATATTGAATCATTTACCGGGTCTGATGGTTTATATACCTGTGATGAGACTTCTTTTGATGTCTCGCTAAACTGGGTTTATAATCAATTTATCTCGATGACGGTCAGTCAAGATATGGAGGGCGCAAAATTTTCGATGACTACCAATTCTATTGTACAGTTCGACGGAACTAAGATTTCACCGATTAAAGACCTCAGAGACTTATTTGGCGAAAAAGCAATTCTAAGTGCTCTGAAAAAAGATTGGATTATTCGGAACTCAAATAAATGGAAAGGATTTGCTAATGCAGAAAGTTGGGAGAGCTTCTGGAATTTCAAATCGGAAGAACTATACAACTATAGAGGTCTAACATCTTTGTTTCAAAGTTACTCCAATCGTCTGAGCTCTAAACAAATTAAAGAAGTGGAAAAGTGTGCATCGCTCGCAGGAAACAATACCGCAACCAATTCAGGTTTCAAATGTGTTGGAAAAATTAATCCGCGCATTTATATATTTAACTATCGAATTGACACCACATCGGTATCTAAAGATTTTTCGATTATTAAAATGAATTCTGATTCAGTAGTCATTGGTCTCACTTTGCTAAGTGATGCAACAGGTTCTTCCACCATGCGCTTACCAATTATTAAAAAAGGGTCAAGCAAAGATTTTTTTAGCAATAAAATCGACCTTTAGCAATCAATTGAATTTACCAAACTCCGCACACAGTAAACTTTTTAAGTATGTAGTTGCGGAGGAACTCTCACAACATCAGTATTGTATCTTGAATTAACATTATATTTACTTGCATTTAAACTTTGACACTAGAAAAGAAAAAAACCAAAACTTGAATATAAAACAATAACCAACCTTAGAGGTTTAAAGTTGGTTACATCGATATTAACATACATCGTTTAGTTTTTTCTCAATTCTAATTCTTAAATTAGTATATTACTTCTGAACACTAGATCTATTTAAAAACGAGGATATACTACTTGCAACTCTTGAGACCTAATATAACCTTATAATTAAAATTATCTTGTGTATATTTGTTCTTTCTAAAAAATAGAGTTATCATCCATTCGACCATGGAGCGCAGAGTATGTTATAAGACTGCGAACGCTATAGATTTGTAAAATCTAAATCGCGCTCATAAGTGTCATCATCGTCATTCGTATCAGCTACGACCTTGACATGATATTTAAAACCTACTGGAACGAATATTCCATATTGAGTCGGCATGCCACTTACCAAAATTTTCACAAATTTATCATTTTTATTATTCATAGTTATTTCAACCTTGCCATTGGCCAAATAAGTTGAGCCATCATCTTTGGTAACCCTCATATGATTGACATCAATTCGCTTAAATGCATGAGCTACAATCTTAGAACCACTTTTTAACTCGCCTCTTGATAGTGTCAAATCGTTATAGTCCATGCTGTAACTTCCATCATAAGTTTCGTAAACGGTAAATACATCGCTTACTAGAGTCGTAGGTGTATTATCAGGCTTTAGATTCTCGAAGTTTAGACTACCAACTCTACTTCCGCTATAGCTAAAATTGGTTTTCGTTATATATCCAAACTGATATGTTGGATATATAATTTTATCTAATATTATTGCTCGAAATTGAATTGATTTAAATCCAGGATCAGTGCCAATAGGATCTACTTCATCAGCGAAAGTATTTAAATTTAAGATGAACATAGCGATAAACATGGTTAAGAATTTCAACATTTTTTACTCCTTCAAAATTATTAGTTAGAATCGAAGAATAGCGCATCAGCATCTGTTTTCAATTTTGAAGTAGAATAAATTAAAATAAGTGAATGCAGATAGCAAACAAATCAATATTGTTTTTAATTACTCATATAATAGTCCTCCCATCTAAATCGTTGGCACTAATTTCCGGCTAACTTTGTCGACAATACTCACTCCGAATCAGAAAACTAAATTTTAAATTATATTTAGGAGAGTCTTTATTGCATGAATTAGCAACTTCACTATCGTTTGATTATAAAAGTACTAATGTTATTGAAATTTTGAAGACTATTGAAGAACGAAGGAAAAAGTTCAGTTTAACCTCAAATGAAAGTCCTACTCTTGAACAGGAGTTCTGATTGCAACGTCTTTAAAAAACCTGATAGGATTTGTGGTGTATGAGACCTTGTAAGGAATATTTATTAACCTGTCTATTGTATTTCTAAGAATAGATTTGTGAATTATGAACTAGGGCGGATAAATGCGACCCGTCTCTACATCAAATTGCGGCATTGTTTGCGGAAAATCAAGCTGTGAGAGTTTACTAATTAAATTCAATGCGTAACCAGTATTGTCGTAAATAGGACCGGCATCACGAACTTGACGGAAAGAGGCCAAATGTCCTTGTGTGAAGTTGCCGTCACGATCTAATTGTACACGCAATAGAGGTGCTACACCTGCAAGTCCTTGAATATTGATACCACGACCAGTAACAAAATTACCGAGACTATAAGCGATTAACTTACCTTTATAGACTTCCATAGCACGAGGGACATGAGGACCCGACATTAAGACAAGGCTTGCTCCATTATCAATGGCAGTGCGAGCAAAGTTGACAGAGTTGCCACGATTTTCGCCGAGAAAAATTTCAGTTGCATCCTGTACTCGCTCGGCACCACGGCCTTCGGCGCCTGCGTGGGCAGTGATAATGACAATATTAAATTGCTTTTTGAGCTTACGGATTTCTTCGTAGGTATCTTCAGGCGTTCTAATACTGCGATGACCTGAGTAGAAGTCGCAAGAAATTAGCGCAACTGTTATGCCGCGGATATTGAATTGAGCCACTTCATTACCAAGTTTACTCGAATATTGGATGCCGTTGATTTTCAGTATTTTCTTAGTGGATTCTAATCCGGCAGCACCGAAATCTAGAGCATGATTATTGGCAAGGCTTACGACATTAAATCCTGCAGCGACCAAGAGGGGCGTGTAGATTGTGGGTGTGCGGAACAGATAGCGGTTAGGACCCGTCGCTTTACCATCGAGAGTGATATCTCCATCATAAAGAGTTCCTTCGAGATTCCCATAGCGAATGTCTGCGGCTTGCAGATATTCTTTGCTTTGAATAAAAAGTTTTTTACCATCATCGGTAGGCAGATTATCTCTTGGGTAAGTGGTTCCCATCATGATGTCGCCAACTGCTGAAATCGTGATGTGATCCTCCTCCCCTGCTACATTAGATTCCGCTAGTGCAGGAGCCGAGATCAGTGCCGTTACAAAGAAAAGAAATAATTTATTAATTATAGGCAACACATTCACTTTCAGTTTGTAAATAATTCAGGTTGCGTCGACAATTGGCCTTTCCAAAAGGTTCCAAATGGTATCTAACAGCCACCAAGTCCCGGATATCGAGACTTAAAAGGAAGTGAGGCAATTTGTGGGCCAGCGGAGATACACCTAAATGGTGTCCTTTTAAGGCTGAGGTTATTCTCAGTAGAGGTTTTCATTGATTATTAAAACTATTTTCATTTGGCACCAGCTCTTAAAAAATCTCTATAGAAGCTACCAACCTATATCGTTATAAAACTCCAAGATTGGATTGAAGATGTAGAAGAACGGGGTTTACAAGAGGTTAGAAAAACTCCAGGTTATCATGATGAACCCTGTATAGGTTCAATGAAATGATTACCGCTCAATTCGCCTCAGCAGAGGCTATCGAGCTTATTATAGAATACTAACAGATAAAATCGAGTTCGTGTTGGTAGAAAGGATTGATAAACATGAGTACTAAAAACATTAAAAAAAGTGCCACTTTACAATTTTTAGAGTCCATTACTGGAGGTCCTGTCTCTCTAGGTAAACTGATTGAATCCATTAGATTAGGTGAAGAAATGACTCAGCCTGCTTTTGCAAAAAAAATGGGAATTTCTAAATCTCATCTTAATGATATTGAAAAAGAGCGAAAGTTTATCAGTCCTCTTCGAGCTTCTAGATTTGCCAAGAATCTTGGTTATTCGGAAGCAAGGTTTGTCACCTTAGCTCTTCAAGGATTAATTGACGAAGCAGGACTCAGATTCAAAGTTGATTTACAAGCTGCTTAATTAATTTCTGAATCATGCGAGTAAAGTCACCAAAAATATTAATATAAAAAAGAGCTTATTAGTGCTTATTTAATGTACCAGTAATTTCGAATCTAAAGTAACTTGATTACAAGTATAATATTTTTTATTTGAAGACTTCATTACAAATAGAACCAAAAGAATGCCAAATCCAACCCTTTGCACCTTTATCTTTGAAAAAATCAAATTGAAATACCTTATTAGTTTTCGTCTCTATATAAATACCATAACCATCTGAAATACCGCTATATTCTGAAATTTTAATCTCATTTTTTTCCCATTTATAGTTTCCTACACAGAGAAGGATCCGCTTTGCCGCTTGATCTGGTTCCAAGCGCCGATCCATAGTATCAGCATCTGCTTTACCAAAATTAAAATTACAAGATATATATTTTTCAAGCCGCAATCGGTCCTTTGCACTTATGGCTGAAAAAATAATTGTTTGTAGTTCACTTGGAGAATCTGACTGATGGTCGGGACCTCTTTTCTTTAAACACTTTGCAATTTTCTGTTTTTTTAAAGATTCATTCTTACTTTCAATATCTGCATTTGAAAGCTGAACAGAGCTAGCGCCTAATGCATTCATAAAAATTATTAATAGGAAGGAAATAAGTATCGTCTTTATCATATTATATTAAATAACAATTAAATTTATTTTTGTCTATAATTAGAGATTTTAATTGGAAGGTCTGGTCTTTTTAAAGCTTTTTGAAACTATCTACAGTTGCGTGAAGAGAACCACTTTAGATCGACTACCGTCGAAAGTGGTAGACCACTTCCGAGTACCTGCAATTTTTTACAACAACATGATTTTACAATGTATTTCGAAAATTCAATTGAAGACATTTTCACTCAAACTGCTCCACTTTATAAAAAAGGTCATTCTTTAAAAGAAATTTCTTCAATGACTGGCCTACCCTATTCTTCAATCAGAGACCAGCTTGTTAAAGGCGGAATGTCTCTTAGAATCAATAAGTCTGTCAGTTTAACCAAAATTTTATGTCAGTCATTTAAAAACTCAGCGCCACCACCTTATGGATATTGCTACCTTGATGGTGCCATATTTAAAGACCCCAAAGAATACCCCATCCTACAAATGATTGAACAACTTTGCCAACGTGGCGAAACTCCAACCGCCATAGCAAATTATTTGAATGCTAAAAAAATCAAAACCCGTAAGGGTAAAATTTGGAAACAACCAACAGTTTTTTATATAATAGAACGTCTCAAAAAAATCAACGGAAGGAAATAAAAGTGAACTTAGATAAACTTTTTGAATGGGTTATTGTAATCATAATCGGTTTTTCAATTACTGGAAATTTAGACAAACTCTCATATTGGGTTTACCGCGCTCAAGCAAAACTTATATATGAATCTAGTGCCTCTAATTGGGGATCTCCTACCATTTTTAAATTAAATAATAATTATAAAAACTCCTTTTAGCTCTTCATTTCTAATGCTGATATTGAGTACCTAGATTTAATAAACAATTAACCTCTGTCCTTCGGTACTCATATATTAATAAATTGAACATAAATCCATGACATCTATTCAGATAGTTAAATACAGTCTTTTCCAATTTTTAACAGTTTTGCAATACAGATAGGCCGCAGAGAAGATACTATTTTTTTATTTTCAACTTATTTTTTTCAGCACTAGGTTCACGCTCTGAAGCTCCATAAAATGTAACTCCAATACTTTTATAATAGCTTCCATTTGGAACTACAGAAAAATTTGGTATCTCTAAGTCGAGAATATACTTATTCTTTTTAACCATTTTTTTAATAATATGTCCAAGTTTCTCAAAAGCTTCTGGATCATTTTTGACGATATCGACATTAAAAAAAGAATTTGCAGGACTATTAAATACTGTCAATGTTAATTCAAGACTATCTTCTGATCCTGACTGAACATTTAAAACTCTGACATCTTCAAGTCTAGCTGCATGCACAAAACACGATAAAAAATAAACACTTATAATTATTTTTTTCACTTCTATTTCCCTCCCAGATTTTGATCAACATCCATTAAAGGGTCTGGAGTTTGATCATAACTATTTGTCATATTGCCTGTAAAATAATGTAAAATATCATCAATTTCCATAATTTCTTTAATTGAACAATTTTTACAATTTTTTCCAAATGAAGTGTAATAACCTGCAAAAGGATATTGAAAGTCTTTAAAGTTAAAGTCAGCAATACCATTATTATATGCTATAACCTTACAATTTTCTTCTAATGCACCTTGGATACTTGAATAAACGCATGCTCCACCATTAGCTCCTGAAATAATTAGATTTCCAATTTTATTGCTACGTAGGTAGTCAACTAACTGGTCTCTGTGTTTATTTCCATCATCAAACATTCCATCCGTATTTTTCTTGAAAAATCTTACTTTATCATAATCTCGTACTGCATTCTTTAGAGTACTATTAGTTTCACCAATATTTATAGATGTATGGTCATATTCTATAAATATTATTGGCGTGTTTCTTTTCTTTGCATTATTTATGACATCTAGTTGAGATTTCATGACATTGCTGAGTTTAAAATGATTTTTGGGAGTGTTTTCGTTACCTCCTCGTTTAACAAAAAAATCCTGCATATCAATTATTATGAGTGCAGTTTTTTCACTTTTAGGAAAACAAGCTTTATTTTTAGAAAAAGAATTAGAAGAATAGACTATTACAGTAAAACATAACAGCGATACAGCGATACAGCGATACAGCGATACAGCGATACAGCGATACAGCGATACAGCGATGTTTAATTGATTATATCTTAAGATAAATTTCACACATCTACTTTCATAAAATATTAGAAATAATAATATCTCAACAAATAAATTCTATCTATAGAATGAGCTGCTTAACAAGAAGAATATCTGTGATTCGGTATGACATTATTTTATATAAAAGTTTTTGAATTTTTACTATATGAAACTAGATAGTGAGAGGTGCAGTGCCCCTCACCAGCAGAAATGAAAATTTATCGCAGATGGAATTGGAGTTAAAAGGATCAATTGTGCATCATTCAATCGCGAATAGTTTGGAGTAATGTAGAATCTCCTTATTTGTCACTCTATTCGAAAATCAAATAGACTTGATTGAGCGCCCTGATTCGCGGGTGAAAAAGGACCAAGTGCATGAATCTGATAGCCCATGCTTTTGTATGCTTGAAGGCGCTTACGGTACATTGAAACGGTCAAGCCACTGCATGTGTCCAGATAATCATAAATGACCACGTCTTTTTTCCCAGGCCATTTTCGATGAAGTCTACCCGCATACTGAACCATACGGCCCTTAAAAGAAATTGGCATCGCCAAGATCAACGTATCTAGCCTCGGGATATCAACGCCCTCTCCAATAAGTGATGCCGTTGCGAGCAAACAAATGGGTGAGTTTTTGTCGGAGACTTTCTTTGCTTCTTCCATAATAGCTTTACGAGCCTTTTTCCCCATACTTCCTTCGAGACGAAGAACTCTTATTGAACTTGAAAGGTTTATGATTTCTTTTTCTAAAGCCTCCAGTTGCTCTTTTCGGTCAGAAATAATCAAAGGAAACCGCAAGGCTGCAACTGAATCAGCAACATCTTTCGCAATGAGTTTTAGTCGCCCGATATCTGCAGTCAACTGATCCCAGACAATATGAATTGGCGGTCGTTCACCCAACTCTTGAGAAAGTTTCAAACTTGTCTCTTTCACCACGACTCTTTTAGCAATATGTGGATCGCCTGACATTTTAATTTCGTGACGAACTGGTCCACATTGCATGAACAGAATTTTTTGATGACCATCTTTTCGATATGGTGTTGCAGTAAGACCTAGTATAAAGCGAGCCGAGCTGCGTTTAAGAATGGCTTCAAACGTGACAGCAGGAATATGATGACATTCATCTATGATAATTTGCCCATAGGGTGCAAAAAAATCTTCTAGATCTTCAATTTGCTTTAAACTCAGAATTGTTGCGATGTCAATTTTGCCAGTAGGCTTCTTTTTTGTGCCACTAAATACTCCAACCTCTTTGACTGGAATTCCAAGAAAACGCGACAGCTGCTCTTTCCACTGTTCTAACAATTCTTGTCGATGAACAAGAATCAACGTCGGTATTTTTCGCTGAGCTATTATGGCACAAGCCATAACCGTTTTTCCACTTCCGGGCGGAGCAGATAAAACGCCAGCTTCATGAACTGTAAGTTTTTTTATGGCTACTTTTTGTTCAGGAAGTAGCTCTCCTGTAAATTTTTGCTTTAGTTTTTTAAATACGGGACGCACATCGCGAATGTTTACATGCGCACCAGCTTCATTTGCTATAATCACGCATTGGTCTAGCACGCCTCTTGGTAAAAGAAGACTATCAGGTAAAACTTCGCCATCAAATATGAACCTTGACTCAGGATAAGTCTGAAAACGCATTCGTTCGCGCTCATAAAACTTGGGATTCGCAAAAGTTGCGGTTCGTTTAAATGCCGATACCAAAGCCCCAGGCAAACTTTGCGTTTGAATTTTTAGTTGTGCACCTTGTTCTATTTCTACATTTCCATTAAAAAGACCCTTAAATATTTTAGGCTTCGCGAGTGTCATAAGCCGCTCATCGGTTTCCATCGTGATATGCTCTTCTTCTAAGTTTTGAAGAGATTCACCTTTAGGCATTGTCTGTTGAATAATGTTTTCAACATCTGAAAGTGATAACCGTCTTACTTGCGCAAGATATTCCCATTGATTCGGATACGGTTTAAAACTTTCATCAATGAATACCGAATTCTCTTTTTCACGCGCTTTCTGCTGCAGAGGTAATGCGATAAGATTTCCGAATCCACCTTTTGGCAAGTAATCCTGATTTGGAAAAAATCTGTCGTAGCTTTTCAAGCTCAGTGTATGACGCTCCTGAAAAGAGCGAGATAAAATCGCGGTTCCAAGCCTTCGTGCCTTTTTTGCTGGAATGGCCGTAGTGAAAAATACCCATGCATGTCCACCCTTACCAGACCTTGATCGTTCAACATGCGCATGAACGCCCAAACTCAGGGCAGCTCTTTTGTAAGCAACAACATCTTCCTGCCAGCCATCGCCATCAAAGTCAGCGGCAAGAAAAACACACTCATCCTTTTCCGTAATGGCATAAGTTCCAATTGTCTGTAATCCCTGAAGATGATTTTTGACTGCAGTTGCATCTAACTCGGGAAAAGCCTGGTTCGGACAGTCAGAACATTTCATTTTTCCATGTGGAGGTTTTTCACAAAGACCACGCACCCATTCATTTGTACATGCTGGGGAATATCCCTTCTTGTCTTGCTTCTGGTTTTCCCAAAATTTAGGATATACTGATTTCCGACAGCGAAAGAGTGAAAGAAAAAGACTGATTTTATCTTCACCTGTATCAGGTGTTTTGTTGCTGGCTTGACTTCCTATAAGTGGCGCGGATTGATTCAATGCACTCGCTTGAAGAGACAAGAGTTCCTCTACAATTCGGCTTCTTTCAGAGTCAATCTGTTGAAGTCGTGATTCAAGATTCTTGATACGCTCATCAACAGCCATCAGTCTCCTAACTTTTTGATGAGCTTAAAGTTGAACCCTCGTGTGGAGGAGCAAATTTCTGAATTTGCTCCTGGTAAGAAGGGTTTCTATCTGCGTGCGTATAGAGATGAATCAGAATAGCCGCACGAAATAACATTGAATGAAGAACAATGGATCCATCTGCAATTTCACTCACTGCACCTGTCTTTTTTAACTCACCCATACATGTTGCCGTATAAATATTTTTTCCGCCGACAGCATCGCGAAGCTCTTGCTTTGTCATGGACCTCTGAGCAAGTGCTAAAACATTCAATACTGTTTCACGCAGTGTGCCCTTGCCTTTGAAATCATATAAATCAGAAAATTCTTTGCGCGCCATTTCAGCCGCCGATTTCATCAAGGCTGAAGTCCAATCGTCAGCTCCAATTTTCCCATCACGATCAACTTCAACTAAATTGTGACCAATTACCTGTATGGAATGCGGGTACCCACCCGCAACATCAATATTTTGCTCCAACGCCTGCTCATCATAAGTAAGTTTTGATATTGCAAAACCCTTAGTAAGCACCTCTCTAGCTTCGTTCCGTGGCATGACAGTCAATTCAATAATATCAAAATGTCTTCGAGCAGAGGGATCTCCCTTAAAAAATCTGTCCATTCCTTCAGGATAACCAATTACAATAAAAGAAACTTTCCCCAGACGACTGACATCAAGAGTTGTGGAAATAGACCTCAAGATCTGGGCTGCACCATCTAAATCTTTTAAGTTATGAACTTCATCAATGACGATTAAAATTCCATCCAATTTTTTTGGATCGTCCTTCAATTCATCTATGCCGCTAACTATATTTGAGAAAACTGAAACGACACGGTCTTTAATAATCGTCAGTTTGTCTTCGACTTTAACCTCACCTTCAACAGTTGCAGAGACCCCAAAGGCACCAAATGTAAATTTGCCGTTCTTAAAAAAATTACCAAGGCGTTGGCTTAGCCTATTAATAACCGAATCAGGCATTCTATCGGTCATGATATTCAAACTTGCTTGTAAGACTGACTCAAAACTTTGGCCTTTTTCAACGGCATAGTAGCTCGTGAGAAACTTTAAATTTTTAAGATGTGGATCTTGAGCTTCGGCTGTATACATAATCAACTTCGCTAAGGCAGTTTTTCCAATTCCGCGCTCGCCCTGTAATACAAAACTGGCGGGCATTCCTTCCCGAACTTGGGTTAATTTCTTCAGAATTTGGAATACCTGATCATTGCGTCCCGCAAAAAGAGTCGGGGTTACAACAGAGTTCGGATTAAATGGGTTTGCTGGTCCAGACATACGCTTTTCTCCAGTATTCACTGGACCTTATTACACTTTTAGTTAGATGGCAATTTCTTTTAGTTGGCTTATATCTGGACCCACTTATCTTTTAGTTGGTAGGAAGTTCGCCTACTACATGTGAAGAATTCATAGGTAACTGATGGGAGCAAAATAAGCCCCTCATGGAAAAGGGAGAAGACGCAGTCCCCTCTTTGGACCGAAATACTAGCAACTGAATTTTATTTGCTGCCAGGAAAGTTCTCGTTGTGGGATCGCTATTGGGGCACATTGAGTTAATGGATGACTGAACATCAAAAACTACGACATTTTGACTTAAGCCGTCTTAACCCATTGGTAGTACTATAGAAAGCTTTTCATCGAGTTTGTTTCTTTTGACTTCAAGAGAGAGTTTTCTAATATCTCTGAGGTTATAGGTTTTACCTTTTCCAAAATCAGAAATTGCTGAACTTCCAATGGAACAATGGTCGTCATTGAGCTTCAATCCTTACTATTTATCTAATTGAATTTAACATAGCTGGTGGGCATCCGTTAAATATGACGAATATCCGCCAATTGAAGAAAAATTCTCTAAAATAGTGAATATACTAAGTACTTTCAAAATTCCTCTAACGGAAATCCGTTAATATCATTTTTTTACAAAAATTCTTAGTAAGATTAATTTATAAACAGAATCAATATATTAGTTCGGTTTTAAGCATATCTAAATCTCTTGGAATCATTCTTGAAATAATAGGAGTTAGAAATTGAAAAATAAATCAATACCAAAACAACACTTTTACATAAGGAGAGCAAGAAAATGGGAAGATAAAAAGATTGGCCAAAACAAGTGGATTCAAAAGCCGGAAAAAAACCGGAATCAATTCCGAAAAAACAACTCTAAGAATAAAGATCAGGAAAATCAATTTTGAAAGAAAGATCAAGATATTACCCCGCCCGCCCATGCTCCGGCCCCCTGGCAAAGCCTTCGTGACCACCCCCACCCAACGAGTTGATTGAGGGTGGTCACGAACCGGG
>Ga0154020_10005421_pt1 | contig 15047 bp, 10 predicted proteins | sample Klosneuvirus_201_FD_109709 | JGI IMG/M metagenome (GOLD analysis project Ga0154020, IMG submission 109709) | Active sludge microbial communities from wastewater, Klosterneuburg, Austria - Klosneuvirus_20160825_MG | ecosystem: Engineered > WWTP > Aerobic digester > Activated sludge | place...
AAGATGGTTATCGTCGAGTAAGACTTAGTAATACTGTTAACCGAGTTTAAATATTTATTTAAAATCGGTTTTTGGGACGACTCCCACCGCAAGGTGGGAGTTTTTTTATGCCCTGAAGTCTGGTCTGCTTCAGATTATATTACCGTGAAACTGAATAATCTTTATATTTTTATTTCTCATATTAGATTATTCGATTTATATTTGTCAGCAGATAGAACTACAAAGTCTCTTAGTAAAAAATATTCCCTCCCAGGAACCGTATTTTAAATAATTGTTGTGAATATTGCCCAGCGGTAATATTCACATATTCTTTTTTAATTGCACCAATTTAAATCAGATCGTATGAACAGTTCACTTTTACAAAAAATCTATTCTTTTATTAAACTGCCAATAGGCCAGGTATCGTTGATGCTGGTGCTTTTTATTGGGCTGAGCCAACCTGCCGGGGCATTCAACGGAGTTAAGAATCCGGACTATAATGGTATTGGCAATTTAGGACAATGCGTAACGTGCCCACCAGAGTGGATTACCGTGACTTGTAGTCAGTTAGATCCTTATTTAAACTATGGAGAGCCCTATTTATCACAGGAATGTGCTCCAGGTTCTATGGTTTCAGGCCCTTACATTATTGATGACAGGATCGGTTGCGGTTCAGGTCAAATCACTAAGAAATGGCAAATTTGGACCTATTGGGGTGAATACACTTGTATTCAGCACATTATGGTCACCGGAGGCTGGGGTTATCCTCAGATCAACTGGCCACCGGATCTTATACTTTACGGATGTAGCGCAGGCTATCAGCCTACAGACCTCAATCCGCCGTATAATAAACCTTCTTGGTGGGCTCCTGATTGTTCCAATCTGATGTACACTTGGAGAGATGAAGTTTACTATCCTGAAGATCACAGTGGTGTATGCTTGAAAATATTTAGAAGATGGAAGATTATTGACTGGTGCTGTTATAATGTTGATGATCCCAATTCAGGTTGTGTGTGGACACATACCCAGCTAATCAAGATTATGGACAATCAACCTCCTGTGATATCTTGCCCGCCCAGTATGACTGTGGATGCAGGTCCTAATTGTACAGGTAGTTATGTCCAGATCCCACCTGCTTCCGCTTACGACAATTGTGGTAATGTGACCATTTTCAATAATTCACCTTATGATGTGTATGGTGGCGCTGATGCCAGCGGGTATTATCCTCCAGGTACTACTACCGTTACCTTCACCGCAAAAGATATCTGTGGAAATACCTCTTCTTGCTGGATGACTATCACTGTGAAAGATAAGAAGAAGCCTACTCCGGTAGTACATCACGGTCTTACCACCAATCTGATGTGTATGAGTCCTGAACCAATGATCGTCATTGACCCTAAATGGTTTGATGCAGGATCATTTGATAATTGTACACCGAAAAATCAACTTCAGTTTTCAGTACAACCCAACCGATTTACATGTTCCGACAGAGGATACAATGACATTTGGATTACTGTTACTGACAAATCAGGCAACAGTGAGACGGTCAAGACCTATGTTATTATAGGTGACCCTAATCAATGCTGTGGACCGGATACTTCCACACCTCCTACTATTGTCTGTCCTCCTGATATGACTTTCAACAGTGAAGGTCCCAACTGCACCGGTGGCTTCGTGACTATACCACCTGCTACTGCTACCAGCACTTGCAATGGTCCAATCACTATTACCAATAATTCATATTATGCAGTAAATAGTGGAGCAAATGCCAGTGGAACTTACCCTGTAGGTACTACTGTGGTTACATTTACAGCGAAAGATTACTGTGGTAAAATAGCTAAATGTAATGTGAAGATAGTAGTGCGCGATGGTAAGAAACCAACACCTGTAGTATTTCACGGCTTGGCTGTATCACTTATGGAAGATACCATCAACGGTGGTGGAAGGATTACCTTGCTTCCTGAATGGTTTGATGCAGGTTCATTTGACAACTGTACTGCTAACAGAGACCTGCTCTTCAGCGTTTCTCCTAATTATTTCAATTGTGATAGCCTAGGAATAAGGAACGTTTGGTTTACAGTCACTGATGAATCCGGCAATACAGAAATTGTACAGACGTATGTAGATATACAGGATCCTAATGATTTCTGTAATACAAATTTCACTGCTGATGTGAGTGGTAATATCCTGACGGAAAATGGCGACCAGGTTTCATCTGTTGATTTACATGCCAACAGTGATTCTACCGATAGAATGAAAAATGTAGATGGATCATACTTATTGGATAGTCTTACAGGAAATGTGAAGTATATCATCACACCGGAGAAAAAGGACAATGTCGTCAATGGTATTTCTACCAAAGACTTAATCATATTGAGACAACACATTTTGGGTAAATCCACGATATATAGTCCATATAAACTGATTGCTGCTGATGTCAATGGAGACAAGGTGATCAATACTCAGGATTTAATTATTCTGAGGAAAATTGTGATGGGTACTCTGGAGGAATTCCCTGAAGGTGTTTCCTGGAAATTTGTAGATATGAAGTATATCTTCGATCCGTTCGTTCCGGCATTGACCCAGGATTATCCTTCGTCTGTCACAATCAAGAGGTTGCGTGAGAATACAGATAATGTATCCTTTATAGCGGTTAAACTAGGTGACTTGAATAGTACAGTATTAGCCTCTGGTGTTCCAGGTCAATATAGTTCGCGTTCGGATGTTTCTACAAAGATGTATGCCATCAAAGAAGCAGCTGAGCAAGGAATTACCACAGTCAATATAAAACCAACTGCATCACATAAAATGACGGGTCTGCAAATGGCGATCAGATTTAATCCGGCTGACTATCAATATCTTGGCTTGAACGAAAGAACATTGAAAGCTGATGGACTTGAATTTACAGTCAATGCAGCTCAGGCAGATCGAGGAATATTGAAAATAAGCCTGGTATCTGATAATCCGGTGAGCGTAACTTCTTCAGATATTCTTTTTGGTTTGAATTTTAAGACATTGAGATCAAGAGAAGAAAGTGAAGTTATCACGCTCGATAATTATGCTATGCAGCCAGAATTGTATGAGACTGGTGATTTGACGTATAATATTGAACTAGTCAATGAGAATGTACAGACCGACAATGGATTTGCATTATTTCAGAATAGACCCAATCCATTCCAGAAAACAACTGAGATCGGCTTTACACTACCTGAGACACAGATGGTAGAATTCAAAGTAGTTGATATTACCGGTCGGGTATTAATGACACAGAATAAGGAATATTCTATGGGTCTTCATACCATAAGTCTGAATATGCCTCTGTCTTCTGGTGTGTATTTTTACACGCTTAAAGCAGGTAATAATATTGATACAAAACGAATGATTGTTATCGAGTAAAATTGAATTTTCAAAATAAGAATCAAGCCGGACAGATACACATCTGTCCGGCTTTTTTTTTAAACTTTACATTGAAGTGAAATGTTAAACTAAACTATGTTATTAAGACTATTGATATTTTGCACTATAAATCTGTTGCCTGTTTTTCTAACAGCGCAACAAGTAAAGGTGATAGATTTTAAATACCTCGAACCTTATCTTCAGCCGACTTCTGATACCATATTTGTGATTAACTTTTGGTCTACCTGGTGTAAGCCCTGTGTGGAGGAATTGCCTATTTTTGCCAGCGCTGAGACAGCTCTAAAAAGCGCTAAAGTGAAATTTATTATGGTAAGTATTGATTTCTCTAAGAATATAAATACTCAGCTAATTCCTTTCCTTAAAAAGAATAAGGTACCAGGTCAGGTATTATTGCTAAAAGATCTGGATTATGATAATTGGATAGGTAAAATAAATGAGTCCTGGGATGGAACAATACCTGCCACTGTAATCTCTACACAGAAAGAAAGGATATTTATAGGTCATGCAATTGCTGATCCAAATGAACTTTTAGGTCCGATTAAGTCTTTATTAGTTAATTAAAATTCAATGCTTTATGAAGATTGCATCTGTTGTTATGGTTATTGCAGCTACAATTGGAACACTATTTTATAATCTATCGGGTGGCAGTTCCGGATATGCTGTAGGAGATGTTGCTACTAATTTTAGTCTGAAGAACGTAGATGGAAAAATGGTTTCTCTTTCTGATTATCCCGGTGCTAAGGGTTATATAGTGATATTTACATGTAATCATTGTCCATTTTCAGTAGCTTATGAAGATAGGATAGAAGCATTGCATCAGAGATTTGCCTCTCAGGGATATCCGGTCATAGCAATAAGTCCAAGTGATCCTAAAGTAGAGCCGGAGGATAGCTTTGGTAAAATGGTTATTCGAGCAAAAGAAAAAGGATTTACTTTTCCATATCTCATCGATGATGGTCAGAAAGTTTATCCACAATATGGCGCCACCAAGACGCCTCACGTGTATGTTCTGGATGCTGCTCGCAAGGTACAGTATATAGGCAGTATAGATGATAATGTATATGAGCCGGAAAAAGTACAGGTGAGATATGTGGAGGACGCTATTGCTTCCTTACAGGCGGGGAATCCCATCAGAGTGACTATGACGAAGGCAATCGGTTGTTCCATCAAGCCAGGTAAATAGTTTCTTCATAGCCGGAAGGCATATAAAAACACTTTATTTATTTTAGGAATACAACCTTGATTGGTCTATGTATTCAAATACAGCATCAGGTACCAGGTACTGAATTGACTTTTTATCCTTTATTTGTTTCCTTATGTAAGTTGAGCTGATGTCAAGGAGTGGCCCAGGCACTACGTTTACCATTTTATATTCAGAGTAGTCCTTAGCTTCGAAGCCCGGCCGGGGATAGATATAGATTCCATATTTCTTTAATAGCAGTTCCCCATTCTTCCATTTATGGATACCGAGGAGATTATCGCTACCCATGATGAGATAGAATTCCTTCTCTGGATATTTTTCATGCAGATATGCCAGTGTGTCAATCGTGTATGAAGGCTGGGGTAATGTGAACTCAATATCACTTGCCGATAGACGAATATTGTCCCCTATGGCGAGTCGGACTAAATGTAGCCGATCCCGCTCACGAGCCAGTGTCTTTTTATCTTTAAATGGATTTTGAGGCGATACTACCATCCATACCTGATCCAGATCAGTATGTAGAGCAATGTTATTGGCGATAATCATGTGTCCGATATGAACCGGATTGAATGAACCAAAAAATAAACCAATTTTGTTATTCATCGTACGGCCGCCATTTCATTACCGGCATCACGATCATAAGTATCTGCTCGCCGACTTCATCTTCCTTTGGCAGCAGTAGAGCTGCCTTGCCCGGCTGAGATACTAGAAACTTAACTTCTTCTGAACTCAGATTGCTCATTGACTCTATGAGATACTTAGCATTATAGCAGAGTTCGAGGCGTTCGCCTTGATATTGGCAAGGAATAGTTTCCTTTGCCTCATTTGAGAATTCCACATCCAGAGTATCCATGGAGAGTTCGTCATCAGCGATATTAACATTGGTCTGGAAAGTGGTCTTGTTACCATACACCACTAGTCTGCGTAGTGCATGTAGCATCGACTGACGATCAACAATAATTTCTTTATCATTATTTACCGGTATGACTGAATTGTAATTGGGAAAAACCAAACTGATTAGTTTGCAGGTTATTTCAAAGTCGAGATATCTGAAGCGAACTTGGTTCTTGGAGTACTGAATGGTGATCGTTTGTTCACCACCTGACATAGCCTTCAGAATACTGACCAGTTTCTTAGGGAGTATCATCGAATGCTCTTGTGATTCATGTACACCATACAAGGTGTATTTAACCAGTTTGTGTGAATTGGTGGCAACAAATTCAATTAGATCAGGCTTAATTGCCATATTAATACCCAACATATTCGTCTTCATCTCATCTGTAGAAGTCGCGAATGAGCAGGTATTTAGCGCCTTGATCAGTTTAGAAGAAGAAACATCGAGTTGATTATCTTCGTGAAATTCGGGTAACTGAGGATAGTCATCAGTGCTATTGCTGCTGGTTTTATAGAATCCGGTAGAAGATTTTATTTCCAGTACTAGTTTTTCTTCATCAAAATTTATCTCAATTGGTTGTTCGGGTAATTCACGCAGCGTAACTAACAGTGGTTCGGCGGGTATGGCAAATTTTCCATCTTGTGATGAAATCACAGTCATGCTACCGCGAATAGTAAAATCCAAATCACTGGCAGTAACCGAGAGCTGGTCACCCTCTACCTCAAACACGAAATCTTTTAAGATGACCATTACAGCCTTCGAGGGAATCACAGAGGCACAAACACTTACCAACTTTAGTAATTCACCGGATGAAACTTTAATATTCATAGTATGTCGATATACAATTTTTGGAAATAAACTAAGCCCAAAGATACACTCTATGCGCTACAATTAGGTCATAGCGCCATTTAATTTCTCAATCCTGATCCCAGACCAATGCACTGGCACCGAGTATGGCTGCGTCAGAATCAAATAGTTTGCTTGGTATAATTTTAATCTTGTTTTTATAAATCGGAATTAAATTATTTTCAAAAGCTTGAATGGTAGGAGTGAAGATAAGATCTCCTGCTTTGATCAGGCCGCCAAACAATATTATGGCCTCAGGTGAAGAAAACATCGCAAAATTTGCAAGTGCTCGACCTAGAATCTTTCCTGTATAATTGTACACTTCTTTTGAAATAACGTCATTTTTCATGGCGCATTCATATACGACTCTACTGGTGATTTCTTCTTCCTTATAATCTCGAAGTAAACTCGTACTGTCGGGTCTTGCCAACAATATTTCTTTGGCAGTCATTGCTACTCCTGTAGCACTAGCATACATTTCCAGACTACCATGCAGTCCTGTGCCGGGATGATATCTGCCATCGGGTATGATAATCGTATGACCCAGTTCGCCGGCAAAGCCATCATGACCGTACACCATCTTTCCATTGCATACTATTCCGCTCCCTACGCCAGTGCCAAGTGTGATCAGGATAAAATCTTTCATGCCTTTGGCTACTCCATAGATCATCTCACCTATAGCTGCTGCATTTGCATCATTGGTCAGAAAGGTCGGTAGGCTAAATTTTTCCCTGATCATAGCCGCCATGGGAATGATGCCCTTCCATTCCAAATTGGGTGCATGCTCTATGGTCCCTTTATAGTAGTTACCATTTGGCGCTCCTATACCGATACCTTTGATCATGTCAATGCCGCCTGCAAACTCAATGGAGGGCAACACAGCGAGGTATAGCTCATCGATAAAGGTGTCTACTTCAGGATGATTTTTAGTTTTGATCGAACCACGCTGAAGCACCTCCCCTGAACTATTGACTATGCCGAATTTGGTATTGGTTCCTCCAATATCAATGCCTATTACGAGATTATTTTCCATATACAGAAGAATAAAAGCAATCTTTAATGCGCTGTCTTGCTGATAGACGCATCGTAATCAATGCCTTGTTTTTTGAGAATATTCTTAACGATAAGAGCAAATACGACGAGATAAGCAAAGCAGATCACCGGGATCACAAATGATGCATGTATTCCGTATCCGATTGACTCAGGACGCATAGACTGCAGGTAATCAGATAATTTACCCTGAATAGGCGGTATAATACCTCCACCAAGAATCATCATTATCAGAAAAGCCGATCCTTGAGTAGTATATTTTCCCAAACCTGCAAGAGATAATGAGAAAATTGAGGGCCACATAATAGAGCAGAATAACCCACCACTGAGTATGGCATAAATGGCAATATTGCCGGTATTTAAAAGTCCAATCATCATTGCTACTACCGCTAGTACGCTGAAGATTAAAAGCATCCGTGCCGGCTTGTGATCGCTTATAAAAAAAGCTACAACCTGAATCGCGACACAAATGACATACCAATACAAAGGGCGCATATCATACATCGCCAGCGAATTGAGGCCAATTATAATTCCAAACGCAACGAATGGAACAATGACCAGCATTAGATTCTTCGTAGAGTGTTTGAGGTCGAACGCAGTGATCGCTCCTGCCCATCTGCCTATCATCAGACTTCCCCAATACATAGAGATATATGGTGCTACTTGTGAAGACTGATGACCTCCGAAGGCCGGTTGCTTTAATAGTTCACTAAGGTTACTACCTATGGCCACTTCCACACCTACATAAGTAAATATGGCAAGCATGCCCAGCACGAGCTGTGGGTATTTCATTGCACCCCAACCTTCAGGCTTCTTCTTCGCTGTAAGATTAGAAATTAATAATCCTCCAATCACCACTGCAAGAGCGCCGAACAACCAGTACATGCGTGTACGCTCCATATCGTGGAGCTCTGTAGCACTAAGGGTGGCAGGGTCAATCTTGTAGCTGCTGAATATGGGCACAAAACACATCAATAACAAGCCGGTCATAATCAAGAGTGAGTAAAGCGCTTTTCCGGCGGGCTCAGTTTTTTCTACACTGATACCATGAGGTACCTTTTTTGAGAAATGAAATAATGCCGCTGCCGCCAGCATGAGGGCACCTACGCAAGAGTATAATAGCACCACTTTGCCGAGTCCCAGATTTTGTATCTGCTCGTCAGAGATAGCTGCTGTCGTACCAAATAGAGCTAAAGCAATTACTATAGGACCGAGTGTTGTTCCGAAAGAATTGACTCCACCACCCAGGGTGACTCTCGCTGCCCCCGTGGCCGGATCACCAAGATCGATAGCAAAAGGCTGAGCCGATGTCTGCTGGAGTGAAAATCCCAGTGCTACTACAAACAGGCCAAATAACATTCCCGTAAAGGTATTTGCATTGACTGCTACGATCATACATCCCGCACCAAAGGCAGAAAAGAGAAGACCATATACAATGCTTTTCTTGTAGCCCCATTTTCCCACCAGGTCGTGTCCACCGAATGCTCCATAGGCAAATAGCCCTAGTGCTCCGATATAGTAAGCTGTATAAAAAGCGAAATCTATGAGCTGACTTTGGAATTGATCCAGGTGGAAATAGTGCTTGCAGAAGGGGATAAAGACACTATTGCCCGCTGCCAGGAAGCCCCAGAAGAAATAGACAATGATCAGAATAGAAAGGCCTCCGTAATTGGTCGGTTGCAATTCGCGTGGTGCTGCAGTAGAAGATTGTGACATGCTATGATAATTATTATACGCATGCAATATAAATATTTATTTAGCTTATGACCCCCAAATTATTATGAACCGATTTTCCCATGAATGTTAGCCGGCACACGCATCCAGTTGACTTGCAGCATCCAAGTCAATTATGAAAAGCAAATTTCCGTCTTCAGGTTGGATTAATTTGGCCGGATAACTGTATTTATCAGCGAGATTATTTTGGATGACGTGATAGGCAGCTAGTGACTTATCTTCACCTTTAATCAAAAAGACTACTCCACTGGAATTATTGACTAGTATGGGCATCATGGTAACTCTGGATCCTTTTGACTCATCTACATAATATCCGGTCACCGTAGATACCATATCTTTGAGTATCGGTTGATGCGGAAAGAGTGACAGTGTATGACCATCAGATCCCATCCCTAGCAGCACCAAATCAAAATTTTTATTGCCTGTCTCAGAAAAGAATGCCTCTATGGTGTGGCTATATTGTGTAGCCGCTTCAGCGGGTGATAGTCCGGTATCTACACGGAATATTTTATTTTTATCTACTGGTAGATGATCTAATAAGTGAATAATGCCATTGTGTGCATTATTCTCCTTATCATCAGCTGGAACCATGCGTTCGTCACCCCAAAAAAAATAACACGCCGACCAATCTATTTTATATTCGTGCCATATTTTTATTATTTTTTCATAAACTGGTATTGGTGTACTTCCTCCTGATAATACAATAGAGCAAGTGGGTCTTTGCTTTAATTTTTTTTGAATTGAATTAAGAATAACCTCTGCAGAGATAGAAACAAAATTCTCATTTAAAACCAGTTTTATATCCATGTTATTTTTTTATTCTAAATTTATTCTGAGTACCATACGTGACCATTATTGGCCAGCATCAGGTCTGCATCTGTTGGCCCATCGGAGCCCGGTTTGTAATTGGGAAAATCACCTGGCGCTTCGCTCTGCCATACATCTAATACCGGTTCAATCCGGCTCCAGGCTAATTCCACCTGATCAGTTCGCATAAATAGTGTCTGATCGCTTTCGATCACGTCATAGATCAAATGCTCGTATGCCTCAGGTGTTGAAGCCGATAATTCCTCCTGAAAATCAAAGACCATATCTACTTTCTTTAAGATCATTTGTTGCCCCGGAATCTTCGCATTAAATACGAGATTTATATCCATCTTGGGACTGATGTGAATGACTAAGTAATTAGAATCCCAGGTCTTGGAATTCTCTTTTGGAAATGCGTATAAGGGAGCTGATTTGAATTTAATTACAATCATACTATTCTTAGAATCTAATAATTTTCCGGTACGGATATAAAAGGGAACACCCTCCCAGCGCCAATTGTCTACATAGAAATTAAGAGCTGCATACGTCTCAGTATTCGACTCAGGATCGACATTTTTCTCACTTCTATAAGCCTGAATTTTTTCGGTACTACCATACTGACCGCGAACTGCATAGCGATAGACCAGATCTTTAAGAATGGGTCGCATCGCCTTCAGTACATCTGATTTTTTATTTCGGATTTCATCGCCATTAAATGAAATGGGTGGCTCCATAGCGACCATACACAGCAACTGAAGGATGTGATTTTGGACCATATCGCGCAGTGCACCTGAATGATCATAGTAATTGCCCCGGCTTCCCACGCCCATATCTTCTTTTGCTGAGATCTGGACCCATTCGATATAGTTTCTATTCCATAGCGGCTCCAGAAATGTGTTGGCAAATCTAAATGCCAGTATGTTTTGCACAGTCTCCTTCCCGAGATAGTGATCTATTCTAAATATTTGGCATTCACTCAGTACTTTGCTTATAGCTTCATTGAGTGAAATAGCACTTTGCATATCATGACCAAATGGTTTTTCTATAACAACACGAGTGCGATCTCGATTTTTGACAAATTTATATCCACCAAAATGTTGAATAACCGGCTCGAAGAGACCTGGTGCGATAGCCATATAAATGATTACATTCAATGCCTCACCCCATTCCTTTTTCTTGGCAATAATTACTTCTTCCACATCATCATAAAATGCCTTCTGCAATAGATCAGCATTCTTGAATACGATTTGTTTTTTAAATTCTTCCCAAATCTTTTTTTCCGGTTTTCTACGAGAGAATTCTTCAAGTCCATTGTAGTATTCTTTCATCAGATCTACCAACTTAATGTCAGTGCGAGCCACTCCATAAATCTGAAACTTCTCCGGCAATAATTTATCTACATATAAATTATATAATGCTGGCATTAATTTTCTATAAGCAAGGTCTCCGGTAGCACCAAGTATGATCATCAGTGTAGGATCCTTTGCTGTATTTTCTAAATTCATTATTTTAAATTGTTCGGATTTACTAATGCTATTTCACCGGTTGCGCCCAGTCAGTATGAAATATTCCTGTACGATCATTTCGCTCATAAGTATGTGCGCCAAAATGATCCCGTAAGCCTTGGATAACATTCATGGGCAATGAATCGCTGGTCATCATGCGGAAATAGGATAAGCAAGATTCAATCGCCGGGATGGTATATCCACTCTGAATGGTCCGAAGTACTATGGAAGAAAGTGAAGGTATGTTGACGTAGATAGATTTGAATATTTCTTCATCTGCTAAAATATTGACCAAACTCGGATTCTTCTCGTAAGCCTTTTTAAAGACGGGCAACATCCCAGAGCGAATGATACATCCCGCTCTCCAGTTTTTGACTACTTGCAGCAAAGAGGTGTCGAATTTGTATACCTCGGAGGCCTTGTGAATCTGATGTAAGCCTTGCGCGTAGCACAACATGAATGCTGCACTCACTGCTTTTTTTAATTCAGTAGTTTTTAGTTTTTTAGCCGGAAGTTCATTTGTTTTACGTGAAGCTAATTGTTTGCGTAAATCGATCCAGGAAGACAGATCACGAACAGCGACTGCCATATCTATTGATGGTACCGGAACCTGCACTTCCATAGCATCCTGACTTGTCCATTTTCCGGTGCCCTTAGAACGCGCAACATCCAATACATGATCGATCAGAAAGCCCTCTGCCAGATCATCTTTTCGAAGTATCACTTCGATAGCTGACTCCATCAGATATCCATTTAATTCACCCTTAACCCACGACTTAAAAATATTGGCTATTTGTACATTATCCAGTTTATTTATTTTCTTTAATACAGAATAAGTTTCAGCAATAATTTGCAACATAGCATACTCGATTCCATTATGTACCATCTTCACATAGTGCCCGGCGGGACCATTTCCCATATATGCGGCACAGGGCTCACCCTTGTAAATAGCTGCAATAGCGTTCAGTACAGACTCGATGGAATGATATGCGCTTTCATCACCTCCCGGCATAATGCTGGGCCCGAAGCGAGCGCCTTCCTCTCCACCGGATACACCCATACCCATGAAGTGCAACCCTGTTTCTTTTAGCGTGTGGAAGCGCCTATCTGTATCTTTAAAATAGGAGTTACCGCCATCGATCACTACATCTCCCGCACTTAGAAGTGGTATGAGGTCTTTTAAAACACTATCTACTATGGGTCCCGCGGGTACAAGTAAAATTATTTTCGCCGGCTTTTCGAGAAAACTTACAAAGGTCTTTAACTCATTAGTGGCGGAGATATTATCCCTTTTATTCTTAAGTAAGAGATCTACTTTTTTCTGATCAATATCAAATCCGGCACCTGCCAGTTTGTGATCCGAGATATTCAATAGAAGATTGCTGCCCATGGTTCCCAGACCAATTACTCCTACTACAGACTTTTTCATTTTTAGATTATTTAATAAAGACAATCTTACCTACCACACCGGTTGGGTTTTCTAAATCTCCTGTTGAGGTAGCCAAGACATAATAAACACCTGAGGCCACTTTTCGTTTTTGAAAATCACGTCCATCCCATATAGCTTGCCCTCCCAGTGATTGGGTTTCATACACCAGACGGCCGTTCTGATCTGAGATTTTTACGTCAGAAGCATTGGCTACGCCTTGTATTACTATTGCACCTGTGTAATCCGGTCTGACGGGATTGGGATAAATAATTAACTCTTTATTGTGAAACGCATTTCCAACTGAGGCGTCAGTTCTGTAGACTTGCGCACCACTGGTGGTGCCAATGTACACATTTCCTTTCTTTACATCAATTTCTAATGTGGTGATTTGATTGGCTGCCAGAGGTGAATTTTCAGCGGTGATGTGCTGCAATACTTCATCGCCATATTCATTCGTCACGAAGATTCCCTGCTTAGTGCCAAACCACTTTCTACCTGCACCATCCTCTGCAATCGCAGTTATCTCAGAGCCATTGAGTAGAGGCGTAAGGCCTGATCCATCCTGCACTAAGGGGTACCTAGGCAAGCAAGACTCGAATACCGCACTACCACAATCGATAGTGAATACTCCACTGGTCGTACCCACCCAGATACGGCCTGATCTATCTGCAAAAATGGAAGTAGGTGATAAAAAACTTTTCTCATATTCGGAATATACCGGCAATACAGCCCAGCGATCATCAGAAGCTGAAGGGATATTTTCACCTGCATCATACACGACCACTGAATTGTTATCAGGCGCGGTAAACCATTTGTATTTCTGATTGGGATCAATTGCCAGTTTGATAAGAGCAACTATATTTTGAGGTGCTTCGAAATTATAGATTTGTTTCTGAGGAGTATACACAGCTACAGGCTTTTTACTATGCATCGCCATCCATAGATATCCTTCAGTATCATATTGCACATCAGCTACTCGTTCAGTATTTTCATCGCCGGTGATTCCGATGAGTGGCGAATTTTGAGAATTGTATAATTTTTTATTTGTACCATCATTTATTATCAAGCCATTGTGCATACTGGCGATAGCTAATTCATTTTTGTCTGCATTGAAATCTACAGTAGTTATGTCTTCGATAACTTCCGGATTTGCATAAAAAGGATCTGTATATAAATTAGATACATACCAGCCGGTGAAATCATATTTAAATAAACCTTCTTTATTTCCAAGGCCTAGAAATATACGGCTAAAACCACCTGAAGCAATATACAATGCTTCTTCTGTATATTTTATATCAAATACCAAATTGGACCAGGGAGAGTTTTCATTTAAATTGATCACATGGCTGCTTAAATCATTTAAGTTTAAATACCGAAAGGTGTGATAACTGTCAGCCAGCCAAATTTCATTCTCACTAAAGACCGCATTCAGATTGTCATTTATGAGGGATTGGTCTATTGGTTTATTATTTAAATTGATGTCCAATAGAATCGCTTTTTTAAGACAATCACTTTTACAATCACCACTGATAAATAAATAATCAGCATTATTCTTCAAATAGTTAATTGTACTAATATCGGTAAAGTTTGCTTCCTGATGGAGAGTCTGATCAACTTCGAGTTTCAATAAATTATTTTCCGAAGTAACATAAATTGAGTTTTTCCAATTTGCAAGTGCATTAAAAGACCTCAGATTTTCTTCCAGTACAGTCCAATTCCCTATAAATGAAATATTGGTTTGATTTTTATTGACAGTCAATAATTTTTGGCCGGTGGTGATGTACAGTTGGTTGCCAGACTGGGTAATATCATTTACGCCACCCTGCACTGCTACTGTATTGGTAAAAACCTCATCCACCATATCAAATTGCACCAAGCCGAAAGACATACATAGATAAACATACCGTTCTAAGCTCACTAATTTCCTGATTGATTTGTCAGGTACCAGCGTGGAATTATTTTTTATATCCTGCAGATTAGTGACTTTTCGGTCACTATCTACGATATCGATACTGCCACTTTTATAATAGACAAATAGTTTCTTCGCAACCTCATTATAGGCAATCTTCTCAATCTCAGTTTCAGTCAATCCATCGATTTTCGTCATGTAACTGATGTTGGTATAATCACTTTTGTCGAGAAACATCAGATTGACACCTGTATTATATACAATATAGTTGTCTG
>Ga0154020_10005422_pt1 | contig 15046 bp, 4 predicted proteins | sample Klosneuvirus_201_FD_109709 | JGI IMG/M metagenome (GOLD analysis project Ga0154020, IMG submission 109709) | Active sludge microbial communities from wastewater, Klosterneuburg, Austria - Klosneuvirus_20160825_MG | ecosystem: Engineered > WWTP > Aerobic digester > Activated sludge | place...
GCCGTGCTCGCCGGCGAGGTGGCGAGCCGCTCGCCGTTCCACGCCCCGCTCGAAGCCGCGCGGGAGCAGTTCGGGAGGGCGCTCGGGGAGCTCGTGCAGGCGCGGATCCCTCCCGGTGTCGACCTCGAGGCGGTCACCGCGATCGCGTCCGCGGCCGTCCACTACCTCGCGCTGCGTGCGCGCTTCATCAAGCGGTACAACGGCGTGGCGATCGACGAGGACGCCGGCTGGCGACGCCTCGAGGCCGCCATGACGGCGATGATCCGGGGAGCCATCGCGCCGCGCGCCGCGGTCCAGAGCCGGCGGTGATGCGACGGTCGCTCAGTCGTCCTTCTCTTCGAGGTTGCCGACGCGCGTCGCTCCCGACAGACGCACGACGAGGCCCAGGTCCGGCCCCTCGATGACCGTCATATCCATCGCGACGAGGTGCAGGTCGCTCTGGGCGACGACGTCGACGTTCCGCGGAGCTGGGTGATGTAGGGTGGTTCCTGGATTTTCGGCACGTCCGTGAGGAACAACCTGGACACGAAGCCCCCGACCGCAAGGCGTGCTGGCACGCGAGGTGCTCGGTGCCGAGCATGACCACCATTGCCAAGCACGACGGCGGTGCTGACGGTAGCGACCTCGCGCTGTCGGAGAGGAGCTCGAGGATGTCGGCGCGGGTGGCGTAGACGGCGCGGCCGAGACGGCCAAGCGGCTTGCTGACGGCGACGAGTTCCTCGACCTGACGGCGCTCGATCGCGGCGTCCGCAAGGTCGCGGGCGACAGCATCTCCACACCGATGGGCCACGTCCTTCCGCGCAAGGCCGTGCACGCGGACACGTGGGCGAAGATCCTGGAGCATCTGCGCGCGGGCCCCTCGGCTTGAGCCGAGCTCACCGGACCGCCTCGTTCGAGGCAGGATGGCGTGTCACACGTCGCGCCTGCCCTTGCCCCACCCCTGCCCACATCTGCTTTCTCCGACGGTGATTTCGATCCCAGGCAGGGGTGCGCACCCGGTAGCGTGAGCGCATGCGTCGCGTGCTCCTGCCCTTCGTTGCTGGCTTCCTCGCGCTCACGAGCTGTCGTTCGAGCTCCGTCCCCGAGACCCAGAGCCAGGAGACCGCCGAGCAGGAGACCGGGCTGGTCGCGGCGCGGTTCCGCGCGGCCCGGATCCCCCACCTGCGGGCGCCGAGAGCTGCAAGAGGGCCGACGACGGCCGGCGCGACCTGGACGCTGGGCGCGCTCGAGATGCGCGCGCTCGACGTCGCGAACCATCAGGTCGCCGCTGTCGACGGGCTCCTGACCACGGCCGAAGTCGCCGTCGACACCGACGCCGTGTGGAGCGCCGAGGGCGACACCGACGAGGAGTGGCGCATCCTGCGCTCGTCGCGCGCGCCCACCACCTTCCGCTGGCGGCTCCGGGCGCCTGGCCAGACGACGCTGCACGAGGGGCGGGTCGAGGTCACCGACGCGGAGGGGCGGACCGTCGCGCGCAGCGTGCCGTTCGTCGCCTACGACGCCGAGGGCACCGCGCGGCCCCTCGAGGCCCGGCTCGACGCCGACGGCGACGGTCACGTGTTGACGCTGTCCGTCGACGTTCGCGGGCTCCGCTACCCGATCGCCGTCGATCCCGGGTGGGTGAGCGGGCCGACGATGGGCCGCGTCCGCAAGCTGCACAAGGCCGTGCCGCTCGCCGACGGACGTGTGTTCTTCATGGGCGGGGAGGACGGCGGCACCTACCAGCGGCACCGGGACGCCGACATCTACAATCCGGCGACCAACACCTTCTCGCTCACCGGGGACTCGGGTGGGCCGATCGGCGTGGGCGTGCAGGTCATCCGGCTCGGCGACGGTCGCGTGCTCGCCGCCGGTGGCGCCGGCATCAGCCTCCCGACGGCGGCGGCGGCCATCTGGTCGCCCGCGACCGGAGCCTGGGCGGCCATCCCCGGCATGCCCTACAACCGCAAGGACGCGGCGACGGTGCTCGTCTCGCCGACGAAGGTCCTCCTCGCCGGCGGCGGCACGGTGGCGGTCGGCGGGGAGTCCGCGGTCGTCTACGACGCGACGACCAACGCGTGGAGCGAGGTCGCCTCGATGAGCGTCTCGCGTGGCATGCCGATCGGAGCCAAGCTCCCGGGCGGGACCATCCTCGTGTGCGGCGGCGACAGCGTGCTCAAGAGCTGTGAGCACTGGAACCCGACGACCAACGTGTGGGCCGCGCGCGCCCCCATGGCCGCCGCGCGTGGGGCCGCCGTGGCGACGGTGCTGGCGGATGGGCGGGTCCTCGTCTCCGGCGGCTACGGGCTCTCCTCGGCCGAGGTCTACAATCCGACGACCAACGCGTGGAGCTCGGCCGGGAACATGGCTGGTGTGCGCGCGCAGCACGTCGCGCTCCTCTTGCCGTCGGGCAAGGTGTTCGTCGCCGGCGGCACCACCGCGCTCGCGCAGCTCTACGATCCGGCGACCAACACGTGGACACCGGCGGGCTCGATGTCGGTCGTCCGCGACGAGTCGGCTGGTGGGCTGCTGGCGAGCGGCAAGGTGATCGTGTCCGGTGGCACGGCGACCTCGTCGGCGAGCTCGGAGATCTGGGGCGGATCGCTCGGCGTCACGTGCGCGGTCGCGGGAGAGTGCCTGTCGGGCTCGTGCGTCGACGGCGTGTGCTGTGGCACCGCGAGCTGTGTCGCGGGCGCGAAGTGCAACCTCCCGGGCAAGCTCGGGACGTGCTCCAAGCCCGCCGGCACCGCGTGTGGGGCAGGCACCGAGTGTGCCTCCGGATCCTGCGCCGACGGCGTGTGCTGCAACACGGCGTGCACCGGGCAGTGCGCCGCCTGCAACGTGACCGGAAAGGTGGGCACTTGCAGCCCCGTGCTCGGCGCGCCGGTGGGCGGCCGCGCCGCGTGCTCCACGACGGGCGCCGGCACCGCGTGCGCCGCGAGCTGCAACGGCATCGACCCGAGCACCTGCACCTTCCCGCCCTCGACCACGGCCTGCGGCACCGACACGTGCACGGCGGGCAAGGAGACGCGCGTCGGGACCTGCAACGGCGCGGGCGTCTGCTCCGGCGCGACCAAGGACTGTGGCGCCTACGCGTGCGGTCCGACCACCTGCCGGACGACCTGCACGACGGCCACCGACTGCGCCGCGGGCAACTACTGCAAGGGCGGCGCGTGCGTCCCGGCCGAGGGGCTCGGCAAGCCGTGCAAGACGGCGTCGGCGTGCACCACCGGGTTCTGCACCGACGGTGTGTGCTGCGGGGTCGCGACCTGCGACGCGGGCTCTGCGTGCTCGCTCCCCGGGTTCGCCGGGACCTGCAAGGTGAAGCAGGGCAGCGCGTGCAAGGACGCGGTCGACTGCGGCACCGGCCAGTGCGTCGACGGCGTCTGCTGCGACGAAGCCTGCTCGGGGCAGTGTGAAGCGTGCGACGTCGAGGGTCGCGTGGGTGTCTGCTCGGCGGTCGCCGGTCCTCCGCACGGGACTCGCCCCGCGTGCGCCGACGGAGGCGGAGACGTGTGCGCGGCCGCGACCTGCGCCGGGACCAAGGACCGCACGGCCTGCGTCGGCAAGAAGGCCCCCATCGGCGCGACGTGTCGCGCCACGAGCTGCGTCGGCTCCACGCTGGGGCTCGCGGCCACCTGCGACGGCAGCGGCACCTGCCCGGCCGCCAAGGAGTCTTCGTGCGTGCCCTACGCGTGCGAGGGCACGAAGTGCCGGGAGACCTGCTCCGAGGACACGCACTGCACCAAGGGCTTCGTCTGCAAGGGCAGCCGCTGTGAGCCGATCGCCGCGCGGTGCACCGACGATCTCACGGGCTCGATCGGAGCCGACGGGATACCCGTGAGCTGCGCGCCCTACGTGTGTACGCGCGATGGCACCTGCGCCAAGGCCTGCACGAGCTCCACGGATTGTACCCCCGGCAGCGTGTGCGACGTCGCGCAGTCGGTGTGCGTGCCCGGCGCGGGCGAGGTCGCCGCCTCGGACGGTTGCTCCATGGGCGGCCGGGGGCCTTCGCCCTCGAGGGCGTGGCTCGGTCTCCTCGGGCTGCTCGCCGCTTCCTTCGCCGTTCGTCGTCGAAGGCTCGGGGCGAGCCTCGCGGCCGCGGCCGTCGCCGGTTGCAGCGCCTCGCAACCCGAGGATCCGCCGGCCGTCGACGCCGGCGTCTCCGCCGTCCCGCGGGTCGATCGCTCGCTCCAGGCGGTGCGCCTCGCCCTCCCGGGAATCGCGGCCTCCCCTCCGACGCGCGACCTCGACGCGACGCTCCCGACGAGCGCCGACGCCCCGCTCCACCTCGCCCTGCCCGGGGCGAACGGCTTCTTCCTCGACGTCGTCGACCTCGACGCGCGTCCTTCGCCCACCATCGCCGTCGACGGGATCCACGTGGCGACGGGCGCTCGCGTCGACTCGGTGTTCCTGCGGGCCGGTGCGGTCGTGGAGGACCTGCGCGTGGTCCACGAGATCCCGGAGCAGGGCGTGCGGCTCCGGCTCGCCATCGACCGCGGCGCCGCGGTCGCGCGCATCCGCACGCGCGAGGGGCGGATCGAGGCGATCGACCCGAGCGGTCGGGTGTGGATCTCCACGGCGCCGATCGTCGCGATCGACGCCCGGGGCGTGCGGCGCGAGCTCTCCGTGCACGACCGCGACGAGGGCACCCGAACGATCGTCGAGGCCAGCCTCGATGCCCGCGGGCTCGCGCTCCCCATCGTCGTCGATCCGATCTGGACCAAGGCCGCGAACCTCGCGATCGCCCGGTACGATCACAGCGCGGTGAGGCTCGGCGACGGTCGCGTGCTCGTCGTCGGCGGCGACGGCGCGCCCGGTCAGCCCGAGCTCTACGATCCGAAGGCCAACACCTGGTCGAAGACGGGCAAGACGACCTACGAGTACGGCGGGTTCATCTGGCCCCCCGGCCTGATCGCGCTCTCGACCGGCAAGGTGCTCGCCGTCAGCAAGACCGCGGAGCTCTTCGACCCGGCCACCGGCACCTGGACCGACGCGAAGAAGACCTCGACCGCCGAGTTCTCGGCCGCCGTCCCGCTCCCGGGCGGAAAGGTCCTCGTGACCGCGGCGAGCAGCTACGGCGCGGCGCCCACGGTCTCGGACGTCTACACGATCGCGACAGGGGCCTGGACCACGACGGGGGTGATGAAGGCGGCGCGCAACCTGCCGGGCGTCGCGGTGCTGGCCTCGGGCAAGGTCCTGCTCGTCGGCGGCGGCAGCGCCAGCCAGAGCTCGGCGGAGATCTACGATCCGGCGACCAACACCTGGGCCTCGACGAGCGCTCCTTCGAGGGGGCACTGGTGGCCCAAGGTCGTCACGCTCCCCTCCGGCAAGGTGTTCGTCACGAGCGGTCGTTCCGACGACGCGAACAACGAGATCTACGATCCGACGAGCAACACCTGGGCCCCCGCGCCCGCCTTCGCGCACGCCCGCGACGGCGGCGGCGCCCAGCTCCTGTCGAACGGCAAGGTCCTGTTCACGGGTGGCCTGAACGGCACCTCCTTCACGGCCGACGCGCAGCTGTTCGATCCCGTGGCCGGCTCCTTCTCCGCGGTCGGCTCGCTGTCCGACGCGCGCGCGTACATGGCGATGGCCCTGCTCGCCGACGGACGGGCCCTCGCCATCGGCGGCGGCAACGGGTTCTCGGCGGGGCCGACCGTCTCGAGCCTCGTCGACATCTACGGCGGCGCGCTCGGCGCCACTTGCGCCGCCGCGGGCGACTGCGGCAGCGGCGCGTGCGTCGACGGCGTCTGCTGCGTGAGCCCCTCGTGCACGGCGCCCGCGACGTGCAACCAGCCCGGCGCCCTCGGCACCTGCACCAAGCCGATCGGGAGCGCGTGCGCGGTCACGACCGACTGCGCCTCCGGCCTCTGTGTCGATGGCTACTGCTGCGACGCCGCGTGCGGAGGGAAGTGCGAGGCGTGCGACATCCCGGGCAAGCTCGGCGTGTGCTCGCCCACCCAGGGCGCGCCGCGCGGCAAGCGCTCCGCGTGCACCGGACCGGGCGCTGGGACCGCGTGCGGTGACCGCTGCGACGGCATCGACCGCACCGCGTGTCACGTCCCGGGCGCGAGCGCGTCGTGCGGCACCGACGCCTGTGTCCTCGGCGTGGAGAGCCGCGCGGGCACCTGCGCGGCCGACGGCACGTGCAGCGCGACCAGCAAGTCGTGCGAGGGCTACGTGTGCGGCGCGACCACGTGCAAGACATCGTGCGCTGGTGATCCGGACTGCAAGGCGGGCTACTACTGCAAGGGCGGGGCGTGCGCGAAGGTGGACGGCCTCGGCACCCCGTGCACCAGCGCCTCGACGTGCACCACGGGGCTCTGCACCGACGGCGCCTGTTGCGGCGTCGCGGTGTGCGGCGTCGGCGAGAGCTGCGGCAACCCCGAGAACCCCGGCGTCTGCTCGAAGAAGCGCGGCTCCGTGTGCACGCTCGATCCCGAGTGCGCTTCCGGGCACTGCGTCGACGGCGTGTGCTGCGAGTCGGCGTGCGACGGCCAGTGCGAGGCGTGCGACGTCAGCGGCAAGTTCGGCAGCTGCACGCCGATCGACGGCGAGCCGCACGGTGCGCGGGCGAAGTGCTCCGCCGGCACCTCGAGCTGCGACGCGCGCACCTGCGCCGGCACCAAGGACAGCAAGGCCTGCGTGGGCTACGCGGCCGCGACCGAGACCACGTGCGCGCCGGCGAAGTGCGAGGGCGCGGCCTACGTGGGCAAGGGCACCTGCAACGGCGCGGGCGCGTGCGCGGTCCCGGCCACGCAGACGTGCACCCCCTACGTCTGCGACCCGGCGGGTTGCCGCACGGGCTGCACCAAGGACGAGCACTGTGCGTCCGGCTTCGTCTGCGATCGCGAGGTGTGCATCGCCCGCGTCGCGCGTTGCTCCGCGGATCGGCTCTCGTCGCAGAAGGCCGACGGGACGACGGTCGACTGCAGCCCGTACCTCTGCACCACCAGCGGCGCGTGCGGCGATCGCTGCACCTCGAGCACGGCTTGTACGCCGGGCGCTCTGTGCGATCCCGCGACCAACACCTGCGTGTTCCCCTCGAGCGACTCGGGGGGCGGGTGCGCGTTCGGTGGCGGCGGCGCGAGCCCGGCCCCGCTGCTGCTCGCGCTGCTCGTGGTCGTCGGCCGACGGCGCCGCGTCCTCACGTCGCCCGACGACGACGGAGCGCGGCGCTGACGAGCGAGGCGAGGCCGAGCGCGCCCGCGAGACCCAGCGGCGACGGGGACACGTGCGCGACCGCGCAGCCGCCTCCCGCGTCGGTGGGAGCCGCCGAGACGCAGGTCTTCGTGTCGAGGTCGCAGCTCGCGCCCGCCGCGCAGTCGGCCGACGTGGCGCACGTGTCGAGGCAGACGCCCGCGCTCCCGCAGCGGAACGGCGCGCAGGGGCGCTCGACGCCGTCCTTCGAGATCGAGGTGGAGAGGTCGGCCGAGCACTTGTCGCCACGGGAGACGCAGAGCGTGCCGCGGCACTCGAAGCCCTCGCTGCAGTGCGCGTCGACCGTGCATCCGGTCAGGCATGCCTTGCCGCTCGCGCCACACGCGTAGGGCGCGCACGACGTCTTCGTGGGCGCCTGACAACTGCCCTTGCCGTCACACGTGGCCGGCTGGGTCACCGTGCTGCCCGCGCACGACGACGGAGCGCACACCGTGGTGGGGCCAGCCTGGTAGCCGATGCACTTGGTCGCGTCGGTCGCGCCATCGCACTTTCGGGCCTTGCACGGGTCGGTGCCGCCCGCATCGCAAGGCGTGCGAACCCCGTGGGGCGCGCCGCTCACGCCCTGGCACTTGCCCTTGCCGTCCGCGACGTCGCACGCCTCGCACTGACCGTCGCACGCGCGGTCGCAGCAGACCCCGTCGACGCAGTAGCCGGTGCCGCACTCCTCGCCGACCGTGCAGGCCGCGCCGGGCAGCTTCGCGCAGAGGCCCTTCTTGACGCCGGCGACGCACGAGCTGCCGGCCGAACAAGAGGCCGTCCCGCAGCAGACGCCGTCGACGCAGAAGCCGGTCTTGCAACCAGCGCCTGCGGTGCACGGAGAGCCGATATCCTCGATGACCACGCACGCGCCGGACTTGCAGTAGTACCCGCCGGCGCAGTCGAGGTCGGCCGCGCACGTGAGCTTGCAGGTGGTCGCGTCGCAGCCGTAGGCGCCGCACGACTTCGCGACGTCCTTGCAGGCGCCGGCGCCGTCGCACAGGCTCGCGTGGGTCTCGAGGCCGTCCTTGCAGCTCGTCGCGCTGCAGAACGTGGTCGCAGGCGCGAAGGTGCACTTGGTCGGGTCCTTGCCGTCGCAGGTGGCTCCGCAGGTCGAGCCCAGGCCGGCGCCGGTGCAGGCCACGCGCCCGCCGTGGGGGACGCCGTAGGTCGCGGTGCAGGTGCCTGCTCTGCCGGGGTTGTCGCACGCCTCGCACTGGCCGCCGCACGCGGTGTCACAGCAGACTCCGTCGACGCAGTTGCCGCTCGCGCACTGGTTGGTCGCCGTGCAGGTCACGCCGTTGGCCTTCTTGGCGACGCACGTCGCGCCGCTGCACCACGCCGTGGGCAGGCACGCCGCGTCCGACGCGCAGCTGGTCGCGCACGCGCCCGCCGTGCAGGCGAAGGAGCCTCCGCAGGAGCGGCCGTGGTGCGGCGCCCCGGTGACGGGCGAGCACGTGCCGGCCGCGCCCGCGAGGTCGCACGCGAGGCAGGTGCCCGTGCAAGCCGTGTTGCAGCAGGCGCCCCCGAGGCAGAACCCAGACGCGCATTCACCGGGGTCGCCGCACGCGGCGCCGTTGCCGACGAGGGTGAAGAGATCGACCGACGACGTGGTCGCGCCAGTGATCAGGCCGCCCGCCATCAACACGCCGCCGCTCGGCAACAGCGAGGTCGCGTCCCGCCAGCGCGGCCCGCTGAGGCTCCCCGCCCGCGCCCAGGAGTCGGTCGCGGGATCGTAGACCTCCGCCTCCGCGACGATGCCGCCGCTTGCGAGGACCCTGCCGTTCGGGAGCAGGGTGAGCGCGTGCGTCCAGCGCTGGAACGTGGCCGAGGCCGCCGCCGTCCAGGCGTTGGTCGCCGGGTCGTACAGCTGCGCCGTCTCCCCGAGCAGCGACACGTTCTGGCCGCCGTGGAGCAGCACCTTGCCGCTCGGGAGCCGCACCATGCGGTGGTAGAAGCGCGCGCCGGTGAACGTGCCGGCGGCGGACCAGGCGTCGGTCCCCGGATCGTAGACCTCCGCCGTGGAGAGCGCGCCGCCGTTGGAGCCGCCGGCGACGAGGACCTTGCCGGAGGCCAGGCTCACGCCCCAGGTGTCGTAGCGATTGCCGGCCACGAACGCGCCGCCCGCGGTCCACGCGTTGGTCGCCGGGTCGTAGAGGTAGGCTCGATCGGAGGCGACGAAGAGCGCCTTGCCGCCCGGCAGGGCGTGCAGCGTGGCGCCCCCCGGGGGCAGGTACCCGACCGTCGCGGTCCAGCTGTTCGCCGGTGGGTCGTAGACGTAGCCCGTGGTGGAGGTCGTGCCGTAGCCGCCCGCGACGAGCACCTTGCCGCTCGGGAGCAGCAGCGCTGCGTGGGAGGAGCGCGTACCAGGCAGCGACGCCGCGGCGCTCCAGGCGTTCGTCGCCGGGTCGTAGAGGTCGGCCGTCGAATGGAGCAGCGTGGTGCTCACGCCGCCGCCGACGATCAGGACCTTGCCGGTGGGCAGGAGGGTCGCCGAGTGGTCGATGCGCCCGCTCGGCATCGCCGCGCCCGTGCCCCACGCGTACAGGGCCGACGAGGCCGCGCGGATCGGCGGCGACTCCGGTCGGTCGCTCGAGCACGCGGAGGACACGAGGCCTGCGCCGACGGCGAGCGTCGTCACCGAGCGCACGAGCCTCCGTCGAGCCCGCGCGCGGCGGGCCAGCAGCGCGGCCGCGCACAGCGCGAGGAGCAGCGCGGAGCGCGTGCTGGGCGAGGGCGCGGCCACGCTGCAGCCCCCCGAGTCGCCGACGCCGGCCGGTCCGCAGCTCCTCATGGCGAGGTCGCAGGCGTTGCCCGCCTGGCAGTCGTCGGACGAGGTGCACTCCTTGAGGCAGGCGCCGCTCGGGCCGCAGCGGTAGGGCGCGCAGGCCTCGGCCTTGCCGACCTTGTCGATCGACGAGAGCTTGTCGGCCGAGCAGGTGGCCGTCCGCGCCACGCAGCTGCCGCCGTCGCAGCGGAACGCCGCGGCGCAGTGCGCGTCGCTGGAGCAGGTGGTGAGGCACCCACTGTCGTCACAGGCGAAGGGCACGCAGGAGGTCGTCTTGGCTGTCTCGCAGGCGCCCTTGCCGTCGCAGGTCGACGTGAGGGTGAACGTCGAGCCCGCGCACGAGGCCGTGCCGCAGGTGGTGGCCGAGCCGGACGCGTAGGCCACGCACTTGGTGCGGTCGGCCGCGCCGTCGCACGCCAGGGCCTTGCAGGGCTCCTTGCCCCCGTCGTCGCAGCGCGGGCGGGTGCCGTGCGGCGCGCCGGCCACCGGTGCGCAGGTCCCCTTGCTGCCCGCGAGGTCGCAGGCCTCGCACTGCCCGTTGCAGGCCGTCGCGCAGCACACGCCGTCGGCGCACGCGCCGCTGCCGCACTCGGCGTCGATCGAGCAGCTCGCGCCGTTGGTCTTCGCGCAGGTGCCCTTCTTGGCGGGCGTCGCGCACGACGAGCCGCTCTCGCAGCTCCCGCTCGCGCAGCACACCCCCTCGACGCAGTGGCCGCTCGCGCAGGTCGCGGCCGTCGTGCAGTCGGTCCCGAGGCCCTCGATGACGATGCACGCGCCTGCCTTGCAGTAGAACCCGGCGGCGCAGTCGGTCGTCGCCGCGCACGTGACCTTGCACGCCGTCGCCCCGCAGGCGTACGCCCCGCAGGTCTTCGCGGTCTCCGTGCACAGCCCGCTGCCGTTGCACGCGCTCGTCCGTCGCTCGATGCCGCCCTTGCACTCGTCGGCGCCGCACGCGACGGTGCTCGACGGGTAGGCGCACTTGGTCGGGTCCACGCCGCCGCACTTGATGCCGCACAGGGTGCCGGGCGCGACCCCGGTACACGCGGCGCGGCCACCGCGGGGCGGCCCATCGACGGGGGTGCAGGTGCCGAAGCTGCCGGGCACGTCGCAGGCCTCGCACTGACCGCCGCAGGCGGCGTCGCAGCACACCCCGTCGACGCAGAGCCCGCTCTTGCAGTCGGTGCCCGCGCTGCAGGCGAGCCCGTTGCTCCGGGTCGGCACGCACTTGCCGGACGAGCAGAAGAAGTCGGCGGCGCAGTCGGTCGTCGTCGCGCAGCTCGTCGCGCAGGCGCCGCCGGTGCACACGCCGTAGGGCGCGCAGCTCCGCGACCCGTGCGGAGCGCCGGCGACGGTCGTGCAGGTCCCCTTCGCGCCCGTGACGTCGCACGCCGAGCAGGTGCCCGCGCAGGCGGTGCTGCAGCACACGCCGTCGACGCAGTGGGCGGACACGCACTCGCCGTTCTGCGTGCATGCGGCGCCGAGCGCGAGCTCCCCGAACAGGAAGGTCGAGCCGCCGCTCGAGCCGCCGGCGACCAGGGCGAGGCCGCTCGGCAGCAGGGTCACGGTCGGGTCGAGCCGCGTCGCGCCGTCGCCGGTCACCACGCGCCAGGCCGCTGCGCTCGGGTCGAACACCTCGGCGGTCGACGAGCTGAAGTTGCCGCCCACGGCGAGGACGTGACCGCTCGGCAGCGTCGTCAGCGCGAGCCCCGAGCGTCCGAGGGCCATCGGCGCGAGGGTCGTCCACCCGTCGGTGCTCGGATCGTAGACCTCCGCGTCGCTCAGGTAGACCGCGCCGGGGTTGCCACCCGCGACCAGGATCTTCCCGCTCGGCAGGGTCGCGGCGGCGTGGCGGGAGCGCTGCTTGGCCATGGCGGCCCCCGGCGACCAGGTGTTCGTGGCCGGGTCGTAGAGCTCGGTGACCGACTGGGTGTACCCGGAGCCGTCGACGCCGCCGGTGACGAGCGCCTTGCCGCTCGGCAGGAGCGACCCGGTCGGCGACCAGCGCGGGGACGAGAGCGCGGCCACCGTCGTGAACGTGTTCGCGGCGGGGTCGTAGATCTCGGCGCTGTTGTTGTAGTAGCCCGCGGCGAAGAGCACCTTGCCGGAGGGCAGGGTCACCATCGCCGCGGCGGCCCGACCGACGTTGAGCGGTGCGGCGGCCGACCACGTGCCCGTGGCCGGATCGTAGAGGTCGGCGCTGGTGAGGTCGGTGAACGGGTAGCTCAGGCTGGCGTGCCCACCCGCGACGAGCACCTTGCCCGTCGACAGCAGCACCGCGGAGGCCGCACGGCGCACGGTCGACATCGCGCCGGCCGCGGACCACGTGTTGGTCGCGGGGTCGTAGAGCTCCGCGTCCGACAGGACGGTGGTGCCCGCGACGCCTCCGGCCACCAGCACCTTGCCGCTCGGGAGGCGCACCGCGACGTGCTCCATGCGGCCGGTCGCGAGCGAGCCCGCGGGGGTCCAGGCCGGGTCGATCGCGATGGGGTAGACGAGGCCCTGCACGTCGACCTCGGTCTCGAGGGTCCACGACGCCTTCGTCTGGGGTGTCAGGCGGACGACGCCCGCTCGATGCACGCCGAGCGCGTCGACGGCCACGACCGGGGCACTCTCGATGCGGACGAGGCCCGCCCGATCGACGACCTGCACGCGCCCGGCGACCAGCCGCAGCGTGGCGACGCCGGGGCCGACGCGGAGCTCGTAGCGGGCCACGTTCGAGGCGCTCGGCGAGCGCAGCACGCGGATCTCCTCCACGTGCGCGGGGCTCGCCGTGTAGACGACGTCCGTCTCGTGGTCCGCGTCCTCGAAGACCGTCGCGCCGTCGACGAAATGGCCGGCCTGGTCGCGGGCGCCGAGCGGCCCGACCTCGAGGGTCACGTCGGCGCTCGCCGCGATCCGGAGCGCGCTCTGCGCCCGCGCGGGGACGACGACCTGCAGTCCTCCCGCGCCCGGGGCCCCCACGGGCAGCACCCCCCGCGCGCGCAGGTCGGCCACGAGGGTCGCGGCGCGCGAGGTCTGTCGAGTAGGTTCGGAAGAGCGCGACGGCGCGCACGCTCCGACGAGACACGCGACGAAGGCGAGGGGCCCGAGCGAGGCAAGGCGCGCCATGCCTCGATCGTACGCCCTCGTCCGCCCCTGCGGCGGATTCTCGCGCGCCTCGTGGAGCGTCGCGTCAGCGCGGCAGGAGGACGGTCCAGGTGGTGCCGCGGCCGAGCTCCGTCTCGACCTGCATCCGGCCGCCGTGCGCCTCGACGATCAGCTTCGAGATCGCGAGGCCGAGCCCCACGCTGCGCTCACCAGCCGTCTTGTTGTCGCCGCCCGTGTAGGCCTCGAAGAGGTTCGCCAGCACGGTGGGCGCGATGCCGGTCCCGTGGTCACGCACCGAGAGCAGCGCGCCCTCGGTGTCGGCCTCGAGGGTCACCACGACCTCGGCGCCCGCGTGGGAGTGCTCCACGGCATTCTTCACCAGGTTGACCACCACCTGCTCGATCTTGCCCCGATCGAGCGACAGCTCGAGCGGTGTGCCCGGCACGAAGCGCAGCGCGATCCCCTTGTGGCGCGCCACCGAACGAACGACCGAGAGCCCCCGTTCGACGGCCTCGGCGAGCATGGTCGGCGCTCGCTTCAGGTCGAGGTGCCCGGAGTGGATGATCGCCATGCGCAGGAAGCCGTCCACCACCCCCTGCATCAGCTCGGCCGCCGTTTGCAGGTCGGCGGTGACCGCGGGGTCGCCGCCCTCTTCGGCGAGCAGCTCGACGTTCTGGAGGATGGCCGAGAGGGGGCTGCGCAGGTCGTGGACGGCCATGCCGAAGAACGTGTCGCGGAGGGTCGCGAGCCGAGCCAGCTCCGCGTTGGCGCGGGCGAGCTCGCGGGCCTTCGCGTGGAGCGCCTGGTTGGTGCGCACGAGGTCGTGCTGCAGCGTCTGGAGGGTCTTGCCGTCGAGGCCCCCGATCACCGCGAGCTGGTCGCCGACCCGGGAGAACCAGCACACGAAGGTCTGCGGGAGACCGGTGAACGTGACGAAGTTCATCCGGCGCGCGGTGTCCGAGGCCCGCTCGAGCCCGAGGGGGGTGGCCTCGCGGTCGAAGCTCGTGAGCAGGTCGCCGAAGCGGGTGCCGACGAGGTCGTGCGCGAACAGCTCGCGGGTCTGCCGGTTGGTCTCGACCACCACGTCGTCCGCGTCGAGCAGCAGGTAGAGCGCGGGCAGCTCGTGCCGCACGAAGTGCGCGATGACCGCGTCGAGAGACGGCGCGGTCACCACGGGTACCGGCGCACGAGGTCCTCGAGCGCAGTGAGCGAGTGCAGACACGTGGTGCCCGGCAGCGTGCGGAGCTCGGCGTCGTGACCCTCGCGGACGGCTCGGCCACCGACCACGACGCGGACGGTGGGGCAGCGCGCCTGCACGCGCTGGACGGTGGTGACGACGGTCGGCAGGTTGCCGTCGAGGCTCACCGACAATGCCAGGAGATCCGGGCGCCCTTCGGTGACGACCTCGAGCAGCTCGTCGACGGAGGCGCCGGCACCGACGAAGTGGACGTCCCATCCGAGCAGCTCGAGCGAGTCTGCGACGATGCGCGCGCCGACCTGGTGGAACTCGCCGGCCGTGGCCGAGACCACCGCTCGCCGCCCCAGCGCCTTGCGCGAGGTGGTCGCCGGGAACAGCTCCGAGAGGATTCCCTCAGTGATCGCGGTGGCCTGGTGCTCCACGGCCACGGAGAGCTCCCCCGCCTCCCAGCGCCTACCGACCTCGTAGAGGGAGTCGCGGAACAGCTGCTCGTAGAGCTCGCGCAGCGGCACGCCCTCCTCGACCAGGAGGGACACTTGCGCCTCACAGGCGTCCTTCCGGCCCGCGATGAGGTTATCGAGATACCGATCGAACCGCGCCGCGTCGATCACGACGTCGCGATGGTAACCAGCCGTTCGGAGAAGTCGAATCCATCACAAAGACCGAGTCGCCACGGACGAGCCTGGCCAGACCAAGCTACGCCGTTCCGACGAATGATCAGCAGGCGTCGTCGTCACTGAAGCGCACTGCGATCTTCTGCACGTGAGCCTCGAATTCCTGCGCGGAGAGAGCTACAC
>Ga0154020_10005423_pt1 | contig 15042 bp, 9 predicted proteins | sample Klosneuvirus_201_FD_109709 | JGI IMG/M metagenome (GOLD analysis project Ga0154020, IMG submission 109709) | Active sludge microbial communities from wastewater, Klosterneuburg, Austria - Klosneuvirus_20160825_MG | ecosystem: Engineered > WWTP > Aerobic digester > Activated sludge | place...
ATACATTCTTCTATTAGAAAGTTTGCGATCCAATTGCAATTCCATATTACCGGTTCCTTTAAACTCCTCAAAAATCACTTCATCCATCTTTGATCCGGTATCAATTAATGCAGTAGCAATAATGGTGAGTGAACCGCCATTTTCAATTTTACGGGCTGCGCCAAAAAACCGCTTCGGCTTATGTAAAGCATTGGCATCAACACCTCCTGAAAGTATCTTGCCAGAAGAGGGAACCACCGTGTTGTAGGCGCGCGCCAAACGGGTGATTGAATCAAGAAGAATTACCACATCGTGACCACACTCAGTCATTCGCTTTGCTTTCTCTAAGACAATGCTAGCCACTTTAACGTGACGATCGGCCTGCTCATCAAAAGTAGAGGCAACAACTTCGGCCTTCACACTGCGTGCCATGTCAGTAACTTCCTCAGGACGTTCGTCAATTAATAAAACAATCAGATAAACCTCCGGATGATTTTCAGCGATCGCGTTGGCGATATTTTTCAACAGAACCGTTTTACCCGTTTTGGGCTGTGCCACAATCATTCCTCGTTGACCTTTTCCGATAGGCGCGAAGAGATCCAGAATGCGGGTCGACATATTGTCGGGCGTAGTACTAAGTTTCAATTTCTGTTCAGGAAAAAGCGGAGTCAGATACTCGAAAGCAACCCGGTCGCGAATTTCTTCCGTTGTTTTACCGTTAATGCTATCCACTTTTAGAAGCGCAAAATATTTTTCACCCTCTTTCGGTGGTCGGATTTGCCCCTTCACGGTATCTCCGGTTTTTAACCCAAACAATTTAATTTGAGAGGGCGATACATAAATATCATCCGGGCTTGCCAGATAGTTGTAATCCGATGACCGCAGAAAGCCGTAGCCATCTTGCATAATTTCCAAAACACCTTCATTAGAAACCACCCCATCAAAATCACGAATAAGATTTTCTTTGCGAGGTTGCTGGTTGGATTGATTGTGGCGCCTGTCTTCGTGTGAATCTTTGCGTTGAATATCAGTTACTGCCGGAGGGGTTGAATCATTGGCATCATCAAACCGCGCAATGTTTTGATCAATTTCTATAGCATCTATACTTTGTAATATCTCATCGCTGGAGAGTTCCTCCTTTTCTTGTGCCTTAGGGGCAGCTTCGGGAGTAACATTTTCCCGTCTGCGAGGTCGCATTTTGCGATCGGATTCCGCTGAGGCTGGTTTGTTGGGAGCAGGAACAGCATCTCCGGCAATCGCTTGTTGATCAAGGATTTTGTAAACCAGATCTTGTTTCGCAAGCTTTTTTGCGTTTTTAACGCCAAGCCCTTCGGCAATTTCCTTCAATTCGGAAAGAAGCCTGATATTCAGGTCATCAATAGTGTGCATGTGAGTTTAAAAAAAATTAAATAATGAGACAGAATTTTTATAGCGTTGTGATAGCTGATGGACAGCTACAAGTCAAAAACATTTACCAGGTCGAGTGAAAAGAGATCGTACAGTATTGGGTTTTGTATCGAGAGGGCCCGAGGAGGCCACTATGACACTGCAAGTATACTTCAAAATTAAATATTATCAAATTGCAGGAAAAAATTATTGGCTAATTTTGACCCCTTAATATGAAGCTATGTTGACATTACAGGTACTGCGAGATGAAACGAATACGGTGTTGGAGGGATTGAAAAAGAGAAATTTTAAAGAGGCTGAGGACTTGATTCAACAGGTGCTTGAAAACGATAAACTCCGTAGAGAAACACAAAATACGCTCGATTCTCTAAAGGCTAGGTCAAATGCTGATTCGAAAAAGATTGGTGAACTAATGAAGGCGGGAAAAGGCGATGAAGCTAATGCCTTACGCGCGGCTATTACCCAAGACAAAGACAAGGTAAAATCTCTTGAAGAAAGCCTTACTGGTTTTGAGAAGAAACAGCTAGACATATTATACAGACTTCCCAACGTGCCGGCTTCAATCGTACCGGCAGGAAAGAGTGCGGAAGATAATATTACGGTACATGAGCACGGCAAAGTTCCTGCACTTTATGCAGGCGCGTTACCACATTGGGAACTGATCAAAAAATATGACATCATTGATTTTGACCTGGGGATTAAAATTGCAGGGGCAGGCTTTCCGGTTTATAAAGGCAAGGGAGCGAAACTTCAACGCGCGTTAATCAATTTCTTTTTGAATGAAGCGGATAAAGCAGGTTATACAGAGATACAACCTCCCATTGTCGTGAATGAGGCGAGTGGCTATGGCACCGGCCAACTTCCCGACAAGGAAGGGCAAATGTATTTTGTGAATGAAGATGGTTTGTATATGATCCCGACAGCCGAAGTGCCCATCACTAATTTATATCGCGATGTAATCGTGAACGAAGATAGTTTACCAATAAAAAATGTGGGTTATACACCTTGCTTTCGCAGAGAGGCGGGTAGTTGGGGTGCGCATGTGCGCGGACTTAACCGCTTACATCAATTTGACAAGGTTGAAATTGTGCAGATCAGCAAACCCGAAGTTTCGTATCGAATTTTAGATGAGATGAGTTTGCATGTGCAAGGCTTGTTGGAAAAACTGGAGTTGCCTTATCGCAAACTTTTATTGTGCGCAGGCGATATGGGATTTAACTCGGCCATAACTTATGATATGGAAGTTTTTTCTGCGGCTCAACAACGTTGGCTGGAAGTGAGCTCAGTAAGTAACTTCGAAACTTTTCAGGCAAATCGGTTAAAGCTGCGCTGCAAAAATAAGGAAGGTAAGATGGAGTTGTTGCATACGCTGAATGGAAGTGCGTTAGCGCTTCCGCGGATCGTTGCCGCCATTCTTGAAAACAATCAGACCGAAAAGGGAATTAAGATCCCCGCTGTATTGGTGCCTTATACTGGGTTTGAGTGGATTGATTGAGCCGAGATGCTGGTTGATGGATTTTAGATACTTGCCTATGGCAAGATATAACACTTGAAGAGAAATTTATTTTTTTAAGGAAACATAGTCTGAATCAATTTCATTTCTGAGAATATTCCAGTAGATCGCCAGGCTGACAGTCCAGTGCTTTGCAAATAGATTCCAATGTACTAAAGCGGACAGCTTTCGCTTTTCCTGTTTTTAGGATAGAAAGATTGGCTAATGTTAAATCTACTTTCTCCGAAAGTTCGTTCAGTGACATTTTTCGCTTGGCCATCATTACATCTAAGTTTACAATGATCGGCATGATTTATACGGTTAACTCGTTTTCAGATTGAATCTCGACTCCCCGTTTAAAAATTTGTGCTATGACATAGATGATAGCTGCCATCAAAATAAAAGCATGGCTGTCTACCCAAAACTGATTTAGCTTATCCACTTCATAACCATGATGGGATAAATTTTTAGCTGTTTGATTTGCTATGTAACTTAAAATTCCAATCGAAAAAGTATAGTAGCTGAGTTGTAAAATTTTTCTAGTAACAAAGTTGTTGAATGGTTTTGACAAATCTAATTTGTAAAGTAGCTCTATCAGCGTATAGAAAAGTATTGTCTTTAAAACCGAGATGAAGATTACAAAACTGTACATGCCGAAAAAAGCCCACTTACTATGCTGATACATTGCACTTAAATCTAGTTTCTGATACAGATTGCCCACAAATTCTGGTTTGAACACACTAAAAATAAAATTGACAATCAGTCCACCAGCTTCTATGCACAAGCCGACAAAAATTACCCAAGCAACAACGTGCAGGGCTTTAAATATAAAGTTGTTTTGTTTTGACATCATTGTTAGGATTTAGATTAATGATGCAAATATGATAAAAATTTATTGATAAACAATAAATATAGATTTATTTTCAATAAATATGGAAAGCTTCCGTTTCAGCGGGTAACCAATTTTCCGTCTTTGAATGTGCTAGTTCCGTCTGTGCCAATGTTGGTAGCATAGTCGTACCTAAAATCCTTGGCAACTACACCGGATAACTGTGTGGTTTTGAAAAAGACATTTTCACTATCTCTGGAATAATCATCTGATACTAACTCGAAACTGCTTGCCTGCGCATTGGGAATTAGCTGACCATCGCAATACGCAGAAGTTTTGTCTTTAAAATAATCTCTATCCAATAAAACCAAACTTTCAATATCCACATCGGGAAACATTTTTCCGTCATGGATAAGGATTTTGTTAATGGTGATATTTCGTTCATCCAACACAACTAATAATTCGATTTTATCAAATGCGATTGTATTAAATTCGTTTTTCCAGTTGGAGAGGATAAGGGTGTTTCCAATGAATGCGTAGCTGCTGTTGATGACCTTAATCACTCCGGCCATGCGACCAACCTTCTTAATAACGCCTCTATTAGTTAAACCGTTTTCTGTTTGAGTATTGATAATGGCATAAACAAAATTAGTATCGACAGCGAGCGTGTTGTTGATTCGTTCAAAGCTTTGATAATCCACCTCTAGCTTAGTGTCTTCGTAAAAGTAATGCTTGTAATCTCTAAACCAGTATCGATCCCATGTGTCGACACCGGTATCAAACCGCTTGTAAGTTGCCGGATCGGCACCTTTGATTATCGTTAGCAAGTCAGTAGTCGAATTTTTGGTATAAACGTGTTGGTTGTCTTTTGGTATATTTTCATCCACATAAAATGAACTAAAGTCGACCGGTTGCTTAACCCCTTTCCAAAAAATTGAATTTTTATCTTTCCCAAATTCTTCGGCTAACACTTTAAAACTTGTGGGGTCTGCGTCTAACTCAGTGTAGCCCAACTCAAACCAATTGCCCATAGGGGCATAAGCGATTTTATTTTTAAGGGCATGGAAGTAGTAGGATTTCGAAACCTCTTTATCGACAGCCTCGCCAAGGCGGATTACATAATATTTTACAATCCATGCGCTTCCAAACAATATCAGGATTACAATCAGAAAGATGTAAAGAGTCTTCATTTGTATAATTAATTAAACTCAAAGAAGAAGAAAAATACTTAGGTTACATTTGATGAGGGCTAAATAGCTCGTAAAAAATACTCATCAGAATTTTTTGAGCAACTAATTTTTAGTTGACAGGTATTTTTAATTTATCGAATAGTAATTTTCCAAACGCAATTAATAAACCCATTATAGAAACCAAAGCTGTATAAGAAATTGCATTATTTTCTCCCCCAGTCCACCTGCTATAGATTCCAAAGAAAGCCCACATTAGCACTAACAGAAATGCAGGTTCTTTAAGTCGAAAAGCGATATACAAACCCAAGGCAGCTGCAATACTAATCATAGTAATAGTCCAGTAAGTAGGGGATAGAAATCCACCTGTCCAATTTAAAGCGATTAACAATGTGGAGATGTTGGCAATAGTCGCCACACAAATCCACGTGAGGTAAAAAATGAATGGTAGCAGAATTAAGAACCATTCTTTTCGGTTGAGATTATTTCGTTGGAGTAATAAAAAAATCTGCGTAAGCGAGTACAATAAAATCAACATAATAATTACCGATGCTGCGGTAAATAAATGATGCCATGCTAAAATCCAACTTATGTTGGAAATACATGAAAGTATAAACCACAGTGAAAGTTCTTTGAAGTATGACTTGTCTTTTATTTGAAATTGAGCAACGGAAAATACAATCAACGATAAATAGATTAAACTCCAGACTGAAAAAGTAAAACCAGCAGGCGTGAAAAGGCTTGGATATAAATCTGAAATTTGCCCGGTATTCATGCCGTTAATGGGCAGAATGTTAGCGAGCGCATTTACGGTAATCACGCCAACCAATGCAATAATATTTACGATTATAAGAGTTCGATTGCTCATGTTTTGAGGAGATTAAGTTGATAATTCCTTTTGGTTACTAAACATAGTACAAGTAATATTGTTCTCCCAAAATTAAAGGCTATGAAACCAACTTCAATCATCTTTGCTTTATTACTTATTGCCATGATAGCATCCTGTTCAAAATCTCCAAATCCTGAAACTGTTTCAAACTATCCGGTATCGGCTAAAGTTGATACGGTAGATACTTATTTTGGCGTGAAGGTGGCCGATCCTTATCGTTGGATGGAGAATGATACGACCAAGGCGGTAGCGGATTGGGTGAAAGCCGAGAATGAAGTAACGTTTGGTTTCTTAGATAAAATACCGTACCGCGCTGAGATCAAAAAGCGACTGGTAGCTTTGAATAATTACGAAAAACTTGGCGCCCCATTTAAACGTGGCGATTATATCTATTTCTATAAGAATGATGGTTTACAGAACCATTATGTGTTGTATCGAAAAAAAGGAGAGCAAGGCGAGGTTGAAGTTTTTCTTGACCCAAATTCCTTTTCAAAAGATGGCACTACTCGTTTAGCCGGAGTTTCATTTTCAAAAGACGGTTCACGGGTAGCTTATCAGATTTCAAAGGGCGGAGCCGATTGGACGGAAGCAATTATTATAAATGCTTTTGATAAAACTCCTCTTGAAGATACACTCCGCGATATAAAATTTAGCGGAATCTCATGGCGTGGCAACGAGGGTTTTTATTTTAGCACGTACGAAAAACCAAAGGGCAGTCAGCTAACCGCTAAAACTCAAAGCCATAAACTGTATTATCATAAAGTAGGCACGCTCAGAAATCAGGATCAATTGATTTTTGGTGATGATAAAAACCCACGCAGGTATGTAGGCGGAGGCTTAACCGAAGATGAACGCTTTCTGCTTATAACAGCATCCACCAGCACAACAGGCAACGAACTATATATGCAGGATTTAAGCGACCCAAAAGGAAGGCTGGTTACGGTGGTAAATAATTTTGATAACGATCACAATGTATTGGATAATGAAGGAACCCGAATTCTGGTTCAAACAAATTTAAATGCTCCTAATAATAGAGTTATTGAATTTGATTTCTCGAAACCGAATGTTGAAAACTGGAAGGATGTAATTCCGGAAACGGAGAATGTGTTGAGCACATCAACTGGAGATAAGTATTTATTTGCTGATTACACCGTGGATGTGAAAACGCAGGTGAAACAATTTGATCTGAAAGGTAAGTTGATTCGTGAGGTTGAACTACCGGGCATCGGATCAGCTGGGGGCTTTAGTTCACGAAAGGGAGAGAAAGAACTTTACTACTCCTTTACATCCTTCACATACCCCACTTCTATATTTAAATACGACATGGCTTCGGGTAAATCCACTTTGTATAACCAACCGAAAGTTGATTTTAATCCAGAAGATTATGAGACAAAGCAGGTTTTCTATACGAGTAAAGATGGAACCAAAATACCCATGTTTATCGTGTATAAAAAAGGACTTGAGCTGAGCGGAAAAAATCCAACCTGGCTTTATGCCTATGGGGGTTTCAATGTCAGCCTTAACCCCGGCTTTAGCCCATCACGAATTTTGTGGTTGGAGAATGGCGGTATTTATGCGCAACCAAATTTGCGCGGTGGTGGTGAGTATGGAGAGAAGTGGCATTTGGCTGGAACAAAAATGCAGAAGCAAAATGTGTTTGATGATTTCATAGCAGCAGGAGAATATCTGATCAATGAAAAATATACTTCTCATGATTATCTCGCAATTTCCGGTGGATCAAATGGAGGCTTGTTGGTAGGAGCAACTATGACCCAGCGTCCGGATCTTGCCAAAGTAGCTTTACCTGCCGTAGGCGTAATGGATATGTTGCGCTATCATAAATTTACGGCAGGTGCGGGTTGGGCCTATGATTATGGAACAGCCGATGACTCAAAAGAAATGTTTGAATACTTAAGAAATTATTCTCCGGTGCATGCCTTAAAACCAAACACAGCCTACCCGGCCACTTTGATTACTACTGCCGATCATGACGATCGGGTTGTACCCGCACACTCTTTTAAATTTGCCGCGACACTGCAGGAAATGAATACGGGTTCCAACCCAGTGTTGATTCGGATTGATACAAAATCTGGGCATGGTGCTTCGAACCTTTCAAAGGCAATTGAATCGACAGCCGATCAATATGCGTTTACCTGGTATAACATGGGCGTTGTTCCACCAATGGTGAAGAAGGATATGTAAACAAGATTCTAGTCGCTGGATACTCGATGGTTGAACCGCTAAGTTGCGATGGCGCTTAGAGAATTTATATCGAACAGAAAATATTAACTTATCAATTTGAACATTGCGGCTTTGCGCCCTCGCGGTGAAAACAACTTTACGCTCCTTAGGATAGAAGTTTAATTTTCTCTGCTGCACTTTTTCCTGCAACCTCAGTAAGTTCCTCTATACTCGCCTCCTTAATTTTCTTTACGGATTTGAAGTGAGCAAGAAGTTTATCAGCAGTCTTCTTACCGATTCCCGGTATTTCTTCAATTTCAGTTACGAAGGTTGCCTTACTTCTTTTTTGCCGATGAAAGGTTATTGCAAATCGATGTGCTTCATCACGAATGCGCTGAATGAGTAGCAAGGCCGGAGATTTTTTACTTATGAGAAGCGGAAGCGGATCTTCAGGATAGTAGATTTCTTCTAATCGTTTTGCGATACCCACAATTGGAATTTTTCCATATAGGCCTAGCTCTTGTAATGCTTCACAAGCACTGCTTAATTGACCTTTGCCACCATCTACGATAATCAGGTTTGGGTACTCACCTTCTTCCTCCATGATTCGCTTATACCTGCGGCCCACAATTTCCTTCATCGAGGCAAAATCATCGGGGCCGATTACAGTCTTAATATTAAAATGACGATATCCTTTTTTCTCAGGCTTGCCATCCACAAATCGAACCATGGAAGCAACCGGTGAGCTGCCCTGAAAGTTGGAGTTGTCAAAACACTCAATAATTTTAGGATAGCTGAGCAAGCGTAAGTTCTCTTGCATGATGTGCAGTACTTTGTTCTTCTTAGACTTTTGCTCCTCTTTGCTTATTTCCTTTTCACGTTTTTGATAGAGGGCATTTTTTAAAGAGAGATCAATCAGCTTCTTCTTATCACCGATCTGAGGCACCACATTTTCAAAATCATTAGATTTAACCGTTAAGGCCAGGTTTGTATAAACTTCTGGATTCGTACTACGATAGGTGCTGCGAAGTTCCTCTACCACCAGACTTAAAATATCTTCGTTGGGTTCGTCCAGTTTCTTTTTGACTTCCAGATTTTTTGAAAAAATTATAGAGCCCTCTTTGATTTTTAAATAGTTGATGAATGCTTCGGTCTCGGTGCTGGTTATGGTCACCACGTCAATATTGGTTAGTTTCGGATTTACCACCAGCGATTTGGAATGGAATTTTTCAAGCAATTCAAGCTTGTGTTTGTATTGGGCCGCTCCTTCAAATTTCAATGCTTCGGCCTCTTCCTTCATTCTTCGTGTAAACTCATCTTCCACAACACTTAAATCGCCTTTTAAAATATTTCTCGCTTGGGCAATTTCGTCCAGGTATTGACTTTCTTCCTGCAGGTTTTCGCATGGACCTTTGCAATTGCCAATATGATACTCAAGGCATACTTTAAATTTTTTCTCCTCAATATTAATCTGCGAAAGCGGGAGCGAACATGTACGGATAGAATATAATTGCCGCACCAGTTCCAAAACGCTTTTCATGGAAACTACACTGGTGTAAGGCCCAAAGTATTCGCCTTGTTTAGGGATATACTTACGGGTATAAATAATTCGCGGGAAGCGTTCTTTTAAAATACAGAGATAGGGAAATGTTTTATCATCCTTTAACAGGATGTTGTACTTAGGTTGATATTGCTTAATAAAATTGTTCTCGAGAAGAAGCGCCTCAAACTCCGTATTCGCCAGCGTGAATTCAATTTTTTTTATTTCTGAAACAAGCTTTTCCGTTTTGCGATTGTATTGCGATTGTTTTGTGAAATAGCTGGTAACACGTTTTTTTAGATTCTTGGCTTTACCTACGTAAATCAGTTCCTCCTCTTTGTTATAATACCGGTATATGCCAGGGGAATCTGGAAGAGAAGAAAGAGTATCTTTTAGGTTGCTGAGCACAGGCGAAATTACGATTTACGAATGACGATTTACGAATTTTGAACTCTCCGTTCGTAATTCATCAATTGTACTTCGTATCCAGATAGCTATCGGGACTACATTCGTAATTAATTATTTATATCCCACGGCTCTTCATCAAACATTTTGAGCGAGTCGGAAAGTTCGTGCTTGCTGCAATCCAACGTCATGTCTAAACCGCTGGCGGGTCGTTTAAATTGGCCCTTTACAATTCCCGTTGCAGGGTCGGCATATACTTTAGTCATGAACTTATCCCAGATAGGGCGGGCGGATTTTCCACCTTGCCCAAATAACCAGGAAGGAAAGTGGATGGCTCGTTCATCACCTCCGGTCCAAATGCCGGTAACTAAATCGTGAGTAAGGCCCATGTACCAACCATCGGAAGCATCGTTGGTTGTACCAGTCTTGCCACCGATCTCATTGTCAATCCGCAAGTCGCGACTTAAGCCCTGTGAAGTTCCACCCTGCTCTTCCGTTCCGCCACGAAGCATGTAGATCATTTTAAAGGCGGTTTGCTCATGAATGGCTTCTCTTGTTTTTGGATTGAAGATTTCGATAACATTACCATTCTTATCTTCAATGCGTGTAAGAAAAATAGGTTCAGTACTGATACCACCATTTACAAATGTGCTGTACGCACCCACCATCTCAAATAAAGACACATCGCTTGTGCCTAAGCAAAGAGAAGGGACCGCGTCCAGTTTACTTTGAATGCCGACACGATGTGCAAACTCTACAACATTTTCAGCCTTTAATTCCTGCATTATCTGAGCGGTAATAGAATTCACAGATTGTGCCATTGCCTGGCGGATAGTCATACTTTCGCCATGCCCTCTTGAGCCATCTGCGTTAAGCGGAAACCACGGAGGCTGGTTAGGAATATAAAATTGGGGGGCAATGTCTTTTTTTATTACACAAGGAGAGTATCCGTTCTCCATAGCCAATCCATATACAAAAGATTTAAAGGTTGAACCAGGCTGGCGAGTGCCTTGCTTAACGTGATCAAATTTGAAATACTTGTGATTGATACCACCCACCCATGCTTTGATATGACCGGTGTAAGGATCCATTGACATAACTCCGGTGTTGAGAAATCGTTTATAATAATTCAAGGAATCATAACTACTAAACAAAGTGTCTTTTTCACCCTCCCATGAGAAAACGGTCATAGGCTTTTTTAAGTTAAGCATGATTTTCAGGGAGTCTGATTTTTCGCCATACTTTTCCGAATAAATTTTATAAGCATCCGTCTGACGAATTCGTCTTTGAAGAAAATCGCGAATCTCTCTTCCGTCATCATCTACCCAGGGGTTGCGATTTCTTTTCTTCCACTCTTCATCAAATTGGGCTTGCAACACGCTCATGTGTTCGGCCATGGCTTCTTCGGCATACTTTTGCAATCGACTGTCAATGGTAGTATAAATTTTTAATCCGGAGTTATACAAATCAATTCCTTTGCTATTGCAATATTGAAGTAGATAATTACCCAGTACGGTGCGGAAGTAAGTAGCCAGACCTTCGTTTTGATTTTGAACACTATAATTCAATTCAATCGGTAACGCCTTTATGGAGTCATATTGCTCGCGCGTGGTTATCTTATAGCCATGGCGATACATTTTATACAAGATCTCATTGCGTTTGCTAAGTGAATTATCTGGATTACGGTGTGGATTATAATAGGTAGCAGCCTGCAACATACCAACCAGTACCGCTGATTCCTGGAGATTGAGACTATCGGGTTGTTTATTAAAATATGTTTCGGCAGCAACTTTAATTCCGAAAGAGTTACTGCTAAAAGTTACCGTATTCAAATACATCGCAATGATTTCATTCTTGGTAAAATTCTCTTCGAGATTTACCGAAATGATCCATTCTTTTGTTTTTTGAATTACCCGCCTTGGTATGCCGCCAAGGTTACCCAACCAACCATCCAGGCTGTGCTCGGGATTCATAGTGTATAGATTTTTCGCAAGCTGCTGCGTAATGGTGCTGCCCCCTCCTTGTGGATTTAAGGTTATCAAGCCAAACAATACGCGTACGTAGGCTGGAAAATCCAACCCGGAGTGGCTATAAAAGCGATGGTCCTCTGAGATTACTAAAGTGTTGACCAGTTCCTCCGAAAGTTCATTGAAGTGAACCTGACTGCGATTGTAACGGAAGTACCGGCCTAACGAAACTCCATCGGCCGAAATAATTTCTGATGATAAATCATTTTCCGGATTTTCAACTTCTTTCAGACTCGGCATTTCGCCATACATGCCGAATAGATTAATACTTACCGTATAGATGTATAACGGAAAGCCCAGCATAAAACAGAGAAAACCAATCCACACATACTTTACCGTTTTGCGGATCCAGGGTTTCTCGATCTTGAAAAATCTATTGATTTTGCTTTTGATAGTTTCGGTCGAAGAAGGTGAGGTACTCATCCAGTGCTTTGGTTCTATAAAAAAGTTGAAAGTTATCTTTGGTGATTACAAAGCTATAGAATTTATAATTGGAAAGTGGCTTGGCAGTGGCTATCTGAGCGAGGAATTTGTCGAAATAACTAAGGGCCGATTCGCGGTTAGGAAGTTCAATAACAACCGAGATAGTTTTATCTTCATTAAAAATAATATTACTTGTATTTAGTTTCAAGTCTTTCCATTGACTTGCATTGTATTTGTCGAGTGCTGTAGAAACTGGGTTTGTAATTTTATCGAGCGTGTTATAAACAATCACAAAATTATGAGCACCTTCCATTGAATTATTGAATTGTATCCCCTTTGCGCGTTCCAGCTTTTCGAGGAGTGTTTTGGATGAAGCCAGTAATTGTTCCGCATAAGGTTTTAATTCCCCATCCGGATATTTTTTAATGTATTCGCTCAACTCATATTGATACTGAGTTACATCTTCCGTTTTACCAGCAATCAGAATTTTTAATAATTCAAGTTGTGGTGTAAATCCGGTGTTTCCTTCTTGCATCGCCAACTTAATTTTTTCTTGTGCCATGCGCAAATTATTTGCTTGATAATAAGCATATGCTTCTTTATAAATTAGTTTCTGCTTTTCAGCGGCCTCGCTGGTTTCCCTTAGGTAATCTGGATTAATTAAAATTCGTGTGAAGGTTGATTGCGGATGGTTGGTTTTTAAGAGCGTTGCGTACTGTTCGGCCTTTGCAATATCCTTATCGCGAGAAATAAGATAAAGTTTGTACAGAACTTCAGGCTCATAGTCAGACCCGGGAAATCGTTGTAATAATTTTGAATACGATTCAGAAGCATTTTCCTTTTCATTCAATTGGAAATAATATAAATCCCCCAGCATAAAATAACCTTCTTCTATTTTGGCAAGTGCCGCAGCTTTTTGTTCTGCTGTTCTTGGAATTTGACTGATCAATTTCCCAACCTCATCCGGGGCTATGGTAGTTTTCGCTTCTTCGGTTGTGGGTTGATTTGGTCCATCGGCTTTGGTAACAGGAATAGTTAAGTCATTAATAACCGTTGTCTTATTTGATCTGCGCCAGTTATCCTCGAGGGCAATCGCGCCCCATATCCTTTGAAACTCAGACTGCCCAAGAGCAACGGCTGAAGGGTTTCCAAAATACCAATCGGATGTGCCCGTTGACTCTGTATTGAAGAACGAACTGTTTTGATTACCACCAGTACTTTGATTAGCCTGTTTCTTTTTTTTCTTTACAGGGGCTTCAACGATTTTTCGACTAGCCACTACAGAATCTAGTTGCGTACGCACCGTAAGCGAGTCGAAAGCGGATAAGGCAAGTAAACTATCATTCCAGGTAATTGCCTCGGTATACTTGGCAAACTCACCCAAAATTTCTTGTCTTCGCTTAATGTCTTCATAATTCTCAAAATCTTTTGGTAAGGCGGCAATAGCACTATCGTAATATAATTTGGCAAGACTATACTTCTTTAACGAATCAAATTCCAGTTGCCCTATGCGCAAATAGGCGCTTCCCTGAATGCGCTTGTTAGTTCCGGCATGGGCGGCAGAAGTATAACTCGCAATGGCTTGTTTAAGATTGCCTTGCTTGCGATCAAATTCTCCAAGTTCATAGTAGATTTTATCAACGAACTCAATGTTCTTGGTATCTGTAAGCATTTTTTCAAACTGATCGCGTAACTTCTTTATATCTTTTTTTTCATCTAATCGAGCTACCTGCGCCATGTTTAATCGAGCATAAAAATCAATTTCATATTCCGGATTGGCGGCAACGCATTTGCGGTAATAGTTGAATGCTTCGGCATCGAAACCAAGTTTTTGATAGACCTGCCCGATGAGAAAATAAATTCTACCTTTTCGATCTTTGCGCTGCAAGAGCGAGTCGGCACTGGCAAGGTTACGCACCATATAATCATAGTTATTGCGCACTTGGTAGTAATAGGCTTTTTCGAGATAAAGATCTTTCTGGTTTACTTTACTCAGTTTCTCTTTTTCCAAAAATCGAAATGTTTCTTCGGCCCGATCATAATCATCTTGTTCGGTAAAGGTTCTTAGTAATTGCACTAACGCGGCATGACGGGTATTAGCATCCGGGCTTTTTGTGTTAACGTATTTGAATGTTTGAATAGCATTTTGAAAATCACTTGCATAGAGTCTGGCCTTACCCACCAATACATAATTATCATCTACCCATTTACTATTAGGATGACGTTGAATCGAAAGGGAGGCCATCTTGATAATTTCTTCCGTGTCTTTCGTATAGGTTTTGGCTAAAATGGTGTCTAACCTGGGGAAGAGTCTTAAAATTTGATTGGGGTCGTCATCCAGGCTTTTTAAGATTATAGTTTCAACCTCATATGTTTTTTCGCGCGCATAATAATATCCATTGTAATGCGCAGTTGTATTATGAAATAGGTTGCTTGTAAATGAGTTTTGTTCTACGGAACAACCCATGAAAATGCCCATGAGCATGAAAAGAAGAAGTCGCGCAGAAGAAACGTGTACTCTCAAGGTTATGCCAGTTTACAGGTACAAACGTAAAAAACAGATATTCAATATTATAATCGATCAGAATATCTAATTTTGCTAAAATTATCAATTTTGAAACCTAAAAAGACCATTTCGGAAAGACTAACCACCAAGTACCAGTTGGTTATACGCAATGAAGAA
>Ga0154020_10005424_pt1 | contig 15036 bp, 16 predicted proteins | sample Klosneuvirus_201_FD_109709 | JGI IMG/M metagenome (GOLD analysis project Ga0154020, IMG submission 109709) | Active sludge microbial communities from wastewater, Klosterneuburg, Austria - Klosneuvirus_20160825_MG | ecosystem: Engineered > WWTP > Aerobic digester > Activated sludge | place...
CGTGCGCCTCGACGACAATCGCTGGGTCGAGCTGACCGAGAAGCTCCGCGAACGGCTCGTCGCGATCTCGGATCAGACGTACACCACGCGCAACGAGCTCGAGCTGTCGCCCGGTGCGGTGCCCGCGATTCGCGACGCGCTCGCGGCCGGTATCGACGTCAAACAGCCGCCCGCGTGGGAGGAGATCACCGCGAGGCTCGCGAGCTCGGCGAAGCTGCGACCGAAGCCGCCGGCCTCGCTCGCGACGACGCTGCGCCCGTATCAGATCGACGGTCATGCGTGGCTCACCCGGGTCGCCGCGTGGGGGGCGGGTGCGTGCCTCGCCGACGACATGGGTCTCGGCAAGACGATCCAAGCGATCGCCGTGCTGCTCGATCGCGCGAAGCGCGGGCCGGCGCTCGTGCTCGCACCGACGAGCGTGACGCTCAACTGGGTCGAGGAGCTGAAGCGGTTCGCGCCGACGCTGAAGCCCATCATCTACAGCGAGGTCCCCGATCGCGCGGCCGCGCTCGCGAAGCTCGGACCCAAGGATGTCCTGATCGTCAGCTACGGCCTCCTCGCGCGTGACATCGAGATGCTCGCGGGCGTGCCGCTCGACACGCTCGTCGTCGACGAAGCGCAGGCGCTGAAGAACCCGTCCACGCAGCGCGCGAAAGCTGCGCGGCGCCTCCAGGCCGCGTTTCGCATCGCGCTGTCCGGCACGCCGTTCGAGAATCATCTCGGCGAGCTGTGGTCGCTGTTCTCGATCGTGTTCCCCGGACTCCTCGGCAGCTGGGATCAATTCCGTGAGCGCTACGCGCTGCCGATCGAGCGCGACAAGGACCCCGAAGCGCGCGCGGCGCTGTCTCGCGTGATCCGCCCGTTCCTGCTGCGCCGCACGAAGGGTGATGTCGCGCGCGAGCTGCCGGCACGCACCGAGATCGAAGTTCCGATCGCGCTGTCGACGGCAGAGACGCAGATGTACGAGGACGTTCGCCTGCTCGCGGTCGCCGAGCTCTCGAAGCAAGCGAAGAAGACGCCCGAGGATCGCCAGCGCTTCCAAGTGCTCGCCGCGCTGACGAAGCTGCGTCTCCTCGCCTCGCATCCGAAGCTGCACGACGCGGAATCGCCGGTCGCGTCGTCGAAGATGCAGCGGCTCCTCGAGCTCGTCGACGAGCTGCGCAGCGCGGGGCATCGCGCGCTGATCTTCAGCCAGTTCACGTCGCACCTCGAGCTCGTGCAGGACGAGCTGACGCACGCGGGTGTGGCGTGGCTGTACCTCGATGGCGGAACCCCGCTGCGCGAGCGCGCGCGATTGATCGAGGCGTTTCAGGGCGGCGAGGGCGACGTGTTCCTGATCTCGCTGAAAGCGGGCGGGACCGGCATCAACCTCACGGGGGCCGATTACGTCATCCATCTCGACCCGTGGTGGAACCCCGCCGTCGAGGATCAAGCGACCGATCGCGCCCACCGCATCGGACAGACACGTCCCGTCACGGTGTATCGCCTGATCGCCCGCGGCACCGTCGAGGAGCGCATCCTCCAGCTGCACGCGAGCAAGCGCGCGCTCGTCGCCGATGTCCTCGACGGCAGCGATGTCGCCGGCAAGCTGACCACGAAGGATCTGCTCGCGCTGATCGCCGGACCGTCTTAAGCCGTCGCGCGAATGCGCGTGCGCGACTCGCCCTCGCGGAACACGGGCCACGGCGATCCCTTCATGCCGCCCTGCCAGTTGTCGTGCCGTCCGTCCCAGTGCATGAGCGTTGCTTCGTTCGCGTCGAAGTCGTCGAGCGTGTTGATGTTGACCGACATGAACGGGCCGCCGATCTCGGGGATGTCGCCCTTGCCGTAGCAGTACGTGCCGCACGATTTGCAGAAGTAGCGAGCCGCGTAGTCGCTGCCATAACGGCCGTGCGTGGTCTCGTCCGAGAGCACGCGCAGCTGGGCGGGCTTGCCGTTGATGCTACGAGCACCGAGCTTCAGGCAGAGGGTGCAATTGCACATCGTCGCCTTGGTCGGGTCGACGTCGACCTCGAACTGGACGTGGCCACAGATGCAGGAACCGCGATGGGTCTTCGTGTTCGACATACACGTACCTTGCAGCCCGTTAGTGACAGCCTTTTGTCAGGTTTCAGCTGACTATTCGGCCAGGCACCACGACGCGACTCGGCACGAGCCGTCGTGCTCCCAGCCCCAGCGATCGCCATCGGGGTCGGCGCTGCACGAGCCGCAGATCGAATACCCGTGGGCCGGCTCGTCGGAGATCAGGCCCACGGTCGGCATCGAGGCAAACGAGACGAAGTCGTCGACCAGCGGGTGCGAGCCGGTCGGAACCCAGGACTGCTGCGCGCCCGACGTGCGGTTCTCCCAGGTCATCGCGTAGGCGAGGTCCACGCCCGGGGCCTGGAGGAGCGCGAGCAGGTGCTGGGTGAACCACCGGCTCGATGTGGTCTCGGTCGAGAGCTGCGTGTCGCCGACCTCGGTCAGTGCCGCGACCTTGCCGCGTGCGTACGCGATCCGCGTGATCGTGCGTAGCTGCTTCGTGAACGCGACGGTCTGCTCCTCGAAGCTCGGCCGCGATTGGTAGTAGAGATCCGCGCCGAGGATGTCGACGTATGCGTCGCCGGGATAGCCCGCGAGATAGCCGGCGTCGCTCTCGATCGCCGCATCACCTCCAGGCGAGTACGCGACGAGCAGGTTGTCGAGCCCGCGCTCGACGCGCAGGTAATCGACGACCATGCGAAACACCCGCGCGTACGCAGCAGCACCCGTGACTCGCGCGTTCGCTCCGCAGCTCCAGTACGGAGCGCCCCACCAGAACCAACGGCCGTTGTGCTCGTGCAGCGGACGAATCACGATCGGCACGTTCGCGAGTCGCGCGTGGATCGCATCCGCGACCTTCGCCCAGTCGCCTTCGATCCACGTACGCGCCGCGACGTCGTCGTTCGCGAGCTTGCACAGACATGCTTCGTTGCCCTCGGCGTAGAACGTGTCCGCCGCGCATCCGCGCTGATGGAACGCCATCTCGACGACACCGCCGTGCGCGTGGACCCATCGCGCTGCCTCCGCGGTGACATCGGGCGTGGGCGACCACGTCGCAGGTTTGATCGCGAGGTCCCACGCGTCGAACCCCATCACTGCGGGGTGATCACCTACGAGCGACGCGACGTCCGAGCGATTCACGTTGCCCGGCGTCGCGAGCCACTGCGTTCCTTCGTCGGTGACGCCCGTGATGTTGAAGCGCTCCTGGCCGAAGCGCGTGGTGGTGCTCCCCATCTGCGCGTGAAGATCTGCGAGCACGGCGCGGCGAGCGGCATCACCCGACGGCGCGCCGACATCGCACTTGCCACCGCAGTCGTCGACGGGCTCGTCGACCGGTGGTGCTTCGACCGCACACGCAGCGAGCAGGACAAAGGCCAACGAGCGCACGACGCGGCATGGTGCAGCGAGCGTGCCGGCGGCGAGCGCTGGCGATCCAACGCGTTACGTGCGGGCGGCAACTGGACCCGCCGGGGTCCCTAGGCCGCGGCGGCGTCCTTGAGCTTCGTGCCGTGCTTGTCGAGCCACGCCACCGACGGGAACTCACCCATCTTCCAGCGCGGCAGCGGAGCGTTTGTGGGTGTGAGCATGCCCGGCTCCGCGATCACCGTGCTCCACGGGACTTCCCACATGCGAACCGCTTCGGTCACGTTCTCGTCGAGCTCGATGAACTGGATCGCCTGCGCGGGCGGCAAGTAGCCGACCTCGACGCCCTTGGTCCACGTCGCACGCGTGACGATCTCGCCGTCCTTGGATTCGTACGCCATGAGCTTCGCGTAGAACGCTTCGGTTCCGTATTGCCGGTGAAGCTCCTGCTCGCGCGCGTAGCTCGTGGCCTTCTCTTCGACGAGGAGCCGCTCGTAGATCGCGAGCACTTCGGCCGGTGTCTCCGCGGGCGGTTCGTACACGCGTAGCGTCTTGTTCTCGAGCTGATAGATCTGCCGCGTGATCGCGTAGTGCTGATCCTCGACGGCCTTCTCGAGCGCGACGACGAGCAGCGCGAACGACACGGGCATGCTCGAGTCCGCGACGAGCAGCGTGTCGCGGTTGGGCAGTGCGATCAGCGGGTCGGTGCACACGCGCTGCAGGATCTCGGGCAGCATCACGCGCGCGGCAGCGTACGAATCGCTCCACGGTGCGATCCACAGGCCCGGCATCAGCGGCGTGAACTCGTCCTGCGATGCGCGACGCAGGTTCGCGTAGGCCACCTCGAGCGCGTCGGCGAACGTGACGTTCCACTCGGCCAGGCGATCCTCGGACACGACGAGCATCTTGTTCGGCGTGTCGACGACGAGGGTCTCGAAGATTCCGGGCGCGAGCGGACGGCGTGCGATCGGAGGGGTCTCCTTGTGGATCGCGATCGCGGCCTGCAGCGGCGCGAACGTCAGATACGCGCCATCGCGAACGACGGGCACGAGCATCGGTTTGATCTGCTCCCACGTCTCCGGAATGTCCGGTAGTGGAGCGAGCACGACTTCGTTGATGTAGTCGAGTCGCTTGCGGCGCGGCATCTGCTTGAACGCGCTGTACATGTTCCCGAGGTTCATCGCGCCGCTCTTGTCGGCGATGCGCATGTTCTCCGGATCGACGGTGGGATCTTCGAGCCGGCCGGTCTTCACGCCGATCTTCGCGACGAGCTGCGTGAACTTCGCGCCGTCCAGATCGCCGATCCCGAAGAGCTTGGTCCACATGGCGCGGACCATAGCGATCGGCACACGCGAATCAACGAGTTTTTTCAGCGACCGCTGTACATGTAAACGATCGCGACAATGGGTACGAGCAACCCAGCTCCGACGAAATATTTCCCGCGTCCCATGAACCCGCGATCACCTTTCATCATCGAGACGCCGGTGATCGCGAGGATCATCAAACACAGCGCGAACACATCCGCGATGTACGTCCACGCGCCCTTGAGGTTGTTCAAGTGGAGCGCGTTGACCTCGAAGAACACGGCGCGCTTCGTGATCCGCTTGTGCGTACCGCGACCCGTGCGCGCGTCCACGCGAACCTCCTGGCCCTCGTCGAGGAATACGCGAAAATCCGACTCGCTCTCCTGGAAATGCCCGCGGACGTCCGTGCGTGCGAGGCCTAGCTTCGTGACGACGTATGCTTCGCGGTCGGCGAGCTCACCCGATGGCAGCGCGCCGATGTCGATCGACCGCTCGTCGAAGGAGTAGTTCGGGTTCCAGTCATCGATGTGATTCACCGCGATGCCGGACAGCGCGTACGCGATCGTCAACGCGACCACGACGTATCCGATGTCGCGGTGGAAGATGCGAAACCAGTGTCGCCAGGAGCGCGTGGGCTTCACTTAGATCTTGTCGCGGAACACGGCGCCGGTACCGTCGAGACGAACGATCACCTGCGGCTTGGTGATGGCGGCGGCGTCGTACGGCTTGCCGTACTCCTTCGCCTCGTACTCGGCCTGCTCTTTGGTCTCTTCGAGCGTGAGCTCGCGGACCGAGATCGCGCCCTGCGCGACGGCGACTTTGCCCTTCGCGTCCATCGGGAACACCATCTCGCCGTCGGTGACCTTGAACTTCAGCTTGTGGCCCGGCTCCTTGCCGGCGAGCTCCATCCAGCAGCCGCGCTTGGGGCACACGTCGAGGACCATGCCTTCGACGCGAACCGTCTTGCCCTTGTACGCGTTCGGATCGGCGAGGATCGCGTCGATCGATGCAGTGTCGGCGAGCGTCACGCCCGCTCCGAACTTCTGGCCCGTGGGAGCCGGAGTCGGCGATGCCGCGGGTGCGGTCGCGGTGGTGGGCTCGGCCTTCGTGGGGCCCTTGTCACAAGCAACGAGGAGCGAGACAGCAAGGAGGGCGGTGCGGGTGAACATCGCGCGGAGCCTGCCGCGTTGGCGGGCCCGAGTCAACCGCCGCTTTACGGTGTGATCTCGCGACCGTAGATGGCCCCGCCGCCGATCGTGAACATCTGCCAGTACACGTTGCAGCGATCGACGATGACCTCGTAGATCGCGCTGTTCTCCTCGCCCTCGAAGTACGTCTCGACGGGCCCCCCGGTTCGCGGCACGCGAAACAGGTCGGAGCGGCGACCGGCACGATCGTCGGTATCGGCGGTGAAGTACACGTAGCTCGCGTCGAGCGCGCCGGCCGTGATGAACCGACCGGTCGCGAGCGTGCGCTCCTCGCGATCGAGGCCGCGCACGATCAGCGTGTGCGTGAAATCGCCGGGCCGGATCACCGCGTAGTAGAGGACCTCGCCATCGATGCCGATCGGTAGTGGCGCCGGTTGCTCCGGCACGCTCTCGAACGTCAGCGTCGGGGGCCCGGGGCGCTGCGGCCGCACGACGAGTCGATTGTCGGCGTCGGCGTAGAACAACGAGACAGCGTCGGTGCGGATCTGCGTCGCCGCCGCCATGTCGAACGGCTCGACGGAGCCGGTCTGTGGATCCCATCGCCATTCTTCGCGCCCACTACTCGGGTCGAGGGTCGGCGTGGTCATCCAATAGATGCCGTTGGGCGTGGTGAGGAGGCCCGCGTGGTTCGAGCCTGGCCGCGGGCTGATGCGTTCGTAGCGCGAGGTGGAGCGGGCACCGTGATCGATGATCAGATCGATGCTGACGCGGTTGTCGGGATCGCCGTTGGTCTCGTAGTAGACGACGTCGTTGCCGAACACGCCGAACTGCCAGATCGCGTCGGAGCGCAGGACGATCTTCGACTCGCCCGTCGCGAGATCGAGCTGCGAGACATTCTCGCCCCCCGAGTACAAGATCGTTCCGCCGGCGGGGACGGCCATCACGGAGAACCGGGTCTCGACGAGCCGGCGCGGCGACGGACCGAGTGGCACGCACGGATCGTCGAGGGACGACCACGATCCGTCGGTGTCCACGCTCGTGTACACGCACCCGGTGCATGCGGCGAGAGCGAGGATGAAGCGCACGCGCGCAGTTTACCGCGCCGCAAACGTCGCGGTGGTCTCCGTGAGCTGCGCGGCGAGGCGCTCGCCGCTGGTCTCGACGACGATGCGTACGGGCGTGTGGTCCGCGCCGGTCGAGAGCCATACGGTGACATCGACCTGATCGATGGTGGGATCGAGCGCACGCACGACGCACTCGACGCGCAGCGAGTGGATGCCATCGATGGTCTCGGCAACGGGTCGCGAGGCGTCGAGGCGGTACAGCTTCCCGCGCAGCGCGAGCCACAAGTATCCGCGCGACACGTTCGGCGTTGCCCACGCACGCAGCGCGCCGAGCGCCGAATGCAGCGTGTGCAGCGCTGTCCCGCCCGGGACATCGCCGGGGCGGGTGTTGAGCCGATAGCGCGGGCCGTCGAGCCGCATCTCGGTGCGTGTGGTGTCGCCGTCGAGGACGACGAGCTCGGAGGCCTCGCGCGCGACGTGACCCGAGATCCTGGTCACGAGCTCGTAGCGCACGTCGGCCAGGGCCCGCGCGAGGATGCCCGTCGTGAACTTCGAGTGCACTCGCTCGCCATCGACGGACAGCGACGCATTCCCGATCGAAACACCGCGCCAGAACACCTCCCACACCATCTGCTCGCCGGGGACGAGCTGTGTCTCCGCGGGGAGCGGCAGCGGGCCGCCGGGCAACTCTGCGATCGGCCCGCGCGCACCGCCGACGCAGGCAGCGAGCACGCACGACAGCACCAGGACGCGCATTCAGAGACTGTGACGCGCGTCCTGCACGATCGCGTTGCTCGGGACAGGTTTTGCCGGACCTCGCCGTATATGATCGTGAACTGGTGGACGCGGATCCTCTGATCGACACGATTGTCGGTGAGCGCTATCGTGTCATCCGCAAGATCGCGGAAGGCGGGATGTCCGCGATCTACGAGGTCCAGCACGTCAAGCTGCTCCGTCAGTTCGCGCTCAAGCGCTTGCTGCCCGAGCTCTTGCACATCGAGGAAGCGCTTCAACGCTTCCAGCGCGAGGCCGAGCTGCTCGGTGGCCTGCATCACCCGAACGTCGTCGAGATCTCGGACTGGGTGACGCTCCCCGACGGTGCACCGTGCATGGTCCTCGAGTTCCTTCACGGCAATTCGCTGCAGGTCCGGCTCACACGCGGCGCGCTGCAGTGGGATGCGATCGCGCGCATCGGTGATCAGACGATGTCCGCGCTGCAGCTCGCGCATCGCAACGGCATCACGCACCGCGACCTCAAGCCCGAGAACATCTTCATCTCGATCGATGACTCCGGCGACGAACGCGTGAAGCTCCTCGACTTCGGCGTGTCGAAGCTGCGCTCGAGCGACGGTAGCCTCTCGGGGCTCAACCGTATGCTCGGCACGCCGTCGTACATGTCACCGGAGCAAGCGTCGGGTGATGGTGCGAACGTCGGCCCGTCGACGGACGTGTGGGCGATGGGGACGATCCTCTACGAGATGGCGACGAAGCAGCTCGCGTACAAGGCGCCCGAGGTCGGGATGACGTTGACGATCATCCTCGAGGGCAAGGTCCCTCCGATGACGCAATACCGGAAGGACGCACCGCCGGCATTCGTGTCGCTGGTCGATCGCGCGATCTCTCGCGATCCCGAAACGCGGATCCAGACGATCGAAGAGCTGCGCACCGGACTGCGCGCCGCGCTCGAGCCCAAGAACGCGTATCGCCTGAACACGCCGGTCGCGGGCGTTCCGATCGTGTTGCCGATCGCACAGATCGACGACGCGAAGTCGATCGGTCGCACCACGGGATCGCAACCGCTGATCGATACGCCGATGCCGTCGAAGACTCCGTCGGTATCGACCCTCCTGCCATCGCCCGCGCGCATCGCGCCGCTACCGGTGACACCTCCCGCGGTGGGCGTGACCGCACGCTCGAACAATGCTCGCCTGTGGATCCTCGTCGCGCTCGTCGTGATCCTCGCGACCGCGGTGAACGTCGCGATCGCGTTGTTCCTGTAGTCAGAGCGGGACCAGCTCGATCTTGTCGATCGTCGTCGTGCCGCAGCAGTGCAGGCCGCCCTCGATGTAGAGCTGCAACCGCAGCGGCGCATCCGCGAGCTTCGCCGGCACCTCGACCTTCGCGATCGTCAGCGCTCCCCACACGGGTGCATCGGACAGGAGCTCGGGCTCGCCGATCGCAGGTACGACGATGGGATGGATCGATTGCATGCACTCGCTGCTCGTGTGCGTGACACCGAGCAGCCACCTGCCCTGCGGCAGCGCGAGCGACGTCTCTGCGAGACCACCACCCCTGCAGCAATAGCGAAACGTGAACGGCGCGCCATTCTCGTTCCCGCGCACGGTCCAGCGCGCCGCGACGAGTGGCAGCTCGATCGTTGACGATGTCGGCGCTTCGACGCGGTTCGCGACGACGGGCTCGGGCAGCTCGGAGCACGCGACGAGGGCCAGGAAGACAAACGCGCGAGCGAGCGCACGTGGGAACATTTTCTCTCGCCGCGTTCTCACCGAGATACGACAGCGCGAACGCCGTCGAATTGCGTCACGATCTTGTCGCGGGCCGTCACGACGTCGTCGGAGAACGAACGTTCTCGGCGATAGCATCGGACGCGGCGCTCGCCAGGTGGCTGTTCGTGCGTTCGACGATACGTGGCACGTGCCTGGCTATGTCCGGCAGCATGCGCCGACTCGCTTCGCTTCTACTCGCCACTTCTCTCGCCACCGGTTGCATCACCGGAATCGATCAGAAGCCCTACGACGTGCACATCGGACCGCGGCTGCCGAGCTTCGATCCCGATGCGGAGCCGATCGTCATCGTCGCGGGGATGCTCCTGCTCGTCCTCGCCGGCACCGTCTACGTCGCCACGGAGCAGTGATCAGAGACCGAGTGCTTTGGTCAGTCGCTGTACGGTCGCCATCTCGTGCGCGCTGGGCTTGCCGTCCGCCGACGACGCATCGACGAGCGTGGCGACGAGATCGCGGCGTTCGTCCTCGGGCAGCTGGTTGACCACGGCGCTCGCAGCGTCGAGGCCCTCGAGCTCGATGACCTGCTTTCGCTCGGCATCGCTGAGGCCGAGCTGCGTCATGAGATCGGCGAGGAACTCTCGCTCTTCGTCGTGCATCATGCCGTCCGCGACGAGCACCTTCGATACCACCAACGCTTTGGCCACGTTCGTATTCACGCCCCGATCCTAGCCGAGGAACTCGCGGACCGGCGGGTTGATCAGGTGGTAGTCGACGAGGAATGCATCGTGGCCGTTCGGGGTCACGATGTCCAAGTGGGTCGCGTCGACACCCGTGCCCGTCATCGCGGCGTGGATCCGGCGCATCTCAGCCGACGGGAACAGCCAATCGGTGTCGAACGAGACGAGCAACGCCTTGCAGCGAAGCTTCGCGAACGCGGTCTCGAGGGAACCGAACTGCTCGTCGAGATCCATCTCGTCCATCGCGGCTTGCACGCGGATGTACGAGTTCGCGTCGTACGACGTGCCGAACTTCTGGGCTTGATGCTCGAGGTAACTGTCGACCTCGAACTGGCGCGTGCCTCCGCGCCGGCGACGACCGAACTTGGTCTCGAGCGCCTCGTCGGAGAGATAGGTCATGTGACCGACCATGCGCGCGAGCTGCAATCCGCGCAGGGGTTCGCCGGAGCCGTAGTAGTCGCCGTTGCGAAACGCGGGATCCGCCTGCACGAGCTTGCGGCCGATCAGGTGCCACGCCACCGACGCGACCGGCACCGATGCGGACGCTGCCATGCACACGATGCCGCCGATTCGCTCTGGATACATGCCGGCCCACATCAGGACCTCCATGCCACCGAGAGAACTGCCCGCGATCGTGCGCCACTTCGCGATGCCGAGATGATCGGCGACGAGGCGCTGCGACTCGACCATGTCCTGCACCGTGGGCCACGGATACCGCGAGCCGTACGGCGTATTCGTCGCGGGGTCGATCGACGCGGGGCCGGTCGTGCCCCACGGCGAACCCGGAAAGTTCACGCAGACGACGAAGTACTTCGCGAGATCGATGCCCTTGCCGTAACCGATCATCCCGTCCCACCATCCAGGCTTCGCGTCGTCGGCGGAGTACTTGCCTGCAGCGTGCGCGCCGGGCGTCAACGCGTGACACACGAGGATCGCGTTGCTGCGATCTTTCGCGAGCTCGCCGAACGTCTCGTACACGATCGTGAACGGCGCGATCACGTCGCCATGATGGAACCGAAATCCGTCCGCTAGCACGAGCGACTGTGGTGGGCCCGAGAGGAACGTATCGTCGAGGCGCTGAACGGTCACGGCGGCGCACTATAGCGGCAACGCGATCTGTGTGGTCTGCTCGGACGTACTACCCACATGCCCACCGAGTTCAGCTTCGACCACGTGTTTCGGGCAGCGTCGCCAGCGACGATCTTCAACGCGTACTTCGATCCCGATCACCTCACCACGCAGGACAAGCTCGCGGAGCTCGGTGATCGCGTCATCGTCGAAGATCAAGACGACGGTAAGGTGCGCAAGACGAGCTGGCGCGTCACCTCGCTGAAGCAGCTCCCTCTGATCGCGCGCCCGTTCGTCGACGGCGGCAAGCTCGTCTATCTCGAGTCGATGACCTGGCGTCGCGAGGCCAACGAGACCGACCTCGTCGTCACGCCGCAGATCCTCAACGGTCGCGTCACCCTGAACGCGACGTACCAGCTCACGCAGGTCGGCGAGAACCAGATCAAGCGCCGCTACAAAGGCAGCGTGAACGTCAACATCCGCCTTCTCTCCGGCAAGATCGAAAAGGGCATCGTCAGCGAGCTCGAGAAGGCGATGCCGATGATGGCCGATTGCACGCAGCGCTGGCTCGACGCGCGTCCGAAGTAAGTGCTGATCGCGTTCAACAAGCCGCACCTCGTTCACTGCAAGTTCACGGACGATCAGGGGCGGCCGACACTCGCGGCGTTCGGCCTGCCACCGCGCGTCTATGTCGCGGGCCGGCTCGATCACGACAGCGAAGGCCTGCTGCTGCTCACCGACGACGGCAAGCTGAACCAGCGCCTCACCGATCCGCGCTTCAAGCAGCCCAAGACCTACCTCGTGCAGGTCGAGGGCACCGCCACCGAGGAAGCGCTCGCGAAGCTGCGTGCGGGTGTCGTGCTGAACGATGGACCGACGCTGCCCGCCGACGCGCGCGCGATCGATCCGCCGGCGTGGCTATGGCCGCGCATTCCGCCCGTGCGGTTTCGCAAGACGGTGCCCGACTGCTGGATCGAGCTGATCATTCGCGAGGGCCGCAATCGGCAAGTGCGGCGCATGACCGCGTCGGTCGGATTGCCGACGCTGCGACTCGTGCGCATCGCGATCGGAGAGCAGCGTCTCGACGGTCTCGCACCCGGTACGTGGCGCGAGATCGAATCCTGACGCTAGACGACGGCGCCGAACAATCGACCGACGCCGTACGTCAGCCCCATCGCGATCGCGCCCCAGATCCCGACCCGCAGTGCGCCGCGGAACGGCTTCGCGCCACCGACGGCAGCGGCGGTGCCACCGAGACCCGCGAGAAACAGGAACGAGGTCGCGACGACGAGGATGGGAAGGAGGCGAATCGGAGAGAGCCACGCGACGGCGAGCGGCAGGGCAGCGCCGACCGCGAACGTGGCGGCGGACGTCAGCGCGGCGACGACGGGACGCGCGCGTTGCGATTCGACGATGCCGAGCTCGTCGCGAGCGTGGGCACCGAGCGCGTCGTGTGCCATCAGCTGCTCCGCGACCTGGCGCGCGAGGTTCTCGTCGAGGCCGCGCCCCATGTAGATCTTCGTGAGCTCGAGGTGCTCTGCAGCGTCGTCGGTCGCGAGCTCGCGACGCTCGCGGGCGAGGTCGGCATTCTCGGTGTCGGCCTGTGACTGCACCGAGACGTACTCGCCGGCCGCCATCGACATCGCACCCGCGACGAGCCCCGCGACACCTGCGGTGATCACCGCACCGTGCGTGGGCGAGGCGGCGGCGACTCCCACGACGAGGCTCGCGGTGGACACGATGCCATCGTTCGCACCGAGCACGGCTGCGCGCAGCCACCCGATTCGCTCGGCGCGATGACGTTCGACGTGGCGCACGGCCTCCTTATAGCGCGCTCGAGAGCGTGACGAAGCATCGATTCCACCCCATGCTGAGAAGCAGTGTTGCGGTTGCTGTTCATCCTCGGGATCACCGCGGCGCTCGTCTACTACATCCGTCGCCGCTTGGTCGTCGATACGGGACTGACAGGCTGGAAGAAGGGCGTGCTGACGATCTGGATCGGCATGCTGCCCGCGCCGCTGATCGTGGTGAACCTGCTCAACCCGGACGGCCCGCCGAAGATCAACGGACCGATGGCCTGGCCCACGTACATCGGCCAGGCGCTGATCATGCTGATGTTCGCGGCGCTGCTCGTCGTCGATGTCACGAAGCTCGTCACGTGGATCGTGCGCAAGGCAATGAAGTCCACGCCGCTCGATCCATCGCGGCGCCAGGCGCTGTCGCGCATCACGGGAGCCGCGGTGTCGACGGCCGTCGTCGGGCATGTCGCGTACGGCGTGAGTCGCGCACTCGGTGATGCCGAGGTCGTCGACGTGCCGGTCACGCTCGCGAAGCTCCCGAAGCAACTCGACGGCTTCACGATCGTGCAGCTGACCGATGTCCATGTCGGCGGCACGATCCAGCGAGAGTTCGTCGAAGAGCTCGTCGAGCGTGCGATGGCACTGAAGCCGGACCTGATCGCGCTGACCGGCGACTTCGTCGATGGTTCCGTCGCCGAGCTGTCACCGCATGTCGCGCCGTTCGCGAAGCTGGCCGCACCGCACGGCGTGTACTTCATCACCGGCAATCACGAGTACTACTCGGGTGCCGATGCGTGGATCGAGAAGTGGAAACAGCTCGGAGTGCGCGTGCTGCGCAACGAGCGCGTGTCGATCGAGCGCGATGGTGTCGCGTTCGACCTCGCGGGCGTCGACGATCACGGCGCGCACAAGTATCGCGATCACGGTATGGACCTCGACAAGGCGCTCGCAGGTCGCGATGAATCACGTGCGCTCGTGCTGCTCGCGCATCAGCCGCGCCAAGTGCGTGGCGCGGCGAAGCACGGCGTCGATCTCCAGCTCAGCGGACACACGCACGGTGGTCAGGTCTGGCCGTGGCACTACATCGTGTCGATCCAGCAGGGCGGACTCGTCGCGGGCATGTACCGCGTCGGCGAGACACAACTCTATGTGAGCCGCGGCGCTGGGTATTGGGGCCCGCCGGTGCGCGTCGGAGCGCCGCCGGAGATCACGCGAGTGCGACTGAAGGCACCCGCCTGACGTCCGGAACTATCGATGCTCCGTCATGCCCTCGTCCCCATCCTGCTCGCGACCTCAGCCTGTTTTTCGATGATGCGACCGGCGGCGTATCAACCCGCGGATCCGGCGGCGATCAAAGAACAGCAACGCCAGGGCATGGCCCAGAGTATGGGCTATCCGACAAAGAAGACCGGCGCGGATCTCGACAAGACGATCGCGGAGCAGACCGCGAAGTACAAACGCTCGGGCCGTAGCGGCTCGATGACGCTGCAGTCGCCCGAGCCGTTCACGTTCGATGGCGTCGAGGGCACTTGCTACACGGTCGTGATGCGTCTCGAAGGCGATGCGAAGTGGGACATCGCCGGCGACTACACGAAGTTCGACTTTCAGCGACCCGAGATCCATGGCTCCGGTGGCCCCGGTGTCGTCGGTCCAGGGGCGATCGCATCGGTGGGTTGCGCGAAGCAGACCGGACCGATCACGCTGACGATGGCATCGATGGTCGAAGGCGATCGCATCGGCTTCGGCGTCGCGAAGCTCGAGGTCTACAGCCGCGTGCTCTCTCGCGCCGAGAAGAAGGCGATGGAAGAGGACGAGCGCCGCCAGATCGCAGAACAGCAAGAGTTCGCACGACAGGAGCGCGAACGCGAACGCGAGCGCGAGCAGCGCCGTCGCGAGGACGATCAGCGCCGCGATCGCGAGCGGCAGGAAGCGTCGCGGTCGAGCTCGTCGTCGAGCGGTTCATCGGGTGGATCGTCGGGACCGGTCAGCGTCACGATCCGTTCGTCGTGCAGCAAGACGGTGAAGGTGTTCTACGGATCGAACCCGAAGTTCGGCAGCGGCACGCAG
>Ga0154020_10005425_pt1 | contig 15036 bp, 8 predicted proteins | sample Klosneuvirus_201_FD_109709 | JGI IMG/M metagenome (GOLD analysis project Ga0154020, IMG submission 109709) | Active sludge microbial communities from wastewater, Klosterneuburg, Austria - Klosneuvirus_20160825_MG | ecosystem: Engineered > WWTP > Aerobic digester > Activated sludge | place...
CCGGCGCCGGCTGGCCCAGGCGCAGCAGGCCCGCCTGGGCACGCGCGGCGATGCCGATGTTCTTGTTCGCCAGCAGCGGGGTGAACACCGCGGTGGCGCGCTCGGCCTCGGCCTTGCGTGCGACCAGCCCCTCGGCGGCGAGCAGGCGAATCTCGACCTCCTTGTCATCGCTACCCTTGAGCAGCGTGGGCAGCACGACGGCATCGTCGGCGCGCACCGCGGCCTCGACGGCGGCCATGCGCATGTCCTTCTTGCGATCGCCGACCGCGCTCTCCAGCCGAGGGCTGTTCTCGGGGTGGCCGAGCGCGATCAGCGCGCCGCTGGCGAACACGCCGATGCGGTGCTCGTCCGCGGCCAGCGTGGTCAGCACCGGGGTCGCCAGCTGGCTGTCCATCTCGCCCAGCGACTTGACGGTCTCCTCCCTGGTCTCCATGTCGGTGCTGCTGCTGGCGACCTCGACCAGGGCCTGCACCGCCTCGGGGCTGCGCAGCTTGCGCGCGCTGCGCACCGCGCTGCGCCGCACGCGCGGATCGGGATCGGCGATGGCGGCGGCCAGCAGCGGGACGGCCTTCTTCTCCGGCACGTCGCCGATCAGGCCGGCGCCGGCGTTGCGCACCGCCCAGTCCTCGGACGCCAGCGCGCTCTTGGCCCAGTCGACCGAGGCCTGCGCCAGCACCAGCGGATCGAGGCCGACGATCTGGAGCAGGCCCACGCCGGCCGCGATGCGCACCGGCCAGCTGTCGTCGCCCAGGCGCTCCAGCAGCACGCGCACGCTGTCGCGTTCACCGATGTCGCCCAGACCACGGGCGGCCAGGCGGCGCGTGGCGGGATCCTTGTCGGCCAGCCGCTCGTTGATGAGCTCGAAGCCGGTGTAGTCACCGAGCTGCGCCAGCGCGACCGCGGCCACCAGCCGGTTGGGCGAGTCGGTGGCGGCCAGCACCTCGGCCAGCGGCTTCTGCGCGGCCTGGTCACCCAGGCGCGCCAGCCCCTCGGCGCCGGCCAGGCGGGCGCCCTCGTCGTTGGACTCCAGGATGCCGTACAGGACCTCGCGCGCCTTGGCGTGCTGCAGGCGCGCCAGCCGGGTCAGCAGCACGGCGCCGGCGTAGGGCGCCAGGTCGTTGAGCTCGGCCTCGCGCGCGGCCAGCGCGGTCAGGCGCGCGATGGTCTTCTTGTCCCCGGCGGCGCTGACGTCGGCCAGCGCCAGCGCGGCCTTGTAGGCGACCGCGAGGTCCTTGCTGCCGGCGTAGCCGTCGAGGCGCTTCCTGGCCTTGGCGTCGCCCATGCGCGCCTGCGCGTCGGCCAGCCAGACCTTGAGCGCGGGCGCGGCAGCCTTCTCCAGCTCGGCCATGCGCTTCAGGAGATCGTTCGCGCCCAGCGCGCCGAGGGCGGACGCCGCGTGGGCGCGCACCTCGGCGTCGGGGTCCTTCTCCATGAGCTCGGTCAGGGTCGGCACGCTGGGCTGATCCTTGACCTGCGACAGCGCGTCGGCCGCCTGGGTGCGCACCACCGGCTCGGCCTCCTTGAGACCGGAGCGCAGCAGCACCTGCGAGTCGGTGCGCACCTTGTCGTAGTCGATCGGCGGCGGTTCGGCCTTGTCTGTCTTGTCAGGCTGTCCAGGTTTGTCGGGCTGCCCGGGGCCGCCGCTGGGCGAGGGCGACGCCGCCAGGCTCGGGCCGGCCTTGCCGCCGCCGGACTTCTTGCCGCGGGCCACGAAGACGTAGGCCGCGGCCGCGCCGGCCACCAGCACCAGAGCGGCGGCGGCGATCTTCACGCCCGCCTTGCCAGCCTTGGCGGGGGCCGCCTTGTCGCCGGTGCCGGCGTCAGCGCCTGCGCCAGGCGCCTTGGGCTTGTCGAGCTGGATGCCGATCAGCGTCGGCTTCTTGTTCTGCTGGATGGCCTTCAGATCGCCCAGCACGTCGGCGATCTTCTGGTAGCGGTTGGTGGGCTCCTTGACCAGCATGCCGTCGACCACGTCGGCGACCTGCGCCGGCATGCCCACGCTGTCGGGCACCGTGCTGAGGCGCGGCACCGGCTGGAACAGGTGGCCGGTGATGATCTGGGCCAGGTTGTCGCCCGGGAACGGCGTCACGCCGGCGAACAGCTCGTACACGATGACGCCCAGCGAGTAGATGTCGGAGCGCTGATCGATGGTGGCCGCGCCGTTGATCTGCTCGGGCGACATGTAGTGCGGCGTGCCGATGATCGACCCGGTGCGGGTCAGCTTGTCCTTGGCGCCCTCCATGCCGACCAGCTTGGCGATGCCGAAGTCGAGCACCTTGACCTCGGGCGGCCCGCCATCGGTGCGCTTGCGCAGCCAGATGTTGTCGGGCTTGAGATCGCGATGCACGAAGCCCTTGTCGTGCGCCGCCTTGAGGGCGCGGATGGTCTGCTCCAGGATGGGCAGGATCTCGGCCCAGGTCAGGCCGCCGCGCGCGATGCGCGCCGCCAGCGGCTCGCCCTCCAGGAACTCCATGACCAGGAAGACGCGACCGGCCTCGTCACGGCCGAAGTCGTAGACGTCGACGATGTTCTCGTGCCGGATCTCGTTGACCGAGCGCGCCTCCTGGTAGAAGCGCTGCACGACCTCCTCGTTCTGGCAGTACTCCAGGCGCAGCACCTTGATGGCGCCGCGGCGGCCGATCTTCTCGTGCTGGCCCTCGTAGACCACGCCCATGCCGCCCTCGGCGAGCTTGCGCACGATGACGTAGCCGCCCAGCACGTGGCCGATCAGCGGGTCGTCCCCGGCGGCGCGCGGCGCGGTGCTGTCGCCGCCGGTCACCTTGGTGACCGCGGCGGGCGCGGCGCTGGGGCCGCTGCTGGCGGCCATGGCGGCGGCGGCGGAGCCGGGCTCGGGTGCGGCGCCGGCGGGGCCGGTCAGCACCACGGTGGCGGCGGGGGTGGGCCTGGCGGCGGATGGTGGCTCCGCGGGGGCCGGCAGCGGCAGGGTGCGCTGCGCCTGCGGCGGCGGCGTCAGGGCCACGGTCTTGGCCGGCGCGGGCTTGTCGCCGGGCGCGCCGGTGCCATCGTCATTCGTGTTGCTCATCTTGGTTCAGGCCCCCTTGGAACTTGCCTACTCGAATGCAACCAGCGCCGCGAGGACAGCCAGGCGGACTTGTCGGTCAGGATCGTTGACCAGCGCGACCACGGCCAGCGCCTGCTTCTGTCCAGCCTGGCCGAGTCGCCCCGCGGTGGCCACCGCCAGCACGCGCTGCGTCGGATCGGTGCTGCCCAGGCCGTCGGCCACATAGCCCAGCCCGGCGTTGTCACCCAGCCGGGCCAGCGCCAGCGCGGCCTCGCCGCGGCGCGCGAACGTGGTGTCGGCGACCACGCGCTTCAGGTAGCCGCGGGCGTCGGCGTCGCCGCCGCGCGCCAGCAGCTCGGCCGCGGCGACCGCGCGCGCCGGGTCGGGCTGCGCCAGCTCCTTGGCCAGCGCCTGCTTGGCCGGGGCGTCGCCCAGCAGCAGCAGGCCCTCGGCGGCGGTGCGCCACTGATCGCGCCCCGCGGGTGAGTTGGCCATCAGCTCGCGCAGCGCGGCCTCGCTGGCCTTGCTGCCCTTGCCGGCCTGGGTCAGCGCCAGCGCGGCGACGCCGCGGGTGCCCGGCTCGCTGAGCGCACGCTCCAGGATGGCGCCGGCGTCGGCGTCGCCCAGCGCGACCAGGGTGGCGGCCAGCTCGACCTTGAGCTTGTCGCCCGAGTTGGCCAGCGCGGCCCGCACCTTGGGCGCGGCGTCGGGCAGCTTCATGCTGCGCAGCGCGCGCGCAGACAGCCGGCGCAGCTCGGGCGGCCCCTCGAGGCCCTGGTACAGCAGCGGCGCCAGCGCGGGAGCGCCGACCAGATCGATGGCGGTCACGACCTGGCCCTGCTCGCCGAGGCCGCGCTGGCCCATGGCGTCGCCGAGCTGGCGACGGGCCGCGGCGCTGGTGCCGGCCCAGTCGCCGGCGTTGACCAGGTCGGCCAGGTTGGCCACCACCGCGGGCGCCGCATCCGGTGTGGCCCCGGCCACCGGCGTGCCGCTCGAGGGCGGGGGCGACGCTGACACCGACGGCTGCGCACCCTTGCTCTTGCTGCCGCCGCGGGTCAGCGCGAACACCGTGACGCCAGCGCCGACGAGCACCGCGGCGCCGATCCCGATGGCCAGCCCCATGCGCGAGCGTGGCGCCGCCTCCGACGGCGACGGCGCCGGGCCCATGGCGCGGGTGCGCTGCGCCGAGGCCGGGACACCCTGGAACTCGGGCAGCGAGGCGGCGCCCACGCTGGGCGCGTCGGTGGGCGACCCCGGCGTCGCGCTGCCGTCACCGACGTGACGCGCGACCTCCTCGGGGGTGACGCCGATGTCGCGGCCCAGGCGCTCGAGATCCTCCAGCATCTCGGTCGCGGTGGCGTAGCGGCGCTCGCGGTCCTTCTCCAGCGCCCGCAGGATGATGCGCTCCAGCGCGGGCGGCATCGCCGGCACCAGCTTGCTCGGCGCGGGCGGGTTCTCGGTCAGGATCTCGCGCGAGATGTCCTTGAACTCCTCGCCCTTGAACGGCGCCTGCCCGGTGGCGGCGCGGTACAGCATGACGCCCATCGAGAACAGGTCGGAGCGATGATCGACGGGCTTGCCCGAGATCTGCTCGGGGCTCATGAACTGGGGCGTGCCCATCACGGTGCCGGCCACGGTGGCGGTGCCGACGGCGCCCTCGCCGCGCAGCTTGGCGATGCCGAAGTCCAGCAGCTTGACGAAGAACGGGTTGTCCGCGCGCGGCACGATGAAGACGTTCACCGGCTTGAGATCGCGGTGCACGATCTGCTTGGCGTGGGCCGCCGCCAGCGCGCGCAGCACCTGGGTGTAGACGTGGATCAGCACCGGGCTCGGCAGCGGCTTCATCCGGTGCATGAGGTCGCCGAGGGTCTCGCCCTCGAGGAACTCCATCACGAAGTAGACGCCGCCGTCGGAGCCGTCCGAGAAGTCGTAGACGTTGACGATGTTGTCGTGGTTGATGACGTTGACCGCGCGCGCCTCCTGCAGGAAGCGCTTCACCACGTCCTGGTTCGAGACGTACTCCGGGCGCAGCACCTTGATGGCGGTGCGCCGGTTCAGGACCTCGTGGATGGCCTCATGGACGAAGCCCATGCCGCCTTCGCCGAGCATGCGGACGATCCGGTAAGCCCCCACCAGGGCGCCATCGGGCAATGCCGTCACGGCCTCGGCCGGGGCACCATCCTTGACGCAGGTCTGTGCACCAGCTGGGAGCAGCGTGCGGCAACGAGTGCAGAGCTGCATGAACCACCCACCTTACTCTCCCAGAAGGGACCTTGCCAAGCGCCCACCAGCCGGCGAGACTGACAGGATGCATGTCGTGAGTCGTGCGCGGGCCGCGGGGGGAGCGGCGGTCGCGCTGATCGTGTTGGTATTCGCCATGGCCACCTCGGCCCCGGCCAGCGCCGCCCCCCGCGGCAAGGCCAAGGGCACCAGCAAGAAGGCCGCCGAGCTGGTCGCCGCCGGTGAGGTCGAGGCTGCGCTGGTCGAGATCAACCAGGGGCTGGCATCGGCGCCGCGCGATCTGCCGCTGCTCCTGCTCAAGGGCCAGGCCCTGCTGCTGCTGCGCGACTACGAGGGCGCGCTGGGGGCCTACAAGGCCTTCCTGGCGGCCGGCGCCACCGGCGGCAATCGTCGCGAGGTGCTGAAGATCGTGGCCAACCTGGAGGTGGTGTCGACCACGTCGCTGGAGGTCGAGGCCAGGCCGGGCCCGGCGCAGGTCTACCTCGACTCGCGCACGCTGGGCCTGTTGTGCGAGGCCGCGCCGACCTGCACCCGGCCGATCCTGCCCGGGCGCTACAAGGTCATCGTCGAGCGCCCCGGATATCTGCGCGCCAGCCAGCAGCTCAAGATCGAGGCCGGCACCCGGGCCAGCGTGGTGCTGACCATGACGGAGAAGCCTTCATCCCTGACCGTCACCACCTCGGTGCCCGCCGAGGTCAGCATCGACGGCCAGCCCGCCGGCTCCAGCCCGGTCACCCGCGAGCTGCCCGCCGGGGACCACCAGATCGAGGTCATCAGCCCCGGGCACGGCAGCGAGAAGCGCACGGTGGCGCTGCACCAGGGCGAGCCGGCCACGCTGGACGTCACCCTGTGCGAGCTGGTCGGGCTGGCGGTGACGCCGGCCGACGCCACCGTCGAGGTCGATGGCGCCCCGGCGCGCCGCGAGGCCGACGGCAAGCTGTGCGTGAGCCCCGGCGAGCACACCGTGACCGCGAAGGCGGTCGCGTTCCACGACGGCAGCGCGAGCATCGCCACCAGGGCCGAAGGGCCGGCCGCCGACATCGCGCTGACGCTGGCGCCGGTGGGCGCCCTGCTCAGCGTCAAGGGCGCGCCGCGCGGCGCGCTGCTCAGCATCGATGGCAAGGTGCACGGGCCGCTGCCGCTGGCGGCGCCGCTGGAGCTGCCGCCGGGCGAGCACCAGTTCGAGATCACGCGCGCGGGCATGCTGCCATTCCGCGGCCGCGCCAGCCTGCGCGGCAACGAGCCGGCGCTGGTGGCGCTGACCAGGGTGCGCACCCCGGGCAAGCGCAAGGCCTGGATCATGGCCGGCGCCTCGGCGGCCGCGACCGTGACCGGCGTGGTGCTGGGCGTGATGGCGCTGTCCAAGGCGTCGGATCACGACGACCGCGCCAAGATGGGCGGCGTCACCGTCGATGACCCCGAGCTCGACGACCTCAAGTCGAGCAGCCAGAGCTATGCCCTGGCCGGCGACATCGCCTTCATCGCCGCCGCGCTGAGCGCGGGCGTCAGCACCTACTTCTTCCTGCGCGAGGGGCGCGGGCTGTCGGAGGGCAAGATCCAGGTCGGCGTCGGCGGCGTGGCTGGTGCGAATGGCTCGAGCTTCGGCCTGTCGGCCGCGAGGCGGTTCTAGATGAAGGCTCTCAGCGCGGTCGCGCGCGGCGCGCTGCTGCTCGTGCTGGCGCAGGCCCTGTCCGGCTGCGAGTTCATCGTCAACTACCAGGGGCCGGCCGAGACCGGCGTGCAGTGCAACGACGGCGTCGACAACGACGGCGATCAGCTGATGGACTGCAACGACGACAGCTGCGTCAGCACGCCGCAGTGCGGCTGTGGCAACGGCCAGCCCGGCTTCGGCGAGGAGTGCGACGACGGCAACACCGATCCCAACGACGGCTGCCTGCCCACGTGCAAGCTGGCCAGCTGCGGCGACGGCTTCATGCAGACCGGCGTCGAGCTGTGCGACACCAAGGGCGCCAGCCCGAGCTGCGACGCCGACTGCACCCCGGTGATGTGTGGCGATGGCGTCGTCAACCCGGCGGCGGGCGAGAGCTGCGAGGAGGGCGCGGTCAACACCCCGAACTGCGACGCCGACTGCACCGCGCCGATGTGCGGTGACGGCTTCGTCAACACCCTCAGCGAGGGCTGCGACGGCGGCGCCAACAACTCCAACACCATCCCCAACACCTGCCGCACCGACTGCCGGCCGGCGCACTGTGGCGACGGCGTCACCGACACCGGCGAGGCCTGCGACACCGCGGGCAACAGCCTGACCTGCGACGACGACTGCACCCCGGCGGCCTGCGGCGACGGCTTCATCAATGGCGCGCTGGGCGAGACCTGCGACGACGGCGCCGCCAACTCCAACACCGTGCCCAACGCCTGCCGCACCAGCTGTCGCCTCCCGCGCTGCGGCGACAACGTCACCGACACCGGCGAGGCCTGCGACCTCGGCGGCATCTCCAACGACGAGTGCGACGCCGACTGCACCCGGCCGTCGTGCGGCGACGGCTTCCTCAACATGGGCGCCGGCGAGCGCTGCGACAACGGTGTGCTCAACTCCAACACCATGGCTGACGCCTGTCGCACCAACTGTCGCGCCGCCAGCTGCGGCGACATCGTGGTCGACACTGGCGAGCAGTGCGACGACGGCCTCAACGTCGCGCCCGACATGTGCAATGCGGCGTGCCAGAACTCGTCGCCCTTCCCGGCCAGCTGCGCCGAGCTGCGCGCCGACGTGCCCTCGGCCCAGGATGGCCCGGCCACGCTGGCCATCGGCAACATGTCGACGCAGCCCTATCCCGCCTACTGCCACGACATGGCGGCCACCCCGCTGACCTACCTGCCGCTGGTGCACACCACCGAAGGCTCCAACACCTCGACCTACTTCGTGAGTCAGCCGCCGGTGGCCTGGGGCCCCTCCAGCACCTTGGCGACCACCTTCACCCGCGTGCGCTTCGAGCCCGCGACACTGCAGATCGACGGCAGCGACTTCACCTTCTCGACCTCGAGCGGTCACATCGGAGATCCCGCAGAGCCGCTGGATCGGCTCCCGTATGGCGTCGCACGTGACTGCGAGGGGCTGAGCTCGCCGCTCGGCAGCGCCGAGGTCGACCTGCGCGGGCTGCCCTTCCAGGTCACCTCGGGCTGGAGCCTGAGCGGGACCAACCCGATGGGCGGCGCCATGCCGGCGTTCGACCAGCATGTCTTCTTCATCAATGGCGGCGGCAGCTGTGGCGCGGCGTCACCGTCGCTGGCGGGCCCACGCCTGCAGCTACGCTACGAGGCGCAGCCGTCGGCGCTGGTGCTGACGGCCGGCGGCAGCGCGCCGCTACGCGGCAACGTCGGCGGCGGTACGTTGTTCAACGACTCCTGTCCGTTGGGCGAGGTGCTGGTCGGCTTCACCGGCATGCTGGGCAGCGCGCACGGGCAGATCCGCGGGCTGTGCGCCGGGGTGTCCTTGGTCGGCGAGCCCGGTGACTACCGCATCGCGTTCTCGCCAGGCGCCACGCTGCCCAACCGCGGCACCGGCGGCGACGCACCCTGGACGCGCACGTGCGGCCTCGAGGAGATCATCGTCGGCTTCACCGGCAACGCCGGTGCGCTGGTCGATTCGCTGACCTTCGAGTGCGCACACCTGCAGATCGGTCCGTCGATGGCGGGCTATCCGCTGACGCTGGGCACCGTCAACGCGCTGCCGCCCATCGGGGGCAGCGGCGGCGGGCCGTTCACGCCGTCGAGCTGCCCGGCGGGACAGATCGCGGTGCAGGTCGACATCCGGGCCGGCAACGACATCGACGCTTTCGGGCTCAGCTGCGCGGTACCGACCCTGGCGCCGTGAGCCATGGGGCGTGGGCCGTGACCGTGACCGTGGGGTAGCTCAGCCGGCGTCGGGGCCGGCGTCGGCGTCGACGACGCCTGCATCGGTCGGGTCGATCGACGGCGGCGCGGGCGCCGGGGGCGGGCTCGATGGCACCTGGTCCGGCTGCCCGGGCAGCGCGCCGGTCTCGTCGAAGCTGATGCGGTCGAGCCAGTCCTGCCCGAGCAGCTGGGTGCCGGTCGGCTGCTCCGGCGCGGCCAGCCGCTGCGCCGCCGCGCGCGCGGTGCCGAGGTCGCCGGCGCGATAGGCGGCCAGCACCAGGTTGCGATCGGCCTCACGCGCGAAGCTCGGGTGCGGCAGCCCCAGCGTGATGGCGCGCGACAGGTAGGGCACCGCCTCGGTGAAGCGCCCCTTGGCGGTCAGCACGCGCCCGACCAGGTAGGGGCCGAAGCCGACCTCGGGCAGCGCCGCCGCCAGCTCGTGGGCGTGCAGGAGGTCCATGGCCTGGTCGTTGTCGAGCCCACGCTTGGCGGTGGCGCCCACGCTGCGGCCCTCGCGCGCGCGCGTGGCGCCCAGGAAATAGGCCTCGAGGTGCGGCGCCGCGGCGGGGTCGGTCAGGGCATACAGCTGCGCACGCACCAGGCGCTCGGCGTTCTCGTCCAGCGGCAGCGCCAGCGCGGCCTCCAGGTCGGCCTGGGCACCAGGGCGATCACCCTGGCGCCAGCGCAGACGGGCGCGCTCGCCCAGGGTGCGCGCACGCAGCGAATCGGAGGTCTTCTTGTGCGCGAGCACGCGCTCCAGCGTGGCCAGCGCCAGCGCGGGCTGCTGGTCGCGCTCCTCGGCGCCGGCCAGGTCGACCAGGTTGGCGGGATCGTCGGCGTCGTCGCGACAGACCTCGTGCCAGGCCGCGATGGCGCCCTTGGTGTCACCGCGCGCGGCCCGTTCGCCGGCGCGCGCCCGCGCCGAGGCCACCGAGCGTGCGCACGGGGCGTGGAAGATCCCCGGGCGCCTGAAGATCTCGCGCGCCAGCTCGCGGTCGGCGTCGGCCAGCGGCACCTTCAACAAGAACGCGCGCCACTCCACGCCCAGCGGCCCGAGCCCCTTGCCATACACCCCCGCGAAGTCGCCACCCGAGCGATACACGCGCCGCATCTGCGCGATGCCATAGCGATCGATCAGCCAGCGGCAGAACGACCCCGCGGTGGTGTAGCTGCGCCCCGCCGACGAGTTCAGGAAGCCATAGCCGAACAGCTGCTCCGGCCGCGGCGCCAGCTCCAGCTCGAGCAGCGCGCGCGTCCACTGGTGCGGGGTCAGCCGGCCGCCGCCACGCCAGTCGGCCGCCACCGCCAGCCCCTCGATGAGGCCGACGTTGAACTGCGGCAAGGGCAGGGGGCCATACCAGGCCACCCGCGCCGCCACCTTGAAGATGCGGTCACCGAAGGCGCCCGCGAAGACGTGGGCCAGCTCGTGCTTGATGACCGGGTGCGGAAAGCCGGCCGCCTGCACGTAGATCTCGCGCCGCCACGGCTTGGCGATGTAGGTGTCGCCGGCGCCCATCCAGCGCTTCTTCTGCGCCTCGCTCTCGAACACGAACGAGGTGATGCGCCCGGCCGGCTCGACGCCCAGCTCCTCCGCCAGCTGGGCATAGCGGAACTCGTGATCGCGCGCGACCAGCTCGATCTCGTCGGCGATGCCGCCGTGGGCGTCATAGATGATGTTGAAGTGGCGCGTGCGGTAGCTGCCGCCCAGGGCGTCGGCCACCGCGCCCGCGCTGGGATACCAGCCCAGGCGGCCATCCTGGAAGAACAGGAAGAGGGCGGTAGCCGCGGCCAGCACGGCGACACCGATCGACCGCCGCCGCTCGGTCAGCGCGTGCCAGCGCAGGCGCACATGGCGGGCATCGACCGCGGCGATGGCGAAGGCGACCGCGGCCACCACCCACATGGTCGCGTACAGCCGGTACCACAGCAGCGCGCGCGGGATCGACAGCTCCTCGTCGTACAGCGTGCCCGGGAAGAAGCCGACGAAGGCGTCATGGCCGAAGATGGCGGGCGCCGCATAGAAGCGGTACACGCCCCACAAGATCGAGCCGACCAGGAACAGCTGCGCCGCCAGTGACGACAGCCAGCGCCGCGGCATCAGCAGCGCCGACGTCATCCCTAACACTGCCGAGGTAGCCACACCGGGCAGCGTCATCACCAGCAGCCAGCGCACCCCGGTCCAGGGGTCGCACAGCGGGATGCGCAGCGCATTCAGCGCGATGAGCAGCGTCGGCACCACCAGCAAGAGCCACGCCTGCGCGATCGACACCCCGAGCAGCGCGAAGATCAGCCGCGCCGGCGTGGTCGGCCGCGCCAGCGCGTGCAGCTCGCTCTCGCGCACGCGATGCACCAGCCCGCGGGCGCTGTCGATGGCCGCCGGTGCGGCACAGATGCCGATGGCGAAGCACCACTCGAAGCCGAACAGATCGAACAGCGGCTGGAAACACAGGATGGCGCCCGCCAGCGCCATCAGTCCGGCCCAGACGAGGAAGCGGCGCGAGCGCAGGTGGGCGCGGAAGATCTCGGAAAAGGCGGTGATCACCTGGCGCGGGGCGGTATGGCGCGTTGACTCCATTGGCGAGGCGCACGTAGATTAACACCCATGTCCCAGCCCGGCGGTGCAGACGATGACCGGGCTGGCCCGCGAGCGCCGATCGAGCTGCGGGTCGAGTACCAGCGGCTCAACACCTTCTTCGCCGACTACACCAAGAACATCTGCAAGGGCGGCACCTTCATCAAGACCAAGAAGCCCCTGGATGTCGGCACCGAGTTCCTCTTCAAGCTGATGGTCCCCCACCTCCCCGACCCGATCTGCCTGCGCGGCGACGTGCGCTGGACCATGCGCGAGGGCGAAGAGCCCCCGCAGGGCATCGCCCCCGATCACGAGCCCGGCATGGGCATCCGCTTCATCTACAACGATCCCACCGAGCGCCAGCACGTCGAGCGCACCGTCGAGCGCCTGATGGTCGACTCGCTGGGGCAGCTGCTGTACTCCAAGCTGATGGAGCACAGCCGGGCCGAGGGTGGTGGTGTGCGCGGCTCCGACGGCGGTGGTCCCGACGTCATCCCGCGCGAGCCCAGCGGGCCCAAGCGTCCGCCTGAGGCCGCCGCCGAGGGTGTGGTCGCCGCAGCCGTCGCCGACGTGTCGCCCTCGGGCGGCGGCTCGGGAGGCAGCTGATGCTGCGCTGGCTGCGCCAGAGCCCGCTGCGCTTCTGGCTGCCCAACCTGGTCACCGGCGCCAACATCTCGTGGGGCGTGCTGTCGTGCTTCTTCTCGGCCTCGGGCAACCACGTGGCGGCGGCCTGGTTCATCGTGTGGGCCACGCTGGGTGACAAGCTGGACGGCTCGGTGGCGCGCCTGGTCCATGGCAGCTCCAACTTCGGCGTGCAGCTCGACTCGTTCTCGGACTTCCTGACCTTCGGCGTGGCCCCGGCGACGCTGGCGTTCAGCTACCTGCACCACAACCCGGCCTACGGCTATGGCGACGGCTGGCGCGAGGTGGCGCTGTACGCGATCACCCTGTTCTATGCGCTGGCGGTGACGTTCCGGCTGGCGCGCTTCAACATCACCACCATGCCCGAGTGGTCGCCGCGCATCTTCTTCGGCGTGCCGACGACCATCGTCGGCGGCACCCTGGGTGCGCTGTTCCTGTCGATCATCAAGTACGGCGCGGTCGGCCCGGCGGCGCGCGGGCGCATGGACGACAACTACATGTTCGGCGGCCTGCACCTGGGGCCGGGCGCCATGGAGGCCTTCCCGATCTACATGTTGATCGGGGCCATCCTGATGGTGTCGACGCTGCGCGTGCCCAAGCTGGGGCGCACGCCGTGGAAGCTCGCCAACGTCGTCATCCTGCTGCTCACCGTGGGCGGCTACGTGTTCGGGCCGCTGCACATCCTGCCCGAGTACTGCTTCGCCTACGGCATGGCGACGGTGTTCGTGTCGCTGGTCTATCACGTGGCCGCGCCGCACGCGCGCAAGGTGGCGCCGCCGCCGCTGTTCGCGGGTGGCGAAGCCGCCGAGCGGGTGGCGCGCCGCCGGGTGCGGGCGCCGCGCCAGCACGGGCGCCATCGCAAGACCACCGGGTCGCACGAGGTACCGCCCGCGCCGAAGACCGGCACCGAGTAGCGGTTCAGAGCTTTTCGGGCGTGTAGAGCTCGAGAGTGGCGAGCGGCGTGTCGGTCGCCGACTGGCCGCCGGCCAGCAGCACGGTGCCGTTGCCGAGCAGGATGGCGGTGTGATCGAAGCGCGGTCCGCTCAGGGGGACGACGCGCAGGCGGGCCAGCGTGGTGGCGTCGAAGACCTCGGCGTCGGCCAGGGGGGCCATCAGCATGTCGCGGCCACCTGCGATGAGGACCTCGCCGCCGACCACGGTGACGGTGGCGTCGGCGCGTGCGGTGGCCAGCGCGTCGGGCAGCTCGGTGATGGTCTGCGTCGGGGACGGCGCATAGACGAACAGCGAGCGCGACGGCGCGCCGCTTGCGCTGGAGCCCAGGCGGCCACCAGCGACGACGACGCGTCCGTCGGGCAAGGTCGCGCCGACGCTGCCCGCGATCATATCGAGCATCGACGGCGCATTGATCGGGCTGAAGCCCGGTGTCGGCGTGGCCAGGAAGCGCTCGGGGGTGCCGCCGCCGAGCACGACCACGCCACCGCCCGAGGCCGCCAGCGCGGGCCCGCTGCGCGCGGTCGAGCCGATGAAGATGGCGCCTCCGGTCGCGGTCACGCTGGGCAGCGTGACCAGCAGGGCGCCGTCGGCGTTGCCAGTGCTGGTGCTGCCACCAGCCACCAGCGCCAGGTCGCCCAGCTGCACCGCGCGGGCGTCACGCCGTGCCAGGCCGGCCACCTCGGGCACCGCGATGCTGGAGTAGGTGCCCATCGGCGGCGCCGTGGTGTCGAAGCGCCACAGGTCGGCCTTGACCGCCCCGGTCTCGTCGGCGCCGCCGAACAGCAGCACGCCGCCCAGCACATCGGTGCCCACTGCGCACAGCCCCTTGCGCGCGCCCGGCAGCGCTGCGCCCGGCTGCAGCTCGAGGAAGAACTGGTTCCAGACCAGCATCTGCGTGCTGGCGACGTCGCCAGCCGCCGCGCCGCCCGCCAGCAGCGCGCCGAATGGCAGCGCGACGCCCGCGGGCCTCGACACCGCCACCGGCATCGTCGCGGGCAGCTTGGCCGACGCCCCCACCGGCGCCACCCACAACTTCAGGACCCCGGTGCTCGACACCAGCTCCAGCGGGGGCAGGCGCCCGCGCACCTTCACGGTACCGACGGCGTCCAGCCCCTCGAGGCGCACATCACCCAGCACCCCGGTGGCCGGGATCGACAGGTCGAGGTCGATCTGCCCCGCCGCGCCGACCGGCCCCTCCTTCATCAGGACCGCCGCGCCTTCGCGCAGCACGCTGAGGCGCACCGTGGTCAGCCCCGCGAACACCGACCCGGTCCCGGGCGACACCACGTCGAGCTCGACGTTGCCCTCCTGCCCACCGCAGCCTGCGGCCACCGCCAGCAGCCCGAGCAGCACCATCCCGGCACGCGCCCGCCTCACGCCGCCACCACTTCCAGCAGCCGCGCCCGGGTCGCGCCCTCGACCCGCACCGTCTTGCGCCGCCCGGTCTCGCCGCGCACGATGCTGACCGCGCCGCGCGCCACGCCGAAGGTCTTCGCCAGCAGCGCCACCAGCGCAGCGTTGGCCGCGCCCTCCACTGGCGGCGCCATCAGCGCCACCTTGACCCGGTCGCCGACCACCGGCCCGACGCGCTCACGCGACGACCGCGGCGCCACCAGCACGTCGAACACCAGCGCCCCGGCCTGTTCGCCAATCTTCAGCTGCGCGCTCACCCGGCGACGATACCCGCTTCGTCAGCTCAATGCAGGAACAAGAAATAGGCCCCCGTGCCCAGCGCCGCCAGGATCACCAG
>Ga0154020_10005426_pt1 | contig 15036 bp, 9 predicted proteins | sample Klosneuvirus_201_FD_109709 | JGI IMG/M metagenome (GOLD analysis project Ga0154020, IMG submission 109709) | Active sludge microbial communities from wastewater, Klosterneuburg, Austria - Klosneuvirus_20160825_MG | ecosystem: Engineered > WWTP > Aerobic digester > Activated sludge | place...
CACCATTGTCTTTCGCGGAAGGATCATCCGAATATTTCCGTGCAGAACCTGCGAAGTCGGCGCCTTTCATGAGTTCGCCGCGAACTTTCATCGCTTTGTTATACGCTTCGATGGTATCTTTTGGCAAAGCATTCTGATCGCATTTGATCAGGATATGACTTGCACGCAGATCCGTTTTCATACGGTCGTATGCTTCCTTGAGTAATTTATCACTCACCTCTTTATCGACGAGGTATGGCTGCGCCAGTTGTTTGCGGTAGCCACCCAGTTCATCGGTAAAAGATTTAGCAGTATCCATTCCCAATTCCAGTGCTTCACGCACTTTCAATTTGTAATTGATATACAGCTGCAGGTATTCGTTCACTGCTTTCTTATCGAAAGTTGTTTCCTTGGTGTTGTTCTTCTTGAACACACGCTCGAATTCAGTCTTCGGAATGTCCTCGCCGGCGATATTAAGAATTACAGGATCTTTTTTATCCTGGGCAATTCCGGCCACAGACATACTAAAAAATAACACTACAGAAAGAAAGAGATTTTTATTCATCATGAGATTTAGTTGGTATTGGGAGCGCAAATTTAGCAATCAAACGTTTCTATCAAAACAGGGCAAAATTGGAAGAAAAACGGCACGTTTTGATGAATAAACAATGAATAGTAGCTTTTTTTGGAAATCTGAAATTGGATGATAGAAATTAGAAATTAGATTTTAGACCGGAATAGGTATGATGCTGTCCAACATTTATTAAGCTGTATTCAACCCGGAACTTGTGAGTTATCAAGTTATTATGTATTCAGTTATTAGGTTATTAGGTTATTAGGTTATTAGGTTATTTACTCCCAACTGTCTACACCCAGAACACGGAACTCTGAACTCGGAACCCGGATCAATTAGTTATTAGGTTATTAGGTTATTTACTCCCAACTGTCTAAACCCAGAACACAGAATCTAATTGATTCCAAAACATAGGTTAAAAAATGGAAGAACAGCCAAGATGCCAACCCGGACTAAATTCTATTTTCTAATTTCTATTTTCTATATTCTATTTTCAAGTGTGATAGTTAGGGGCCTCTTTAGTAATGGCTACATCATGCGGATGGCTCTCCCGCACACCAGCGCTAGTAATCCGAATGAAATTCGCTTTTTGTAAATCATCAATATTTTTCGCGCCGCAATAACCCATGCTGGCTTTTAGTCCGCCGACGAGTTGGTAGAGCTCCTCGCCCACCTGACCTTTGTAAGGAACACGTCCGACGATACCTTCGGGAACCAGTTTTTTCACGTCATCTGTTTGTGCCTGGAAATATCTGTCTTTGGAACCTTCGCGCATCGCTTCGATTGAACCCATGCCGCGGTAGCCTTTGAATTTTCTGCCTTCGTAAATAATCGTTTCGCCCGGACTCTCTTCCGTACCGGCAAGTAAGGAACCAAGCATCACAGTATCCGCGCCGGCGGCGATTGCTTTTGCAATATCTCCGCTGAAACGAATTCCTCCATCCGCGATCACGCAAACGTTTGTGTCTTTCAGTGCTTCCGCCACCTGGTATATCGCGGTGAACTGCGGAACACCAATTCCGGCGATGATCCGTGTTGTACATATCGAACCCGGACCGATTCCCACTTTCACAGCATCCGCACCGGCTTTGGCGAGATAACGTGCGGCATCTGCTGTTGCGATATTGCCGACGATCACCTGTAGTTTTGGAAAAGCCTTTTTGATTTGCTTTAGTGTTTCCACGACACCTTTTGAATGTCCGTGTGCTGTGTCGATGGTGATTACATCTACACCCGCTTCCACCAATGCACGAGCGCGGTCGACGGCATCCTTGGTCACACCGATGGCGGCGCCCACACGCAAACGTCCGAATTCATCCTTGCATGCATTCGGACGGGATTTTACTTTGAGAATATCTTTATAGGTAATGAGACCGATCAGTTTGCCCTTCTTATCGATGACCGGAAGTTTTTCGATTTTGTATTGCTGGAGAATTGCTTCCGCTTCTTTCAGATCCTTTACACCAGTAGTGGTGATCAGATTCTCCTTGGTCATGATTTTTGCGACCGGCAGGTTGAGATCCTTCACAAAACGCAGATCTCTGTTTGTACAAATGCCCACGAGGATATGGTTCTTATCGATCACCGGGATGCCACCGATTTTGTATTCCTTCATCAGCTCCAAAGCCTCACGCACCAAGGCATCCGCATGCAAAGTAACAGGATCGCTGATCATCCCGCTTTCGCTGCGTTTCACTTTCTTGACCTGGGCAGCCTGTTGTTCTATCGTCATGTTTTTATGCAACATGCCGATGCCCCCTTCCTGCGCGATCGCAATCGCCATTTCCGATTCCGTTACCGTATCCATAGCCGCAGAAAGCACAGGAATATTCAAGCGGATTTTGGACGTCAGGTATGAGCCCACATTCGTCTCATTCGGAAGCACTTCCGAATAAGCAGGAACAATCAATATATCATCGTAAGTAAGAGCATCGCCGAGAAACCGGCCTTGAGCAACCTTCATAGAGTCGTAGGGATAAAAAAAGTTGCGCGTAAAGGTAGATTATTATTTGAATCAAAAGGGGCGTTTTGGGGATGGAAGTATAGAATCTTTAAGGAAGATTGATGATGGAATTGGACATGAGGGTTTATTGAGTGTCAAGGGGTTAAGGGGGTGGCGTTTGAGCCGGTATTAAGTATAAGGTATAAGGTATTAGGTATTAGGTGCGGGCGGACTTAATATGGCTGGTTGCCTGAACCACTCCGGTCCTGCCATCATCCAACAAATCCAACCTCATTCTATCGAAACAAAATTTCAATCTGTACGCGCTTACCTGGTACTTGGTACCTAATACTTAATACCTATTTCTTAATACCTAATACTTTATACCATTTTACCCCCTGTCCAACCTCCATTCTACTCTCCGCCTCTGCATTCCGACACCCTACCTTATACTTTATACCTAATACTTTATACCTTTTATTAAATCGCTGACCCGACAGCCAATAAAAAACACTTGGAGCGAAAACAACAACATTTAGCCACCGGCATACCCGTGTTCCGCTCATTCTTCGCTGCACCCGGGGCTAGATTGCAGGAGGGGGTAGAAAAAAATACCCCCTGTTTGCCTCCGTGAAATAATTGAGATGCGTTAAAATGAGTTTGAATTGATATAAAAACTATATATTGGCAATTAATTTAGCGTTAATTTTTTTTCATAATTATTAAATCTAAGCTTTCTCATTGTTTTTCAAAATTCTATACATTCATACTCTCTCAATGTCAAACCAAATTCATGAAGTGAAAATTAATTTTCAAGCAGTCAGGAGAATTATTAATTCGACGTATTTAAAACCAAATTCATTTAAGTCGAATATATACGCAATCTGTTGCTTAAACCCAATCAAATCCAGAGAATATACGCAACAAGTTGCGTTAAGATAAACGTTAGCGGCAATTAATACAGACACTACTAACCGTGTTCGGACTACTACAAAATAAGAAGTTAACGATAGAAGAATTTTCTGATTTCCGCCTAAATTATTGCGGGACTTGCAAGACAATAGGCAAGCTATATGGACACAAGGAAAGGTTATTGTTAAACTTTGATGTGGTTTTCTTGAGTGAATTATTAGCAGCTGTATATAATCGGAGAGAGGACTTTAATTATATCAAACCATATACTTGTTTAACGCTTCCCTCAAAGGAAGAACATATTCCACAGTTTCTCAAATATACTGCATCAATAAATATTCTTCTTGGACATTACAAGATTCTTGATAATGCGAATGATGCTAAGTATAAATTTAATATTTGGATACTTTTTCAATATTTGACTAATTCAAATTTTAGGAAAGCTAAAAAATATTTAATAGAACTAAAATTACCAGTTGATGATATTGATAAACAAATAAAGGAACAATTTAATCGTGAAAAAGAGAAGATTTTATTTGACAATTTGGAAGGCACATTAAAATATTACTCAAATCAAACTGCACAAATTACTGGACTTGCATTTAAACATAGTGTTTCAAGTTGCAATGACGAACAATTATCAAGGACTTTTTGGGAAATCGGACAAGTTTTTGGAGAAATCGTTTATATAATTGATGCTATTGAGGACTACGGGAAGGATAAGAAAAACGAAGTGTTCAATTTATTTCTGCTTTACGATTTAGAAGACAAGTCAAAGATGATTGAAAAAGCTAAAGTATACATCTATGAACGCCTTGAGCAAATTAAATCATGTATTAATTTATTACCTATTTCTGAAGTAAAACAAAAAACATTTGCAAGCAATCTTGTTTTAAATATAAACGGTAAAATCTCACCTACAAAATGTTGTTCCTCTGCCAAAAATTGCACAAATAAAGGATTTTCATTTAAAGAGCGTTATCAATTTGCAATAGCAACTGCCAAAAGTATCTCCCTAAAAAAGAAAAATGCAATTATGAGATTTTCATCTTTTACCTTTTTAACCGTATTGCTGTTGCTCTTTTTTAATATTTTTCCACATTTTATTTATGCAGCAAATGATGCAACACCCAAAACTGATTGTTGCAAAGATTGTGGAGAATTTAATTGTGGGAAATGTGGAGATGGTCATTGTTGTGCAAATTGTTGTGAATCAAGTTGTGGAGACGCTTGTGGAACGGGTAAGTGCCGAGAACTGGGAGATATATGTCAACAAGCACCTTGTTTAGGATGCTGTTGTGGCCCTATAATAGTTACCGGCTGTGCTTCATGCTGCATAGGAAGTGAATCAGCAGGCCCTGAGATTATTGTTAAGACTATAAAAGTTCCAGCAAAGGGATGTTGCGATAGATGACAAACAATTTAACTGCCGCTAACAAAAATATTTATGAAACAGCCAAAAGAGGGGGCTTTAATTGTTGGTAAAAGAGACGTGCTATCTATATGCATTCGTGCGAGGGAAAGAGACACGCACTTTAATCCCCCTCTTTTGGCTGCTTCATAAATATTAAAAACGTTAGCAACAAATTTTAGCGCGTGAAATCAATTTACATATTAGGATTATTATTATTCTCTCTAAATAGTTTAGGACAAAAATCTAAACTAACAGATGAGCAATTAAATAGTAGCGGAGCAAATAAACTGATTTTCATTGACAACATTAATCAGGCGGACAGCTTAGCAAAAATTGATATTAATAAGGGGATTCCATTTCTGCTACTACAAAGCGGGATTTCACCTGTCGGATACACAACTGACAGTAGATTTGAAGAAAAATACAAAGTATATTATTTTGAATCTGGATGTACTGGACCAAATGAAATGTTTGCTTCTGAATACAATGGCGTAATTTTTGAATATTTAACAAATAAGTTTGGGAAAAAATGGATGAGAGAAATTCGCAAGGATGTTATTGGGTATAAAATATTTGTAGAAAAGTAGCACATGCCGCTAACATTGCCTTACCGCCAAGCAAAAAGTTTGTATCTTCGAATAAACCACAAAAGGCACGGCGGTAAGGCTTGGACGTTTGCTGCAATGCCTCAAATAGGTTATCTTTCCATAGCTAAATTCGGAAGTTCGGCACTTCAGCAAACTTCCCATTATCAGCAACCTTAGAGCTTCGTAACATCATCCTGCTAACTTCAAAAATCGCAAAACAATATGGCTGGTAGAGTTATTCAATCCAAAGACCCGTTAAAAGACTTTTACATTTCGTTTGAAGAAAAGAGCAAATCAATTAACTCGTTGTCGACACGAATTGAATCCGAGCAAGACGTACTAAATCTATTTCATTGGTTAAGTAAAGCGAAAGAAAAGGGGTACATGATTTTTAGAGGAACTACAGAATCGAATTACAAACATTATTCTCATTCCCAAAGACAGTTTTCTCCTTTAATGCACACTGAAGAATCGTTTGAGTTATTTTATGAATTAATCATTGACTCAGTTGAGTATGCAAAAGAGTGGAATCATGGTACAATCAAAAATTATCTTTTGAAACGAGGAATTGAGGGTAATTTATTTGCTTACTTATCACTAATGCAGCATTACGGAATTCCAACGCCATTAATTGACTTTACAAGAAATCCATATGTTGCTCTATTCTTTGCTACTAAAAAAACATTAGAACACAAAAATCAAGGTGACATTAAAGATTATTGTTCTCTGTATTTCATTAATAGCAATTATAAATACTTAAACGGTTTCGGAAGGCATTTTGAAAACACAATTGAAGTAAATTTGAGGAATGGATATAGTAAAGAGAGAGCTTTTTTTTATGGACTACGTTTTACACCGCATTTAATAATTGATGAGAATGACCAATTATTTCAAATTAACAATAACATAAACATTGTGAATCAAGAGGGATTGTTCATTCTGAATGGCGAGCCCCATCAACCACTTGAAGACCAACACTCACTTCAAATGGAAATGAGAAACGAGAGCTTAAAAAAGAACTCAACTGATGAAGCAAATTTTATTTCAACAAAAATGTTCGGCTGTTGGGAAATCCATAAATCAATGAATGCATATATCATTAACAAATTATTTGATGAGATGGGGATAACTTATTCCTTTTTGTTTCCCGACATGCAAAGATTAAGAAGTGATTTTGAACGGGAGTTTGAATTTCCTTCTAACTTTGATGTTAGTCGTGAGGGGAACTATTGGAAAAAAAGAGAACGAGCCATTAAGTATAATTTATAAATAACGTGGGAATGAATGGCTGCTGATAACATCCGTATTGCCACAACACTTTTTCTCTTTTAATTTTTATCTTTGGTAAAAAGTGCTGCGGCAATATTCAGGACGTTATGTGCAACCCTATTGGCGATAGTGCAACTTTGAACAGACGAGCTTTGAACAAACATTTCAACAACAACACAGGACAACAACCGACATCGCTACTAATGCCAACTCTGAAAATAAATTTCTTAAAAAAAGCCACCACACAAAAAAATTCTATGCCACCGCACATTGCACACATTTGCCTTTGCCTGCTTACGCACAAGCCCACACGAAGGCAAAGCCAAAAGAGTGCAATCGCCAACGCTTTAAAAACTCAGTACAACATTTCAAGAATCCGAAACTTTTAATTCATACTTTTGAAGTAGTTTCAATACAATGACTACGATTATAAATAAAAATGCGAAACAAAATTTTCATAAGCCATACTAACCCTGGCGACAACGACCAAGCACGATGGTTAGGACTTCAACTCATGACATTGGGCTATGAAGTTTGGTGTGATGTATTCAACCTCAAAGGTGGAGAAAAATTTTGGACAGAGATTGAAAATGAAATACGAAACAACACTTGCAAGTTCCTTTACATCCTGACAAGGAACTCAAATCAAAAAGACGGCTGCTTAAATGAACTCTCAGTTGCGGAAGCAGTAGAGAAGCAACTTGACGATAAAAGGTTTATTATCTCTTTGCATTTTGATTCATCATTAAACCACGATGAAGTAAACATCAATTTGAAACGCAAGATTGATTTAAACTTTAAGACCGACTGGCAGCAAGGTTTAAAAGACCTGCTCAAAATATTTAATGAAGAACCAAGAGCAAAAATCAGGGAAAATCCTGATTTTGCTTTCATTCAAAATTATTGGGCTACAACTTGTCTGCTAGACAGAAAGCCGATTGAGAAAGAAGAAACCTACACTTCAAACTGGTTTCCTTTTATTGGTTTTCCAGAGAAACTTTATTTCCATAATTTTCTATCAAAGGGAATGGTTCCGAAAAAGTTTGACTGGAAGACATTGCCATTCCCAACATACGGTTACAAGAAGTGGACATCAACTTTTGGTTCGTGTTACGATTTCGTTGAGCAACTTCCTAAGACAGACAAATACAATCCGAAAGACAGCAGGTCTTATGATGTTTCAAAAATCCTGAATGAAAATTTTGGAGATGATTTTATTGACAACCGCACTTTGCGAAACATTATTAACAACATCATCAGCGTTGGCTTTGTAAATACTTTAAAGCAAAGAGAACAGTTGATGATGTATGAAATGTCAAACAAGATTGCATTTTGCTTTCGTGAAGATGTGAATGTTGAAAGCAAATTTGGACACGGACAACTTGTAGGAAAAAGAAAAGAACGCCAATGGCATTTCGCTTTCAGTGCTTTCCCTGATTTGGTTCACAATGTTTTTGTTTTTCGTTCTCATATCTTGCTTTCTGAAAATGGAGAACTTGTAACTTCAAAACGAATACAGCAATCAGGACGAAGAGGGCAAGGAGCAAATTGGTGGAACAAACATTGGAAGCACAAACTGCTTTCAGCAGTTTCAAATCTTGTTGATGATGAAAACATTTTCAAAATTGAAGTTGGAGCAGAAGAAAATATTTTGGTAAGTGGTGCACCAGTTTCTTTTCATAGCAAAATAAGTTACATAGACCCTGATGAAGCAAAAGAAGCATTAGACGATTATCCAGACGAGGAAGAAGAAATAACAGAAGTAGAACCAACAACAGCCGATGCAGGAACTAACTAAAATAGACGAGCCAAAAATTTTATTTGGCTACAGCCAAATGTTGGAAGACCCGAGAGACGGGCTTACAATTTTTGGTCCGCTCGAGAATTTGAAACCATATGGAATTATTAGCGGAGTTGTCGGTACCAAAGACGGTTTGCATAAATTCAAAAACTTCTTGAAAGAAATTGAGAAACCGATTTACAATAGAGACAATACTTCACGACCGTTTTTCCCTGGGTTCAATTCCATTTTTAAAATGGAATGGTCGGCAGAAAAAATTTATCACATCAATGTAAGCGAGCAAGAATTAGGTAAATGTTTATATCACGAGGATGCACACACAAGAACCTACCATACCGTTTCACTTTTCTCTGACAAAATAATTGCAGCAAAAAAAGACGACCATCCCGACATCAATCTTTGGGTTGTAGTAATTCCTGATGCTGTTTATGAATCGTGCAGACCAAAATCTACAATCAAGAAAGAGTCGGTTGTAATACATAAAGTTTTGACAAAAGGACAAGCAAAAAAACTTCTTGCAGCACCAGAGCTTTTTGAGGACAGAAACAAAGCAGCAGAACCGTTTGCTTTTGAAGCGGACTTTCACAACCAACTCAAAGCACGATTGCTGAAATACACTTTGCCTACACAGATTATTCGTGAAAGCACACTTGCACCACACGAATACTTAAATCCATTCGGGCTACCGAAAAGAGATTTCTCAAAAATTCGTGGACACATGGCATGGTCAATTTCAACAGCAGCGTTTTACAAAACAGGCGGCAAGCCGTGGAAGTTAGCCGACATCAGAAAGGGGGTTTGTTACATCGGACTTGTTTATAAGCAAGACGAGAAAAGTGCAAATCCAAAAGATGCTTGTTGTGCTGCACAAATGTTTTTAGATAGTGGAGACGGTTTTGTTTTCAAAGGAGCCGTTGGTCCTTGGTATAACTCAAAGAAGGGAGATTATCATTTGAGCAAAAAGCAAGCGGAGCAAATGATTACAATGGCAATTGAAACTTATAAGTCAATTGAAGGAGAAGCACCGAAAGAACTTTTCATTCATGCGAAAACAAAATTCAATGACATTGAATGGGAAGGTTTCAAACAAGGAGCAGGTTCAGAGACAAATGTTGTTGGCGTTACAATCAAAGAGCAAGCACCAATAAAAATTTACAGAGGAGAAAGCAAGTTTCCAATCCTGAGAGGCTTGTCTTACATCAACTCAACTACTTCTGGTTACTTGTGGACTATTGGATTTGTGCCACGACTTGACACTTCGCTTGCAAGCGAAGTTCCGAATCCGCTTTACATTGAAATCTCAAAAGGAACTGCTGACATCAAACAAGTTTTGCAAGATGTTTTGGCATTGACAAAGTTGAACTACAACGCTTGCATTTACGCAGATGGAAAGCCAGTAACACTTCGCTTTGCTGATGCAATCGGAGATATTCTCACAGCAGCACCACTTGACAAGAAAGAAGAACCACCGTTATCATTCAAATACTACATTTAAGAGGCATAATTTTAAATATCTTTGAGGTCAAATACTAACAGTCAGAACATCTATTGAAATGAATATTGATGAAGTAAAAAAGGATATTGATTTAATTCTTTGGTCAACAAGATTGTCAGAGTTATACAGGTTTACCCATCAGAGATTTTGGGAGACAGAAACACTTGCAAATGAAATGGCTCTAAAAATTGAAGGTGAAGATAAAGATCGTAAACCTGTTCCAAGGGCAGAAAGCGTAGCAGAACATTCATGGCATATTGCCGACATTATTTTAATTATCGCTCCAAGATTTCCACAACTTCAGATTGAAAGGTGTTTACTTCATGCAATACTTCACGACAAACTTGAAATAATAACTGGAGATAAAAATCCTCTTGGAAAAAATGGCAAAGGCACAAAGACACATGCTTTCAACCCAACAAAAAAAAGTGTTAAAGATATGGTTGAACGAGAAGCAATGAAAAGCTACTTGAAGCGACTTAACCATGAAGCAATACCACTGCAAAAGGAAATACTTGAAGATACTATTGAACTGAATACACTTGAAAGCAAATTCGTTAAAGCCATTGACAAAGTGCACCCACTTACATACATCATTCGGAAAAAGAAGGGTGATATGCAAGACGAGCATATAAATTTCACTCTAAAATATTCAAGCACATACGCAAAATATTTTCCTGAATTAGAACCCTACTATGTAGAACTTGTTGATAGATTATTTATAGAAATTGGAAAAGTGAGGAAGGCAAATCCTGAAATATTGAAAAAACATTTTTATACTGAGCAACTCAATCTTTTCTAAAAATTTATGAATGATAAAATCAAAATCGCACTTATCGGAAAATCAGGGTCAGGAAAAACAGAAGTCGCAAAATATTTAGAAAGCAAACATCAATTTGCAGTTTGTAATACAGGAAAAAGGTGTAGAGAAATTGCTAAAGAATTTTTCAATTCAGAATCAAAGGAGATACTTCAAAAAATTACTGACTCTTTCAATGCAATAGAAAAAGGCATTTGGTTAAAGGTTGCAATGAAAGACAAATCATTATTCAATAAGGATGTTGTAATTGACAGCATTCGTTTTATTGAAGATTACAACTTTGCTAAATCGCATGGTTTTAAAATTTGGAAGATTGATGCACCCCAAGCAATTCGCATGACAAGATTAAGAAGTAGAGGACAGGAATTTAAAATTGAAAATGACAATCATCAAAGCGAAACTGAACTACAGAATATTCCACCCGATTTTACAATAAACAATGCATTTGAAGATGTATCAGAATTATTCTCTTTAATAGATAAACAATTTGCTAATGTTTGAAAGAAACATTCTACTACACTACTTAAATTTAGAATACCGCAGAATTGTTGGTGTAGAAAAATTTCTTTCAAATGAAAGGACTAAGAATACAATTCACAGAGTTAATTATGCAGCAATCTTACTTTGCAAGGAGTATTGCCTACTTCCCTATTCAGCATTGATTGAAGATGAAATAATCTCTGAATTGTTTTTGAAAAAAAATTACGATGCCTTTTTTGAAGTTGGTCTTGTTCGTGCATCATTGCGTGAAAGCAGTCCCGAAGAATTTTTAGAGAAAAAAATTCAGGAATATGATAGCAGTCCCGAACTCTACGGCTATTATAAAAAAAATGCTCTCCAAGAATTAAAAAAACACGACATCCCAATTATAAAAAGAGATTTTAAGGTTGGAAAAGCTATTCAACAAAAATGGACTAATGACTTAGAAGAGTATGCAAGTAAATCTGTTTGGAGAGATGTGTTACAAGACAAAGGTGATGTTAAACTACAAAAGAAGTTACAGCAAATTCCAAACATTATACTTGACCAAGGCAAAGGAATTATTTACCCTCTGGTTTATAAACTCTTGGCATCAACTGATGAATTAAAGAATAATAAGGTCAGAGAAGTGCTTCACAATATTTACTTCTCAAATTTTGTTGATGAATCAACGACTGTAATCATTACTGACACCACTTTCACACCAAAGAATTTTTCACTTGACTTTTACAAAGGACAAAATTTCAGCTACGCCATTTTCTATCGCACATTCAATCAGATTGGTATCTTCAAGGAGATAAGCGACTTAAACAGTAGAGAGTTAGTTCAGCTAAAAGTATCAGATGAATTTCAAATTTTCTCAAACTTCTACCATGATATTTTTGGGAAGTGTCAGACACAACAGCAAGCATTTGATGCAATCAATGAAACAAATCTAAAAGTTAATTTTCATTCAATCGTTCAGGGTTGTAAAGGTCTTTTTGGTTTAAATAAAATTCTTGCGGTGCTAAACAACTTCAATAATAAGTTTGAAGTCAAGAAAGATGAGTTAATCACAACAAAAGAAAGCACCACTATTAGAGATGCCGTTGCAAATAAAAAATTTCATCTTGCTATATTAACAGCATTGCATGAACATGAATTTGAAAAAGTGGAATTGCATATCGGCAATGGTTGGAATCCTGATGAAATTCCGGATTCTTCAAAAGTATATTTGACTACTACTATAGATAAGCAAGGTCAAAATATCAATGCAATAGGTTCATACCAAATTGATACAGGAATGGTTGAAGCAGGAATCTTTGCAACTGAAATGATTACAAAGTTCAACCCTAATTATTTAATCATGCCAGGCGTTCTTGCAGGAAAGCCAGAAAAAAATCCATTAGAGAAATCCGAAATAAGTTTCGGTGATATTATTGTTGGAACAAAACTATTCACCTTTGAAAAAGGGAAACATTCTAATGATGGCTTTCAAAAAGATTTAGAGGAGGAAAAGATAGACCCCAAGCTCATTCAGTTAATCCGACTTCATAAAGAAGCTCTTTTAAAGAAGGTCAAAGATGATTTAAAAGAAATTGAAAAGAGCAGTCCCGATCGTTTAAATAAATTAGACATTGAAAATCTTGCAGTCCATATTGCTCCAATAGCGTGTAGCTTATCAGTTGTGAATAAGAAAGGAGTATTTGAAACACAGGTTACACCAATTGACCGTAAAACTACTGGCTTGGAAATGGAAAGCTATGCCGTTGCAAAAGCATGTCGCATTAGTAATAACGGAAAAACTAAAGCCCTGATAATAAAATCTGTCATGGATAAAACTGAACACAAGGATGATAAGAACAAAGAAGTTGCCGCACTTACGAGTGCCCTTTTTGTAAAGCACTTAATTAATGATGTCTTGAAATTCACTTAATGCAAACGCACAAAAAAATACACTCTAGCAAGCCGCACAAAGCAACGCTGAAACCAAAGCTTGCAAGAGAGTATTTTTTTCTCCCACCCAAGAAGAATTTTTTCCGCTCCGCAGGATATAACTTCAGTTAAAAGCTTACCACTGCAAAGGATGGTAGCGCTGCGAAGGATCTGCAAGATCATTTGCTCTTAAACTGGGTGATATTCCGGCCTAGCGGCTGGCAGGCAATCCACTGTTCAAGGCTTTTCAGATAAGAAATAAACAGGACACAAATGAAAAGGGAGCATACGCCATAACACGGAAGAATGTATTTTCGTTCAGCAGAATGTTGTTTGAATCCAATTATGCAAGGTCATTCCGTCACGGATTGATGCGTGTTCGTTCGCATTTAATATTTCTGGATCTGCGATGTGATGGCGACGCTCTATCCTCCAAATCATTTTCCTCTTCATCTGTCCACAATGCTTAAACTCCTCCGGAGTTAGCCTTGCATTTCAGAAGTCTGGAAACACCGCAGGATTGGAAAAAATCCCTGCCCTCAAATCCCTTACTCCTCCCCTGTTCAAAGCTTTTCAGAATAGAAACATCTACACTGTTATTCCAAATTAAAAAATGTAAATTAGCGACATTCTAAAAAGGGAATTTTCAATGTCTATCGATAAAAAACAACAACTCGAAGCAAAGCTCTGGAATATCGCGGATACCCTGAGGGGGAAAATGGATGCGGATGATTTCAGGGATTATATTTTGGGCTTTATCTTTTATAAGTATCTGAGCGAAAAGATGCATACGTATGCTAATGCTATCCTGAAGCCTGATAAAATACTGTATGAGGAGGTTGAGAAGCACAAAAAGAAAAAGGAAATACTGGCAGCGGTGAAAGAGGAAGCATTGGATAAACTCGGTTATTTCCTCCTGCCTTCCGAACTTTTTAGCGAAATGGCCCGCAGAGGCAATGCCGATGGGAAGAGCAAATTCATCCTCGATGATTTAACAAAGGTGCTTACGCATATCGAGCAAAGTACCATGGGCAGCGAAAGCGAAGAGGATTTCGGGAATCTCTTTGAAGATCTTGACCTGAGCAGCAGCAAACTGGGCAAAACCGAAACGGCTAAAAACGAATTGATTGTAAAAGTGCTTTCTCATTTGAATGATATTGATTTCGATTTAAAGAATACCGAAAGCGATGTGCTGGGCGATGCGTATGAATACCTGATCGGGAAATTTGCCAGCGGTGCCGGAAAAAAAGCGGGAGAATTTTATACGCCGCAACAGGTAAGTACAATATTGGCGCGTTTGGTAACAATAGGCAAAACAAAATTGAAATCGGTGTACGACCCTACCTGTGGTTCCGGTTCTTTATTGCTGCGTGTTGCCAAAGAGGTGAAAGAGGTAAGTGCTTTTTACGGACAGGAAAGTAATCCTACCACTTACAACCTCTGCCGCATGAACATGATCATGCATGATGTGCATTACAAAAAGTTTGACATCAAAAATGACGATACCCTGGAGCGACCTCAACACATCGACCAACGCTTCGAGGCCATTGTTGCCAATCCGCCTTTTAGCGCCGAGTGGAGCGCCAGTCCTTTGTTCATGAGCGACGACCGTTATGCACCCTACGGACGCCTGGCTCCCAAAGGAACTGCCGATTTCGCTTTTGTGCAACACATGATTCACCAGTTGGCAGATAACGGAACCATGGCTTGTGTATTGCCACACGGTGTTTTGTTCCGTGGCGGCGCCGAAGGACATATCCGCGAGTATCTGATAAAAGACAAAAATCAGTTGGATGCTGTCATTGGTTTGCCTGCCAATATTTTCTACGGTACAAGTATCCCGACCTGC
>Ga0154020_10005427_pt1 | contig 15036 bp, 12 predicted proteins | sample Klosneuvirus_201_FD_109709 | JGI IMG/M metagenome (GOLD analysis project Ga0154020, IMG submission 109709) | Active sludge microbial communities from wastewater, Klosterneuburg, Austria - Klosneuvirus_20160825_MG | ecosystem: Engineered > WWTP > Aerobic digester > Activated sludge | place...
CGAGCGGCGCGTAAGAGTTACGGCGTGGGCGGGGTATTGACGTCGCCGAATACATGTTTAACATACATGCATACTTTACGGAGTTGCATGTATGACGACGACTCCTCGGCGAGTCCGGGAACCGGTCCAGGCGTACCTGGGGTCAGACGACGCCGAGCTGCTGGCGAGCCTGGCGGCGCGGTTATCGCTGTCCAAGGCGGAGGTCATCCGTCAGGGCATTCGGCGGTTGGCCCAGGAGCTGGAGCTGGCGGCGCAGCCGGGAGCGGGGCTCTCGGCGCTGCTGGGATCGCTGGATGCGAGCCCCGACGTTCCGATCGACCTGGCGGCGCGGCACGACGAGTATCTGTACGCCGAGCGATTGGAGGCGCCGGGGCGGCTGCGTCGCGTGAGTGGCCCGGTGCAGCCGGCGGACGGTGACGACTCAGCGCGTTAGCGTCGCGATGCCGGTCGCACGCGTCGCGGTAGACACCGGAGCGCTGCTCGCGCTCGCGAGCCCTCGGGATCAGTATCACCTGCGGGCGCGCAGCACGTTGGCGCGACTCCAGCGGCGGCGGGTGCAGTTCGTGAGCCATTCCCTCGTGATGGGCGAGCTACACGGACACCTGCTGCGTCGCCTTCCGCACCAGGAGGCGCGCCGGGTCATCCACGGCTTGCTACGCGACCCGACATTCCTATGGTGCGACGTTGGTCAGGAACTGTTCGGCCGGGCGCTGTCGGGATGGATGGAGCGATTCGCTGACCAGCGCTTCTCGTTGACCGACGCCGTCACGTTCGAGATGATGCGCGGCGAGGGAATCGCGAGTGCGTTCGGATTCGACCAGGATTTCATCGTGGCGGGGTTCACGCTTGAGGAATGACGTTGGGCCACGCCCTCGACGGTGTTGACGCCTTGGTTCACTTGCGTCCAACGACCTGCACCACCGCCGCCCGCCCCTTGTGCAGCACTCCCTCGACCACCTCCCGCTCCACCTCCTGCGCCAGCACGAAGTCCAGTCCGGCGAGCTCCTCCACCAGCTGGTCGCGCGTCATGAGCAGCGATACGTCGCGCGGCCCGCCGGTGCGGAAGCCGAGCTGCGCGGGCGCATACGCCTCCAGGATGTACAAGCCGCCAGGCGCAAGCGCTCGCACGACCCGCGCGTGCACGTCGCCCCGCAGCGCGGCTGGCAGGTGGGCAAAGACGGAGACGATGCCGCTCCATTGCGCCTCGCCGAGGTCGTACGCCGCGAGGTCCGACTGCACGAAGTCCACGGCAATGCCGCGCTCGACGGCGAGCGCGCGTCCTCGCGCGATGGCGACCGGTGACTGCTCGACGGCAGTGACGGCGTGACCCTTCGTGGCCAGCCACATGGCGTTGCGTCCGTAGCCCTCGGCGAGGCAGAGCACGGGACCAGGGGGGATCTGCGGGGCTTGGGCGACGACAAATGCGTTCGGCTCGGGTCCGTAGGGCAGCGCGTCGGCCGAATAGCGATCGTTCCAGGCGTGTACGTCCATGATGGGCTCCTACTTCTGGTCCAGGCGGGCCTGCACCATCGCGGCGATGCGCTCCTCCAGCGCCCCGCGCGACGTACACGCTGAAAACGCGCTGCGGCTTCCCGACGGGTCGCGCCCGGTGGCGGCGATCGCGACCAGCAGGCGTTCGGCATCGCCGGTCGCGGGCTCCACCCACACCGAGATCGCCAGCTCGATTCGATAGATGTCGGCATTGCTCCCTGAGAAGCCGCGCCCGCAATCGAGGTAGCGCGACAGCGGCACTCCGCCGAGACGCCGGCTCACCTGCGCGTTGAGGTTACGCAGCATGCCGGTGCCGGCGTTGCTCTCCTCGATCGGGATCTTCAGCTCGGCGAACACGGCGCCAGTCGCGGCGAAGATTGAATCGCGCGACCCGCGGATGGGCTGGGCGATCCCGAGCGTGTCGAGCAGGATCGGGGTGTCGTTCCCGGGGAGGAGCGCGCGCGAGCCAGGCGGCTGCGCGGCGAGCGAGTGAGTCCAGAGTGGTGACGCGGCAAGCGCGAGCAGGAGCAGCAAACCGCCGGCGACGATCCACATCGTTCGCTGCCCTGGCGCGTGCCCTGCCGCGTGCCCTGCCGCGTGCCCTGCCGCGTGCCTTGCCGCGTGCGTTGCCGCGTGCCTTGTTCGTGGCGGGGCGGCGACACGCGTTAGGCGAACGCCGTGTGCCGGGACTGCTGGCGTCCCACACGATTGGCTGGCGCCTGTCATTGCTGCGGCACCCTCCCGGCCGTATACGGCGCTCCCGCCTTCTCCAGCTCGCGCTCGAGCGCCGGTACATCGGTGTCGACCATTCGCCGCAGCCTCGCCAACTCGGCGGCAAACAGCTCGCTGGCGATCGCCAGCTGCTCGCCGTGCGTGGTGGTCGGCGCGCCCAGCGAGCGCCCCTGTTCGCTGCTGATCCCGTTGACCCGGTCGGCGACGGCGCTCGGGGTCGGGTCGCCGCGACTCCCTGCCGTCCGGTCGCCCGAGAGGGCCCGACCGATGGAGGTCGTGCGCTGCTGGAGCGCGCGCACCTGCTCGTGCAGCGCGTGCGGGGCAGCGGGGGTCTGGTCGAGCGCGCGACGGATCTGCTCCAGCTTCTGGGTGGTGGCGCTGGTGAGCTCGACGGCGCCGGCGACCGAGCGACGCAGCGCCTGCAGGCGCCCCTGGAAGGCGCCGCGCGTGGCGTGGTCGGCAAGGGTGACGGGGGAGCCCGGCACGACCGACACGCGGAAGGTGAGCGGGGAGCCTAACGAGGTGACCACGCCGCCCACGCGCTGGGAAAGCGCGACCGAATAGCGCCCCGGAACAGCGTACGGTCCGGACGGGCCGTCGTTGAACATCTCGTCCAGTTCACTGGCTCGGCGCGGCAGGACGTGCGACGGGAGCTGCAAGTCCCAGGCAATGCGCTGGAATCCCTTGGTGATGGGGCCGGTGATGGTGCGGATCGGGGTGCCGGCAGAATCGCTGATGGTCAGCAGGACGGTCGGTGTTTCCTCGTCCGCTTCGGCACGCAGCTGGTCGTTGGTTGGGTACCCGATGGGCGTCCCCGCCTTCTCTGCAGCCTTCTCGGCGTCCAGGCGCTGCTGCTTGAGCGTCTTGAGCGGTTCCTTCAGGTGATAGGTGAAGACCGCACCATAGGGCGGGTTGTCGCCGCTGTACAGCATGGCGCCCTGGAAGGCGAGCCCGCCGCCACCGTACTGCCGGGTGGGGACGTACAGCAGCGCGTCCTTGGGTTGAAAGAGGGTGGCATTGGCGGCCAGCACCGCCGGCGTCGCCAGCCGCAACGCCGCATAGTCGTCGAGGATGTAGATCCCGCGGCCGAAGGTGCCGATCACGAGGTCGTTCTCGCGCTGCTGGATGGCGAGGTCGCGCACCGCGATGGTCGGGACGCCGGCGAGCTTGAGCCAGTGCGCGCCGCCGTCCTTGCTGGCGAAGGCGCCGAACTCCGTCCCCGCGAACAGCAGCGCCGGATCGACGTGGTCCTCGGCGATGGCGTGGGTGGAGCCGCGGGCCGGCAGGTCGCCGTTGATGGAGGTCCAGGTGCGCCCCGCGTCGGTGGTCTTGAGGGCGTAGGGCTTGAAGTCGCCGTTCTGGTGGTTGGTGATGACGGTGTAGGCGGTGTTGGCGTCGTGCAGCGACGCCTTGATGCGGGCGACGTAGGCGTCGGCGGGGACGCCGGGGAGTGCCGCAGACTTCCGCCACGTCGCGCCGCCATCCTCGCTCACCTGGATCAGCCCGTCGTCGGTGCCGACGTAGAGCAGCCCTTCGCGCCGCGGGCTCTCGGCCACGGCGCTGATGTTGGAGTAGATAGCGGTGGAGCTGTTCTTGGCCACCGCTTCGGCCCCCCAGATCTTGCCCATCACCTTCAGGTCGTTGCGCTGCACCTGGCGGGTCAAGTCGGGAGAGATCTTCTTCCAGGAGTTGCCTCGGTCGTCGGAGCGGAAGACGAACTGCGCTGCCATGTACAGGCGTCGCGGGGCGTGCGGCGAGATGATGAACGGGGCGTCCCAGTTCCAGCGGTACGGGGGGTCGTCCTTCGCCTCCTGCGGCTGGATGCCGATGCGCTCGCTGGTGCGCTTGTCGAAGCGCACGATCACCCCCGTCTGCAACTCGGAGTAGATGATGTTGGGGTCCTCGGGATCGATGCGCGACACGAAGCCGTCGCCTCCCATCGTCACGAAGACGTCGGAGTTGAGGATCCCGTAGTCCGACATGGTGCGCGAGGGCATGCCGAGCGAGTTGTTGTCCTGCAGTCCGCCGTAGACGTTGTAGAACGGCGCGGCGTTGTCCACGTCCACGTCGTAGTACTGCGCCAGCGGGAGGTTCTCGAAGAAGAGCCAGTTCTCCCCGCGGTCGTAGGAGCGATACAGGCCGCCATCGTTGCCGATGAGCATGTGCTCGGGGTTGGTCGGGTCGATCCAGATGGCGTGGTTGTCCACGTGCATGCCGCGTGTGGGGATGGGGCGCAGCGTCTTGCCGCCGTCGTCGCTGACCTGGAAGAGCACGTCGGGGATGTAGATGCGGTCGAAGTCGTGCGGGTCGGTGAAGACGTCGCCGTAATACATCGATCCCTGGCTGTAGTCCGACATCTTCTGCCAGGTGACGCCGTTGTCGGTGGAGCGGTAGATGCCGCTGCGGCGGTTGGCCGCCTCGACGTTGGCGTACAGCACGTCGGGGTTCTGCGGCGAGATGGCGAGGCCGATGCGCCCGAGCTCCTCGCTGGGGAGCCCGGTGTTGACCTTGGTCCATGTGGCGCCGGCATCGGTGCTGCGGTAGATCGCGCTCTCGGGGCCGCCGTCGATGAGGGTGAAGAAGTGGCGCCGGCGCTGGTAGGCCGAGGCGACGAGGACGTTCGAGTTGCGCGGGTCGATCACGACGTCGCTCACCCCGGTGTGCTCGCTGATGGTCAGCGAGGCCGTCCAGGTCTTGCCGCCATCGGTGGTCTTGTACAGCCCGCGGTCACCCCCCGCGCTCCACAGTGGCCCCTGCGCCGCGACGTAGACGATGTCGCTGTCTTCCGGGTCGACGACAATGCGCCCAATGTGCTCCGATGTCTTGAGGCCGACGTTCTTCCACGAGCGGCCACCGTCCTCGGACTTGTAGACGCCGTCGCCGTAGGCCACGGAGCGCTGCGAATTGCGCTCGCCGGTCCCGACCCAGACCACGTTGGGGTTGCGCGGGTCCAGCGTGACCCAGCCGATGGAGTAGGACGCCTCGCGATCCATGACCGGCTGCCAGGTCGCGCCGCCGCTGGTCGTCTTCCAGAGCCCGCCCGACGCGGTGGCGACGTACATGATCCCCGGATTGGAGGGGTGCACGGCGATCGCCATCACGCGTCCGGACGTCATCGCCGGCCCGATGGAGCGGGCCCGCAGCCCGGCGAAGGCCTCGGCGGCGCCTGCGGGGCGCGTGTTGCTGTCGGGGCGGGCCGGGCGCGGTGCCGGGCGTTGGGCGGCTGCGGGGGTGCCTAACGCGCAGGCGGTGGCGAGCAGTAGCGAGACGAACAAGTGGGAACGCACGTGGGGCTCCAGGGTGTTTACCGAGGCTGGCTGATGGCACGGCGCCGTGGTGCGGGGGCGGCCGGGTGATGAGCAGCCATTCTGGCGCGCGTCGCAGCGCGCCGCCAGCGCTGTGGGCCCCGGGCACAGGCCTCGGACCACTCGGGGCGGCCCGTCCCTGCCGCCCTGCGCGGCGTGCCTCACCCCGCGCGCCACAGCGATTGCACTGGTGCCAGGGGCCCGAAAGGCCGCGCAGCGAGCGGCGGGTCCGTTCGGCGGTGCATCGTCCTAAGTTCCACATGATATCCGCCCGGGGACCGGGCGGACGCACCCGTTGTGCTTCTCAGACAATGACGTCGACGCCACCACGACCGCCCATCCTGAAGGTTGCCCCCAAGATCGTGAGGCGCGTGCTCCGGCCGTTCCAGGAGTTCGCGCGCATCGGGTCGCTGGGGGGGATCGTGCTGCTCGTGACGACGGCCGTGGCGCTGACCTGGTCCAACTCGCCGTACGCGGACACGTACTTCCACATCTGGGAGACGCAGCTCACCGTGGGAAGCGCGGAGTCGCCCCTTACCCTGTCGCTGCACCAGTGGATCAACGACGCCCTGATGGTCGTCTTCTTCCTGCTGGTCGGGCTGGAAATCAAGCGGGAGATCCGGGTTGGCGAGCTGTCGTCGCCTCGGCAGGCGGCCTTGCCGATCGTGGCGGCGATCGGCGGCATGGTCGTTCCAGCCTTGCTCTATGTGGCGGTCACCCACGGGACGCCGGCCATGGACGGCTGGGGGATCCCGATGGCGACCGATATCGCCTTCGCGCTCGGAATCCTCGCCCTGCTTGGCCCGCGCGTCCCGATCGGCCTCAAGGTCTTCCTGGCCGCGCTGGCGATCGTGGATGACCTCGGCGCGGTGCTGGTCATTGCCATCTTCTACACGTCCAGCATTGCCTGGGGGGCGGTGGCGGGCGCCGCGGTCTGCCTGGTCATCCTGCTCGTGCTCAACGTGCGCCAGGTGGCCGACCTGACGCCGTATATGGTCGTCGGGATCGCGCTGTGGTTCTTCTTCCTGCAGTCCGGCATCCATTCGACCATTGCCGGCGTGCTGCTGGCCCTCACGATCCCGACCAGCTCACGCATCAACGCCGAGGAGTTCTCGGCGCGGGCGCGACGCCTGATCAACGAGTTCGAACGCACGGAGACCGGTGACCTGCTCGTCATCACGAGCAAGGGACAACAGGACGCGCTCAATTCGCTGGACGTGGCGGTCAGCTCGGTGAACGCCCCGCTCCTCAAGCTCGAGCACTCGCTCACCGATCTCGTCGCCTTCGGCATCATGCCGCTCTTCGCACTGTCGAACGCGGGAGTACGCCTGAGCGGAGTGGGCGAGGCCATCACGAGCCCCGTGTCGATCGGGATCGCCCTTGGCCTCGTGCTGGGCAAGATGGCCGGCATCACGCTCTTCAGCGCGCTGGCGGTGCGTTGGGGCGTGGCGTCGCTGCCCGCGGGTGTCACGTGGCGCTCGATGCACGGGGCCGCGTGGCTGGGCGGGATCGGATTCACGATGTCGCTGTTCATCGCGGGGCTGGCGTTCCGCGACGCGGAGATGCTCGACGCTGCGAAGCTCTCGGTGCTCGTGTCGTCGTGCATCGCAGGGGTGGTCGGCTTCCTGTTGTTGTACGGGGTGCCACCCGTGCACGAGGACCACGCGGACAACGTCGACCACGACATTGCGACGGACCCCTCGGCTCGCGCGCTGAACCAGGGACCCTTCGACGGCTCGCGCGAGGGGTCACGCGGATAGTCCCGCGAGCAGTCGCCGACGCGCGCCGCCGAGCGGGCGCCCTAGGCGAGAGCTGCAGGGTGCGCGACCTGAGGCCGTCGGCGCCGCCGGCATGACCTCACCTTTCGACTACTGACCGCGGAGCGTTCGCGAAATGCACGGTATTCCTCTGCTTCGCGACCTCGTGATCCTCATCGCGGTCGCGCTCCCCGTAGTGCTGCTGGCGCACCGGCTGCGCATTCCGAGCGTTGTCGGGTTCCTCATCAGCGGCATCGCCATCGGTCCGACGGCGCTGGGGCTGGTCCGCGAGACGCAGGAAGTCGCCACGCTGGCCGAGATCGGCGTCGTGCTGCTCCTGTTCGCCGTCGGCCTCGAGCTGTCGCTGTCGCGTATCGTGAAGATGGGGCGGATGGTGCTGCAGGGTGGGGCGATGCAGGTGCTGGGGACGCTGGTGGCCGTCCTGCTGACAATGCTGGCCATGGGCGAGGACTGGCGGCAGGGGGCGTTGTTCGGGGCGCTGATCGCCCTGTCATCCACGGCGATCATCCTCAAGGTCTATGCCGAGCGTGGAGAGCTCGATTCCTCGTACGGGCGAGCGGTGGTGGCGATCCTGCTCTTCCAGGACCTGTGCGTGGTCCCGCTCATGCTCCTGCTGCCGCTGCTGGGGACTGCGGGAGGGGACGGCGCGGCCATCGTTCGGAACATCGTGCTGGCCATTGCGGTCACGTCGGCGCTGCTCGTCGTTGGACGCTGGGTGGTCCCGCGACTCCTGGCCCGCATCGTCGAGTTCCGCAACCAGGAGATCTTCACCCTGGTGGTGGTGGCCATCGGGCTCGGCTCGGCGTACCTCACGTCGTCGTTCGGGCTGTCGCTCGCGCTGGGGTCGTTCCTGGCCGGGTTGATCATCTCGGAGTCGGAATACGGGCTGCAGGCGCTGTCGGACATCCTCCCGTTTCGCGACACGTTCAGCGGCATCTTCTTCATCTCGGTGGGGATGCTGCTCGACCTCGACTACGTGGCGGCGCACGCGCTCCCCGTGGTGGGGCTGGCGGTGGGAATCGTCGTGCTCAAGGCGGCGATTGCGTCGATGGTCGTGCGCTTCGTGCGCCGATCGATGCGCATCGGCATGGTGGCGGGACTCGGGTTGGCGCAGGTGGGCGAATTCTCCTTCATCCTGGCCAGCGCCGCGGTCGCCGCCGGGATTTTGGCGCCGGATCGATACCAGCTCTTCCTTGGGGCGGCGATCGTCACGATGCTCATTGCCCCCTTCGCGGTGGCGGCGGCTCCCGACATCGCCGACCGGGCCTTTGCCTATCGCGACCCGTCGGCGATGGATTTCACGACCCGGGAGGTGCGGGCGGTGGGGCCGCTCAAGGATCACGTGATCATCGTCGGCTACGGGCTGAACGGCCGCAACCTGGCCCGTGCGCTGCGCCGGGCCGGCATTTCGTACGTCATCCTCGACGAGCATGGACCGGTGGTGCGCCAGGCGCGGCTCAACCGCGAGCCGATCTTCTTCGGCGACGGGACGCGCGCCGAGGTGCTCGATCGGTTGGGGATCATGCAGGCGCGGGTTATCGTCTTCGCGATCGCGTCGATCGCCGACGGGCGGCGCGCGGTGGCGGTCGCGCGGCACAAGGCGCCGGACATTCACATCGTCATGCGGACGCGCTACGTCGCCGAGATCACGGAGTTGCAGCGCCTGGGGGCGAACGAAGTCGTGCCCGAGGAGTTCGAGACGTCGCTGGAGATCTTCGGGCGTGTGCTGCGCCGCTTCGACGTGCCGGCGTCACGCATTCGCGAGGCTGCGGAGGAGGCGCGGCGCGACCACTACGAGCTCCTGCGCGAGCGGGGGGCGACGACCTCGCCGATGGACGAGGTGCTCTCGCGCGTTGGGGCTCGGCTCGACCTCGAGGTCGTGGTTGCGCGTGCCGGCGGCGAGGCGGTCGGGCTCACGGCCCGTGCGCTCAACTTGCGGGGGCGCACGGGGGCCATCGCCAGCGCCGTGATCCGGCATGGCGAGGAGGTCTTTCGCCCGGTCGGCGAGATCGTCTTCGAGGACGGCGACGAGGTGGTGCTCGTCGGGGAGCCACGATCGCTCAGCGACGCGGCGATACTGTTTCGTCCCGCCACGCGCGCCATGACGGCCGCGCCTCGAACGACCGAACGCCCCGGTTAGCTTTCCGCCACCCATGAGCACCATGCCTAACGCCGAGTCACCTTCCTCACGCCTGCTGTCGCTGTCGCCGGGCATCCGGGCGATGGCGATCGGGGCGTGGTGGTTTGCGATCATGGGATTGCTCGTCAAGGTCGCGGGGCGCCGCCTCCCGTCGTCGCAGATCGTGCTCGTGCGCGCGACGCTTACCCTGGCCATGAGCTATTGGGCCGTACGCCAGGCCGGGCTGCCGAGCATCTGGGGGCGGCAGCGATGGCTGCTGCTCACCCGCGGCGCGCTCGGGGCCATCGGGATCAACTGCTTCTACTACTCGCTGGTCCACCTTCCGTTAGGCGACGCCACGCTCATCCAGTACACCAACCCGATTTTCGCCACCGTCGTCGCGGCGCTGTGGGTGGGGGAGCGCGTGCGTCCCGGCGAGATGCTCTGCCTGGGGACCGCGCTGGCCGGGGTGGTGCTCATCACCCGTCCCGGCTTCCTGTTCGGGGCAGCGGCCGCCGCCTACGCGCAGCGCGACGTCGCAATCGCCCTGTTCGGCGCGATCTGCAGCGGCGCTGCCTACGCCGCAGTGCGCAAGATGGGGAGCACCGAGCACCGGAGCGTGGTGGTCTTCTACCTCCCGCTGGTGACGTTTCCGGCCGCGGTGCCGTTCGCGACCGCCACCTGGCTCACCCCCACGCCGACCGAGTGGATGCTGCTGATCGGCGTAGCCGGGGCAACGCAGTTGGCGCAGGTGTACATGACCCGCGGGCTGCAGGCCGAGTCGGCGGTGCGTGCCACCACCACGGGGTACCTGCAGATCGTCTTCGCGATCGCGTGGGGGGTGCTGTTGCTGGGCGAGCGCCCGTCGCTGTGGACGCTCGCCGGTGCCGTCATCATCGTGGGGAGCGCCCTGGTGCTGGCGTTCGGGCACCGTCCGGGCGTGGTGTCGATCGCGAGCGTGCGCTGACGGCCGCGCGTTAGGCGCGACCGTCGCCGACTCGCGACACGGTCGTTACGGCACCACTGGCCCGCCCCACTCCCGTCCCAGTCGGCTCATCAGCCCCGCGTACAACTCGATCGCGTTCCACAGGTTCTGCACCCGCAGGTTCTCGTTGGCCGCGTGCTGGTTGTTGTCGTAGTTGGCGATGGGGAGCGTCACGACCGGCACTCCCATCACCTTGGTGAACAGGTAGCTCGGCCCGCTCCCGCCCAGCGTCGGCACCAGCAGCGGCGCGCGCTCGGCGCCGTCGCGCACCGCCGCCACCATCGCCCGGGAGAACGGATCGTCCATCGCCGCGCGCTGCGCCGGGTAGCCGCTCTCCCACTGCAGCTGCACGATGCGCGGGTGCTGCTGGCGCTCGGCTACCGAGGGTGTATCGCTCACAACGTGCCACCCCAGGCGCCGCACGTGGCGCTCCATCAGTTCGCGCACATGCTCCGGCGACTGGTCGGGGACGAGGCGGAAGTCGATGGAGGCGAAGGCCAGCGTCGAGATGGTGTTGGAGCCGAGTTCCTGCACCCCGCCGGAGCGGATGCCGCGCAGGTTGAGCGCCGGGCGCATGATGCGCTCGGCCAGCAGGGCGTTGTCCCCCTCGGTGCGCGCCAGCCCTAACGAGCTGCGCAGCCCGGCGTCCACCTCGGGGAGCGCGCGGATCGCCTCGCGCTCGGACGCCGACAGCGGGCGCACGTCGTCGTAGAAGCCGGGGATGAGGATCTCGCCATCGTCGGAACGCATGCTGGCCAGGAGGTGCGTGAGCAGCATGCCCGGGTTAGGCGCCCAGTTGCCGTAGTGCCCGCTGTGCAGCGGGCGCGTGGGGCCGTAGACCGTGAGCTCCAGCCCGGTCACGCCGCGCAACCCGAAGACGACTTGCTGCGCCCCGCTCTGGTGCACCGGGCCGTCGCAGAAGAGCCATGCGTCGGCGGTGAGCAGCGTCTTGTACTTGCGCAGGATCGCCTCGAGGTGCGCCGACCCGGCCTCCTCCTCGCCCTCGAAGAAGAACTTGATGTTGACGGAGGGGCGCTGGCCGCTGGCCTGGAGGGCGTCGAGTGCGGTCAGCATTGCCACGATCGAGCCCTTGTCGTCGCTGGCCGAGCGGGCGTAGATGCGCGACTCGCCATCGGCGCGCGCGCCGTCGCGCGGAAAGGGGATGGTGCGCCCGCCCTGATAGAGCGCCTTGTCGCGCAACACCGGGGTGAACGGTCCGCCCCCCTCCCACTGCGCCGGGTCGACCGGCTGCCCATCGTAGTGGGCGTAGAGCACGATCGTGCGCATCGCACCTGGCGCGCGCAGCTCGCCGTAGACAGACGGTGGGCCGCCCTCGACCTCGAGCAGCTGCGTGGTGGCCCCGCGCCGGCGGAGCATCTGCATCAGGAGGTCGGCGTTGCGCCGGATGTTGACGCTGTCGGTGGCGATGTTCGGTATGGACAGCAGGGTGGTGAACTCGCGCAGGATGGCCGCTTCGTGTCCCTCCCGCCAGCTGCGCGCGACCGCTCGCGCCTCGGCGCCACTCTGCTGGGCCGAGAGCCCGGTCGCCGCCATGGCGATCACGAGCGGCAGGGCGGGCAGTCTTGTCATCCATCCATAACGGTGTCGCATTCGTCTCTCCTCACACGCGCAGCGCACGTCGTGACCGTGACGATCGCGTGACGGTCGAAAGCATGCACAAATGAACGAGCCGCCCGAAGCTGGCCGGGCGGCTCGAACGAGGGAAGGGGCGAGTGGCGAGCGCGTAGGCGCGGCTTCGCGCGCCCGCAAGCGCGGACGCAAGCGCGCGACGCTACATGCGTTTGCGGATCTCCATCGACCCGTTGCCAGTGGACAATTTCAAGCGGCGCCCGCCGTTGCCGATCGTGCCGCGCAGGCGGTTGCGCGAGAGCTTGCCCTGGATGGTGATCGGAAAGTCGGTCGAAATCCGCCCGTTCCCCGTATTGGCCTCGACGTCGGCCGAGAAGTCCGAGGGGACGATCACCTCGATGCGCCCGTTGCCAGAGGTGAACTCCATGTCCTCGTTGCCCGTGAGGCGGTCCATGGTGACCCGCACGTCGCCGTTACCTGACGAGGCGTTGACCGGACCGTTCGTCGTGCCGATCATGACGTCGCCATTCCCCGACCGGGCGCGCACCCAGCCGCCCACCTTCTCGACCGAGACTTCGCCGTTGCCCGAGGAGGCGTCGACCCATCCGGTCACGTCGGCGATCCTGACCTTGCCATTGCCGCTCCGCACCTTCGCTTCGGCGACCGCGGCCTGTAACGACACGTCACCATTGCCGCTCGAGGTCTGCAGGCGGGCGCCGCGAGGCACGGTCACGGTCATGGTGAGCCGGACCCGGTCGCGCCAGTTGCGGTTCCACTTCGACCGCGAATCGCTGCGCAGTCCGTCCTGGTCACAGCGGTCGTCATCGTCGAACACGGCACAGATCGTGACCCCGTCGCCGTCGCGCAGGACGATGAAGCCCGCGTCCTCGACCTTTCCGCGGCGGGTGTCCTTCTCGGCGCGGAACTCGACCGTGCTCCCCGACCCCTCGGTGATGGTGATGTCGCCCACGCTGGCGAAGATGCGCACATTCCCGCCCATCCCGACCGGCGCGCTCGTCGTGAACACCCGATCGCCGCGCCCCACGACCTGCTGGGCGTCGATCGAATGGGCAGAGAGGGCCAACGCTGAAATGGCGACGGCCGAGAGTGTCAGGATTCGAAGCATGATCCTCTGCAGGAAGGGGGACGGCGGTTGGACAGTGGTAGAACCAGGAATGGTTTGAACTCCCGTCCCCCGTCCCCCGTCCCCCGTCCTATAAGAGAATCACCCCCGTTCGCGCCCCAATCGCCACCGCCTCCGCCCGCGTATCGGCCCCAAGCTTCTGAAAGATCGACGCCACGTGCGTCTTGACCGTGTGCTCCGAGATCCCGAGCCGCGCGGCGACGATCTTGTTCCCCAGCCCATCGGCGAGCAGGGTGAGGATCTCGCGCTCGCGCGGAGAGAGCGGCGCGTGGCCGAGCGCGCTGGTCAGCCGGGCGTGCTCGCGAGCGGGGCGAGCGCCCAGGGCATCGATCGCCGACACCGGGACGACGGCCAGTCCGGCGTGCACTGCGGCGATGGCGCCGAGGATTTCCCGCTCATCGGCGTCGCGCGGCAGCACGGCACGCGCCCCGCGGCGCAGCCACTCGCCCGTGTCGGCCGCGTCGCCATCCACGAGCAGGATCCACCGATGCGCCACGGACTCGTCGGCGCCCGGAGTCGTCATCGCGAAGCGCGCCGGCGCGTCCACGACGGCGACGACCACGTCGACGTCGGCCCCGGCGAGCGTCTCGGCGATGTCGTCGAGGTGGGCGATCCGTTCGACCACGGTGAAGGCGCCATCGCGCATCACAAGGGCCTCCAGTCCGGCCAGGAGCATCGCCGAGGGGGCGGCGAGGGCGAGTCGAATCACGCGGCGAGCGGCGAGGCGAAGGCGGCCGCGCCGCTGCGTGACACCTCGTGCAGGAAGCGCCGCACCACCGTGCTGGGGATCGCGACACCGAGCCCGCCGACGATCATCGCGTTGATTCCCACCACCCGGCCGGTGGTGTCCACCAGCGGTCCGCCCGAGTTGCCGGGGGCGAGTCGCAGGTCGGCCGCGATGTAACGCGGCATGCCGCGACGCGTGGTGACCAGGTGCACCACGCCTAACGACATGGCGTTGGCCACCCCGTGCGGGTGCCCGAGCGCGAGCACGAGCGACCCCGCCCGCAGCGACTCGACGTCGCCGATGGGAGCCGCACGCAACCCGTCGGCGTCGATGGAGAGCAGCGCGAGGTCGCGGCGCCGGTCGAGGGCGACGATACGCGCCTCGAGCGACCCTGACTCATCGAGCGAGACCAGCGGGCGCTCATCGCGCACCACGTGGGCGTTGGTGACAATCATCCCGTCTGATTGCCAGATCACGCCGCTCCCCATGCTGGTACCGCTGCGCGTCCCGATCCGCACCGTGAAGCTGCGGACGAGCGATGCCAGCCCGTCGAGTTCGAGTCCGGCGGCCAGCGCAGCGGCGCCGTGCGTGTCCTGGTTCACTGTTCCCTCCCTGCGCCCTGGGCGTCGGTGCCCTCCCCGCGCCGTGGGCGCTCGCCCACCGTGACAGCCGCCTCGACCAACGCCCCGCCGCGCAGCACGCGCAGCGCGAGCGGCGTGCCGATGTGTTCGCTGCTGAGCACCGCGAGCAGCTCGGACGGGTCTGCGAGCGGGGCTCCCTCGCACGTCACGACCACGTCGCCTAACGAAATCCCGGCCCCGTGCGCCGGTGCCCCCTCCTCGATCGACACCACCATCAGCCCCACCTGCTGCGGCAGGGCGTGCTGGGTCACGACGCCGGCCGGGAGGCGGACCGGCTGCACCCCCAATCCGATGTAGCCGCGCCGCACGCGCCCGCTGGTGAGCAGCTGCTCGGCGACGCGTTCGACCGTGGCGAGCGGGATCGTCATGGCCGAGGCCCGCGCGAGCCCCGAGCTGTTGATGCCGAGCAGCCGCCCGCCGGCATCGACCAGGCCCTCCCTGGACCCGCCGGGGTTGCGGACCACCAGCACCCCGACCCGGACCTCCTTGCAATCGATGTCGGCGGCAATGGCGGCGGCGGTGGC
>Ga0154020_10005428_pt1 | contig 15033 bp, 9 predicted proteins | sample Klosneuvirus_201_FD_109709 | JGI IMG/M metagenome (GOLD analysis project Ga0154020, IMG submission 109709) | Active sludge microbial communities from wastewater, Klosterneuburg, Austria - Klosneuvirus_20160825_MG | ecosystem: Engineered > WWTP > Aerobic digester > Activated sludge | place...
AGAAGGCGGACTTATTTTCTTTGATGAGTTTGTGCCTAAAGGAGTTGAACTCAACCTCCTCCAAATCGCTCCATTTCTCGGTGGCATACTTCTATTTGTTGGTGTATTTGCTGGAGCGTACCCCGCTTTTGTACTGTCCTCATTTTTACCCGTACAAGCTCTTAAAAATGCCACGTACGACTCAGGTAACAGTCGCGCCTCATTTCTGCGTAAAGCACTTATTGTATTTCAATTCACTTTTGCACAAGTCCTTATTCTGGTAACGTTGGTTATTGGATGGCAAATTCGGTATGTACTTACTAAAGACTTAGGATTTAAAAGAGAAGCCGTTATTTACTTTGATACGCCTTGGTATGATAAGAACGACAAAACTCAGGTACTGAAAAATGAACTTGCTTTATTGAGCGAGATTAGTGATATCTCATTAAGTGACTCTCCCCCATCGGCCAATGGATGGAGTTCTCAATCAGTTAAGTACAAAGGCAAAGAAGAATTTAAGTTTGATGCCTTTCGGAAATTTGGTGATACGCATTACCTGGAATTTTATAACATACAATTGCTGGCCGGCAGAAATTTATTACCCAGCGATACTGTAAAGGAACTTATCATTAACGAGACCATGATGAGAGAAATGGGTATCGAATCGCCAGAGAAAGCAATTGGGCAATCCATTGAAATGGGAGGCATACTCCCCATTGTTGGCGTTGTGAAAGATTTTCACACAAGATCCTTACGCAAAAAAATTGACCCGGTAATGATGGCCAATGAAGAAAAGAATTTTTCGTGTGTTAACGTAAAGATAGCCCCAACAAAAGAAGGTATACAGCCAAGCATCGACAAGATCAAGCAAGTCTGGACTAAAATTTATCCTGATGTTCCCTTCAAATATGAGTTTCTGGATGAGACCATACAAAATTTCTATAAAACTGAAAGACGCGCTTCCAAATTAGCTAATACGGCAACGGCTATGGCAATTTTCATATCTTGTTTAGGATTATTCGGCTTAGCTTCCTTCACAACCACACAACGAGCCAAAGAAATTGGAATCAGAAAGATACTAGGCGCTACGGTAAATCAATTAACCTTTCTTTTGACAAAGGAATTTCTTCTCTTTGTGCTCATCGCATTTATACTGGCAGCACCCGTTGCGTGGTATGCTAGTAACCAATGGTTGTTAGATTACACCTACCGCACCGAGGTTAGTACCTGGATGTTTGTTTGCACAGGAATAGTGGCTGCAGTTATTGCATTTATTACTGTGAGTTTTCAAACTATAAAGGCGGCAAATAGGAATCCGGTAAATAGTTTAAGAAGTGAATAGAACTTAGTCGCTGGTTACCAAAAACCAGTAACTGGCAACCAGTTCATTAAAATATTTTTATTAACAAAAGAACCCATGCTGCGCAACTATTTTAAAATCGCATTCCGCAATTTCACTCGTAACTCAGTTTATTCATTTATTAACATTGCTGGCTTAGCGGTGGGCATTGCATGCAGCGTGCTAATTGCCTTGTGGGTGTGGGATGAAATAACCTACGACCAGTATCTAAAAAATTATGACCGCCTTGGGCAACTGAAAGTTCACAATCATTTCAGCGATAATATTTCAACATCGCAGGCGGTCCCTTTACCACCTTACGAATTTTTAAAAACCTATGATAACCGCATAAAAAATACATGCATTGCCCAATGGCCTTATAAGCACCTTCTATCTGTAAACGAAACAAAGATTTCAAAAACAGGCCAATTTGTAAGTCCGGAATTTCTTACCATGTTTCAATTTCCACTTGTAAAGGGTGCATCTGAAACAGCTTTAAAAGACGCTTCTTCTATTGTAATCACAGAGTCACTTGCAAAAACTTTGTTTGGCACAGAAGATCCGATGAATAAAACTATCCGCCTTGCAAATGAATATGATTTAACGGTGAGTGGTGTATTGAAAGACCTGCCTGCAAACTCCTCGTTCGACTTTCAGTTTCTCGCCCCATGGGCACTTTATGCTGTGCAAGATTGGGTGAAAGGAAACAATGATGATTGGGGAAATCAATCATTTCAAGTATTCGTAGAGTTGCAGCCAAATGCCAGTATGGCTGAAGTAAATACAGCACTTAAAGATTTGATACGAACCAAGGCCGATAAGGAAGACGTTGATTTATTTATTCACCCGCTTAAAGATTGGCATCTGCGCTCATCATTTGAAAATGGTGTGCAAACTGGCGGCTACACTGACTATGTAAAGTCATTCTCATACATAGCCATCTTCATTCTCTTAATCGCTTGTATTAATTTCATGAATCTGGCTACTGCCAGAAGTGAACATCGCGCACGCGAAGTAGGCATTCGTAAATCAGTAGGCTCGAGACGAGGCGACCTTATTGCCCAGTTTATTGGTGAATCCATTTTAATTTCGGCACTCGCTTTTTTCATGGGCATTGTACTAGTAGAGTTGGTCTTACCACTTTATAATAGTCTGGTTGATAAAAATCTTTTTATTAACTATGCATCGCCTGCTGTTTGGTTGTTGGCAATATCTATGATACTTCTTACCGGTTTTGTGGCGGGAAGCTATCCGGCTTTCTATTTGTCAGCTTATAATCCAGCACGTGTTTTAAAAGGAAAAATAAATGCTGGCCGAGGCGCCTCTGCACCAAGAAAAATTTTGGTGACGTTACAATACATCTTTTCAATTTTCCTTATCGTTGGCATGGTGGTAATCTATCAGCAAATTCAACATGTAAAAACAAGAGAAACAGGATATAATCGTGAGAACATGATCATGATTACATCGAATGAAGAGTTAAGCAAGAACTATTCAGCACTCCGGCAGCAATTGATTGCGTCTGGCATTGCCTCGTCCATAACTACTTCAAGCAGTCCGGTTACAGAAATTTATGGTAACAATACGCTTGACTGGCCCGGTAAACCGGAAGATCAAAACATACTTTTCACACGAGTTGTGGTTGGTCATGATTATTCAAAAACATTTGGCATTAAAATGATTGAAGGTCGCGATTTTTCAGAAGAGTTTAAAAACGACAGTAGTGGGATGCTACTAAACCAAGCAGCCGTAGATGTTATTGGATTAGACAATCCAGTCGGAACAAAAATAAAACTTTGGAGTAAAGATTGGACAGTTGTTGGTGTAATCGATGACATTCTAATGGCCTCTCCTTTTAGAGAAGTACAACCAGGCTTTTTCTTATTAAATCCAGATTGGGCGGAGGTAGTAACGATAAGATTAAATAAAACTGCCGACTTGAAAGCCGTATTAGGCGAGGTAGAAAATACTTTCAAGAAATTAAATCCCTCGCACCCATTCGAATATCAATTTGTTGATGACGAGTTCAATAAGAAATTCTCAGCTATTGAACTCATTGGCACCCTAACAACAATATTTGCTTTGCTTGCTGTTTTGATTACCTGTCTTGGGCTTTTTGGACTTGCCACCTTTACAGCAGAACAGCGCACAAAAGAAATTGGAATTAGAAAGGTGATGGGTGCAAGCAGAGGAAGTATTGTATCTCTAATCTCAAAGGATTTTACAATTTTAGTATTGGTTGGCTTTGTAATCGCGTCACCGATAGCCTGGTGGGCGGCCAACGAATATTTAAATCGCTATACCTATAGGGTAGAAATTAAATGGTGGATAATTCCTGTTGCCGGATTAATTTCATTGATACTAACACTAGCAATAGTTGCTGTGCAAGCTTTTAAGGCTGCATCAACTAATCCAACAGAAAGTTTAAGAAGTGAATAAAAAAAGTAAACTGATATCGTTATGTTCCGCAATTATTTTAAAATCGCCATCCGTAATCTGACTAAAAACTCAGTTTACTCATTTATTAATATTTCAGGACTCTCCATAGGCATTGCAAGTTCAGTACTTATTCTATTGTGGGTGGCCGATGAATATTCCTATGATACCTTTCATAAGAATTACAATTCAATATACAAGTTATACCAAAGCCAGGAATGGCAGCAAGGCATTGGCACCGGCATCGCCATGCCTTATCCATTAAAAGAAATATTAAAGGATAGAACAAATGCAATAAAGCATGTAGTGATGACTAACTGGGGCGAAGGCAATATGCTTCAGGTTGGTGAAAAGCATTTAAACAAAATGGGATTGAGTGCAAGTGCAGATTTTTTCAAAGTGTTTTCGTTTAATATGGTTAAAGGTGACCCGAATACTGCCTTGACCGATCCCACATCAATCGTAATAACAGAATCAACCGCTGAAGCTTTTTTTGAAAATCAAGACCCCATCAATCAATTAATAAAAATTGACAACGGCCAAGAATTAAAAGTAACCGGAGTAATTAAAGACTTACCCAAGCAGTCCGCTTTTCAATTTGATTATGTACTTCCCTTTGGTTACCTCGAATCCACTCAAGGTTGGGTACGTAGCTCGAAGGACAACTGGAACAACAACTCATTTCCAATGTATGTGCAACTTCAGGAAAATGCTACGGAAACAGAAGTCAATGCAAGCATTCAGGATATAATAAAGGAAAATAATCCTAAAGCACCTACAGCACAACTGTTTTTACACCCCATGAGCAAATGGAGACTTTACTCAAATTTTGAAAATGGAAAAAATTCTGGTGGCCTGATTGATTACGTTCAATTGTTTACGGCTATTGCTATTTTCGTTTTGGTTATTGCTTGCATTAACTTTATGAACCTCGCAACTGCACGAAGCGAGAGGCGAGCCCGCGAAGTAGGCATCCGCAAAAGTGTTGGTTCCAGAAGAAAAGAATTGATCTTTCAGTTTTTAGGAGAATCAATAATGATTACGCTCATTTCATTTCTCATCGCAATCGTTCTGGTGGAGATTCTCTTACCATCCTATAATCTTTTAGTAAATAAAAACATTTCCATCGATTATGGTAACCCCTTAATTTGGTTAACAGCACTTGGATTAATTCTGGTTATAGGGATTTTTTCCGGTAGCTATCCTGCTTTCTATCTCTCCTCATTTCAACCGGTTAAAGTATTGAAAGGAAAAATAAATCTAGGCAAAGGAGTAAGCACGCCCCGCCAAGTATTGGTAACACTTCAGTTTGGATTTTCTATATTCCTCATCATTGGTACGATCATTATCTATCAACAAATCATGCATGTAAAGAGTCGGGATATGGGCTACGATCGGGAAAACCTGATTCAAATCTGGACAAACAACGAACTCGAAGCTAATTTTCAAACCATTCGCGAAGAGCTTTTGCGCACCGGAGTTGTTGAAGCTGTTTGCAAGAGTAACAGCCCTATAACCTCTATATTTTCAAACAATGAAATTGAGTGGGAAGGTAAGGTATCTGAACAGCGCGTGTCATTTTCCACCATTGCTACCGAATATGATTATACCGAAACAATGGGCATCAACATGTTGGAAGGCCGGGATTTCTCTCGAGATTTTAATGACTCATCTTCCGTTGTGATTAATCAAGCAGCCGTTGACTTAATGGCTATGGAAAATCCTATAGGCCAGAAAGTAAAAATGAATGGAAGGGAATTAAAAATTGTAGGTGTGATGCCCAATATCGTCATGGGCTCACCCTACGAACCTGTAGAACCGATGACTTTAATTTTTGACCCGGATTGGAGCAGTACAATAACTCTGCGTTTAAGCAAAACATCGGATTTGAATGCTTCTGTCGAAACCATACAGGGTGTATTTAAGAAATTAAATCCGACTTATCCGTTATGGTATCGTTTTGCTGATTCTGATTTTGAAAAGAAATTTTCTGACATCAATTTAATTAGTCGATTGGCCAGCATCTTTGCTTCGCTGGCGATAGTAATCACTTGCCTTGGTTTGTTAGGGTTAGCCGCTTTTATGGCTGAACAACGAACAAAAGAGATTGGCATTCGCAAAGTTATGGGTGCTTCAGTGGCAAGCTTGGTGCTTTTGCTTTCAAGAGACTTTTCGAAGCTGGTGATTTTTGCCTTTGCTGTTTCAGCACCAATTGGCTGGTGGTTCATCAATGATTTCTTAAAGCGTTATCCTTATCGGGTTGATGTTGCCTGGTGGGTTTTAGCCGGCTCGGGGGCTGTTGCATTAGGTCTTGCTTTGCTGATTGTGAGCACGCAGGCCTTGCGCGCGGCAAGAGCAAATCCTTCGCAGAGTTTAAGGAGTGAGTAACTAGGGGTAAACGCAGTTAGGATTGTCTTAACAGTATAAACTCAAAAAACATGAAAAAGCTACTCTATTTAGCCGCATTTCTTTTGATTGCCGCCAATGCACAATCACAAAATCAAGAATTTAAAAAAGATCTGCCTTCATTCGATCAGATTGTTGTATCTCCAAAAATCAATTTGATTTTGGAAGAAGGTGATCAGGAATCAATTCGAGTTCAGTATGCGCGAATTGATGAAGGAAAGATTAATATCGAAGTAAACAATGGTAGGCTTCATCTCTATTTAGACAATGCTCGCATTGTTGAAAAACAAGAACGCTCTAATAATTATAACTCAAAGATGAGCATTTATCGTGATGCCGAAATTACAGCCTACATTACCTATACCAGCCTTAAAGGGTTAGAAGTTAGGGGCGAGCAAGAGGTTACATGTTTATCAAGATTAGAGAATGATAAATTTAAATTAAAAGTATATGGCGAATCTGAGATAACAATGGAGTCGCTTTACACACAAAAATTTAAAGCCGTAGTCTATGGCGAGAACAAAATTAAAATCAAAGAAGGAAAGGCAACCTATCAACGCTACAGACTATACGGTGAAAATAAAATTGACACCCGGGCCCTTGCGAGTTCAACCGTTTCAACAACCATCTATGGCGAAGGAAGACTGACCATAAACGCATCGGATGAAGTAAGAATCTCTGCTTTTGGCGAACCACAGATAAATGTAACCGGAACTTCGTACATCAATAAAGGCATTGTTATTGGCCGAGTCGACATTAGAAAAAATAATTAGAAGTATCTGATTTAATACATTAAGGCCTGATTCCCACAGGCCTTTTTTTTATTTTCAGCCTTGCGCATTTACTTTTTCAATATTTAAATTATCTAAGTCAATTACGAAAAGTGGTTTACCTATTTGGCTAAATTGGAATTGATCCGTAGTTTTCGATATTATACCCACACCCTATGAATAAGATTTATAAGTTTATTGCTTGTATTTTGATGATTAATCTTGCAAGTACACCTCAAGTTGGATACGCGCAAGATGAGCTTGGCAACCTGATTAAGGGTAGCCTTAAAGATGCTACTTATCTTACTGAAGGTTATGTAGCTCCGATTATGAATAGCATCGGCAATGGCCTTAATCAAGGCTGGTACAATACAGCCAAACCACACAAAAAGTTTGGTTTTGATTTAACCTTCAGCGCAACCTTAGTATATGTACCCACTGCAGATCAGTTTTATCAGGTTGATAATAATCGATTGGAGGAAGCAAAGTTAGTTTCCTTTGATGGGCAGCAAGTAAGTTCAACCGGAAGCGCTAACGTGCCTACCATTTTTGGTCCTGATAAAAAACCTGCTTATGAAGTAAATGGTGAACCATTTAATGGCCCACCAGGGTTAGATTTAAAAAATGCGATAAAAATTGCAAATGCATTACCGGTGCCTATGTATCAGTTAGGGTTTGGATTGCCAAAAGGTTTTGAACTTAAAGTTCGGTATTCCCCTACCTTAAAAGCTAAAGACTTAAAATTTGATCTTTTCGGGATTGGTGTTTTGCATGATATAAAACAATATCTACCTGGCATCAAATCACTTCCCTTCGATCTTTCTGCGTTTGTGGGTTATACCAACATGAAATTAGAACAAAAGATTAACGCAACAGCTGGCGCAAATCAACGCGCTGAAGTCGCCTTTAACTCTGCGACTATACAAGCATTGATCTCAAAGAAAATTTCAGTGTTAACGGTGTATGGTAGTGTTGGCTATAACATTGCAAAATCTAAATTAGCTATAAAGGGGACCTATGATACAAACGAAGATGGTCAAACCGATGTAAGCGATCCAGTTAATCTTGACTTCTCAACTTCGGGTGTGCGTGCTACTGGAGGAATTCGATTAAAGTTTGCCGTGTTTACGCTGCATGGAGATTATACTTTATCAAAGTATAATATGCTTAATGCTGGTTTTGGAATTAGTGTACGTTAAGCATTAGGCATTCAAAAGAAAAGGCTCTGGAATCCAGGGCCTTTTTTTATTTATTAATTTTTAGAGTTTCCTCTTCCAAACCCATAAGTGCTGCTATATTGAGAATACTTAATTAGTTGGCAGACTAATATTAAATAAATTGCGGCCTGTGATTACTAATTACAAGCAGATCTTTACCCTAACTTGATTCTGTGCAGAAACTCGCATTTATCCTTCTTTTAATTACAAATGCCTATTGGGTTCAGGCTCAGGTAAAGAAAGATAGTGTTAACATAAAATCTCTCACCAAAAGAGCCTTACGGGAAGGTTTTAAGTTTATCTCAACAAACCCGCGCGACACTATTGTAAATGAAAAAAGTGTGGACAGCTACGAAAAATTCGCTGGCAAAATAATCCGGAACATCAATATCGAACATATAGGATTCGAGAAGTCTATTTACGACAGTAAAAAGAAAGTTACCCAGACAGTAATTAAAGTAGCCAATACCATCCACTCAGATACTCGCGAGAGAATTATTCGTGAGCATATTTTTCTGGAACAAGATCAACCACTAAATCCTGTACGGCTTGCAGATAATGAACGCTTCCTTAGAGATAAATCCTTTATACTTGATAGCCGAATAGTTGTTGAGCCTGTGGAGGGAACGGACTCTGTTGATTTGCGAGTTATAACGCGAGACATCTTTAGTCTTGGCGCCACCGCTGGCGGAAGTTTCCCAAACGCTCCCAGGGCAAGTATCTACAATGCGAATTTAGGTGGCCGCGGACAAGGAGTAGGATTTACCGCGCTTCTTGATCAGGATCGCACACCAAAATTTGGCTATGCAGTAGTCTTTCAAAAAAGTAGCATCCTGGGAAGTCTTGCAAATATTGAGATGACTTACACACAAATAAACACTGGGCTTAGTCGAGGCGAAGAGAATGAGTACGCGTTTCTTGCTCGCATCAGTCGTCCTTTAGTCTCTTCGTATTCAAGGCTTGCCGGAGGCTTAGAAGTCAGTCGTAACTGGAGTAAGAATTCTTTCTCAAAACCTGATTCATCTTTTATTGATTATGGGTATAAGATCTTTGATGCCTGGATCGGGTATAATCTTGGAATAAAAAAAGAAACTCCGATGCGCTACCGACAATTTCTCGCCTTTCGTTCATTTGATTATTACTTCAATAAACGCGCTGATCTACCTGCTTTAAAGGAATCATTAATCTATAATAACTCAACTGCCTACCTCAGTGAATTCAGTATTTACCGACAGAGCTTTTATAAAACCCGATACATTTTCGGATTCGGAAGAACAGAAGATGTTCCTTACGGTATTTCCATGGGCGTAACAGGTGGATACGTGCGGGAGGTTGAAAAAGCTAGACCTTATTTCGGGTTCAACATCAATTACTCTGTTGCAAACAAAAAAGGAGATTTCTATACCTTTAGTTTTCAAACAGGCGGCTACTTCAATAAAAATAAAATAGAAGATATTGTATTTGATGGTGGCGTGAAGTACTACAGCCGCTTAATGCCATTAGGAAAATTTAAAATGAGAAATTCAATCTCCACTACCTTCACACAATTAGCTAATCATGTTGTTCTTGATTGGTTATCGCTCAGCAGTAAAGATATTCCCGGATTCCGCACAGACAGTCTTGAAGCTAATAAACGATTAGCCATTCACACAGAATCAGTTTTTTTTACTCCCTGGTCACTAGCAGGATTTCGATTTGCTCCCTTTGCTGCGATTGATCTGGCTACAACAAGGTGCGCCAATTGCGAAGATCGAAGAAATAATTTTATTGGCATTAGTGCAGGGTTAAGAACCCGAAATGAAAACCTTATCTTCGGTACCATAGAATTGAAAGTTACATTTATACCTAATGATGAATATGGAAACAACAAATTTGTTTTTGGGTTCAAGCAAAATTTAAAAGTAAAAAATACGGGTTCATTTGTGCGAGCCCCCACTACTATTATTTATAACTAGCAAGTATTCATGAACTCATTTAAACAACTACTCATACTCTTTCTTGTTACATTAATTAGCTCGTGCCGCAGTAAAAATATTGAGTCTTCTACCCAAACAGATTCAGATACTACACCTGTAAAAAAAGCAGGTATGGTGTGGATACCCGGAGGCGAATTTACTATGGGCGCCAAACAACAAAGTGGCACACGCGATGCCATGCCTTTTCATACTGTAAAGATTGAAGGATTTTGGATGGACGAAACTGAAGTAACAAATAATCAGTTTGCTGCATTTGTAGAAGCCACAAAATATATAACCCTTGCCGAGCGACCTGTTACTTGGGAAGAGCTAAAAAAAATGTTACCGGCTGGTACACCAAAGCCTTCCGAAGATGCGCTGCAACCTGGTTCGTTGGTTTTCACTCCGCCTAATGAACCCGTTATGTTAAATGATTATTCGCAATGGTGGAGTTGGATAAACGGAGCAAACTGGCAGCATCCATACGGCCCAAAAAGTTCCCTTGAAGGAAAGGGCAATCATCCTGTTGTGCATATTGCCTATGAAGATGCATTGGCCTTCGCAAGTTGGGCCGGCAAGCGTTTGCCTTCCGAAGCTGAGTACGAATTTGCTGCACGCGGTGGCTTACTGCAAAAAGAATTTGCCTGGGGCGATGAATTAAATCCGCAAGGAAAATATTTAGCCAACTATTTTCAAGGATCATTCCCCTATCGCAATACGGCTGAAGATGGATTTGCATCTACATCGCCAGTAAAATCCTTCCCATCAAATCCGTATGGACTTTACGACATCACGGGCAACGTATGGGAACTTTGCAGCGATTGGTTTGCTGTTGAAGATTTTGAAAAATCAGGATACACCTCTTTAGTAGTGAATCCAAAAGGTCCGGCATCTACTTTTGATCCGAATGATGCCTATGCAATAAAACATGTATCGAAAGGTGGATCATTTTTGTGTAGTCAAGATTACTGCAGCAACTATAAACCAAGTGGCCGCCAGGGTTCATCTTACGATACGGGTATGAATCACACTGGCTTTCGATGTGTAAAGAATGGCGAATAATTCTCTTTGATCAGATTTTAGGTCTCGTTATAGATTAGTTAAATTGTACAAACCCTACACTCGTTCAGCATACCAAATCGATTAGGAGAAGCAACTCAATACTTTAATTTTCCTCAGGAGGCAAATTCTTAACAACCAAATCATCAATCTCGCCATTTTCAGAAAGCATGATAGAGATGTTTCTCGTGCTGGGAAATTGAGCCAACACAATCAACATAATAGAAGTGATAGGTACCGAAATAACCATTCCTAAAATACCCCACAGATAACCCCAAAGTGAAAGTGTAATCACCACCACCAGCGGACTTAAGTTAAGTGACTTGCCCATTATTTTCGGCTCTATATAATTACCCACTACAAGTTGAACAGCTTCAACAAAAACCAACACCCATAAAAATGGCCAGAACGATCCAAACTGTAGAATAGCAAAAATGGCTGGTAACACAGTCGCAATCAATGAACCTATATACGGAATGTAATTGAACAAGAAGATTAGAAATGCCCAAAGAAAAGCATAGTCAACACCAATAATAATTAGAACAACATAGCTCAATACTCCCGTTAACAAACTCACATAGGTTTTAAGAGTTATATACTTATTGGTAGAAGTAAGCACCTGCACGCTGATGGCCTGAAATCGCGCGAGTGAGCTCTCATCACTAAAAAGTTTTTTTATTTTCTGCTTAAGAGAAACTTCTTCCAGAAGCAAGAAAACAAGATAGATCAATACAATAATCAGGTTACTTAAAATAGAGGTTAAGCTGGTTAGCACTCCATTTAGATAAGCCTGTAGATTAATTCCTTCCAAACTTCCCATCAGCCGTTCTTTTAAATCAGCAATGCCAATAAAGTTACTCGCATTCTGAAAAAAGATTTCAAAGGTCTCCTGATAGGTTTTGTAATTCGATAATATCTGAGTGAGGTTTTGAACAATTAAATTTATAGTTACCTGAAGAATCAAGTAAATGAATACAACACTCAGCGTTCCACTTAACCAGCGAGGTGAAGTGCGGCCTTTTATTTTTATGCTTCCAATAAAATTTTGCAACGCCCTTATAATGTACCAGATTATAAGGGCAACAGCCAAGGGCTTAAGCAAATCTTTAAAGAAGATAAGTGTAGCCGTGGCCACAACAAGAATTATACTTAGGTTAGCGGTTTTGGATAAACTGGAGTCTGACATAAATCGGAATAATCAACTTTGTTTGAAACCTAATGTACGAAGTCGCGCTACGCCAACAAATATTCGAACTGTTTTAACGAAAATCAATTCAAAGACAGGCAAACAGAGTAAAGAAATTCATATTTTTAGTGGTAATCCCTAAATCAAATGAACAAACTATTCGCTTTATCAATTGTCATTTTAATTGGCTGCAATCCTGCTTCCCGTGAAATTAATAATGCCAAACAAAACGCTGAACCAATTTCCCACTCTACTAAGCGCTATTCAATACCACACTTTGCTGATAGCTCAACTTTTATAAAACTGCAACCACTCGCACCCATTGTTGACAAAATCTATCAGGATTATGCCACCAAAAATAATTTTCCAGCAATTAGTTACGGCATTGTTGCCGGAGGCAAACTAATTTATTCAAATAGTGTGGGCACGGCTAATCTTACTACTAAAACTGCCGCAACTTCAAAAACGCTGTTTCGCATTGCGTCCATGAGTAAAAGCTTTACCGCAATGTCAATCTTAAAGCTGCGCGATGAAGGCAAGCTGAGCCTAACCGATCCGGTTTCAAAATACATTCCAGAGATTAACAAAGCTGGAGCGCTTACTACCGATGCAGCACCTATCACCATTCAAAATTTACTTACCATGTCGGCCGGGTTCCCTGAAGATAATCCGTGGGGCGATCGGCAACTCGATGCTACCGATGAAGAGTTATTGAATACCCTGCGGGCAGGAATCTCTTTTTCAAATGTGCCCGGAGTTACGTTTGAATATAGCAATCTGGGTTTTGCGTTGCTGGGTAAAATCATTGGCGTTGTATCGGGCACACCCTATCAACAATACATAACAGAAAATATTATGAAACCCATTGGCATGAATGATTCCAAATGGGAATATGATAACGTACCTGCCGATCAACTGGCATTAGGGTATCAATGGCAAGGCGACCAATGGGTGCCCATTCCGCTTTTGCATGATGGTGCTTATGGGGCCATGGGTGGATTGATTTGTTCTATTGAAGATTTTGGTAAATACATAGCGCTGCATTTGAATGCATGGCCTGCCCGAAACGAAATAGAAACCGGACCGGTGCGCAGAAGTTCTATTCGCGAAATGCATCAGCCGTGGCGTTTTAATAATTTATTTGCCGATGCAAAAAACCGAAATGGGTCAACATGCGCGGCCGCAGTTGGCTATGGGTATGGATTAGGTTGGCGAAAAGATTGCAACGGTGTTGTTCGCATTTCGCACAGTGGCGGCTTACCGGGCTTTGGCAGCGAATGGCGCATATACCCTGAGTACGGAATTGGTATTGTATCGTTTAGTAATCATACCTACGGTGCCCCAAGCGCTGCAAATGCGTTGGCCTTAGATACGTTAGTTTCCCTTGCGGGATTGATGCCTCGTGTATTATCACCCTCCGAAATATTATTAAAACGCCAAGCCGAACTAATTAAGTTGTTACCTGCTTGGAAGGATGATGAAACAAAAATCTTTGCCGAGAATTTCTTTTTAGATGAATCGCTTGAGAAACGAAAAGCAGCAACGTTAAAAGTTTTTGGAGAAACAGGTGCCATTATTAAAACAACTGAATTGATATCTCAAAATCAATTGCGTGGAAGTTTTATGTTAGAAGGTGTGAAGAAGAACGTATCCATATTTTTTACACTCACCCCCGAGAAGGAAGCATTGATTCAGCAATTAGATATTGAAGTTGTTGAGAAAAAATAGCGCATCCATTTTTCATCAATTGCAGCTTTAAAATTTTTATCAGTTACTCTGCAATAGATGGTATAAATAAGATTACCAATCCAAATTTCGCTAGCACGTACGCTGAAGAAATACTGCTATGATAGGGTTCTCCTATCTCGCGCAGAGTTCTCGAGACGAGTAACTCTGCGAGGAAACAAAATTGGAATAAAAAAAGGCACCCAACTTTGGATGCCTTTTGAAAACAATAATCTAAAAACTATTAAGTAGCCCAGGTTTTCCCATTGCCTGCTTCCGATAATGGAATACATCCTTTATACGAACCCGGTACGGCTACGTATTGCAACACTTGCGTTGCACCCGGTTCGCTGGTAAAGAATCCTAACAAAGTCAGTTCCTTTGCCTTTAGAATAAATGGTCGCTTAATAGAACCATCTGCTTTTGTTTTTGCGATGGCATCGGCATGTTGTGCAAGCACAAACTCAGTTTGTTGTTTGGCATCACACTCATTAAATGAATCGCCATAAGCAGCTTTGGCGGCAGCATCGAACTCGGCTAAGCCAGCCAAAAATTCATCCTGATCTTCCTTCTTATAGCACTCTTTTAACATCTGGTCAATGAATCCCGGTACACCGGCATCTTTCGCTCCTGGTGTATCTGTCTTCGGGATAATTATTTCTGCCACCTCGCTAATCAAGCGCGCCTGGTCTTCCGTAAAAAAATCGGGCTTGTACGTTAGTTCAGGTGCTGCTTTGCAACCTTGCAAAATTCCTGTTAAGGCTGAAGCCGAAACGGCCGCGCCCATTAGCAGCGCGGTTTTGCGAAGGGCTTCTCTTCTATCGATGAGTTGATTCAAATTCATAGTCATTCAATATTTAAAGATTTTACAAATTACCTTTTTTCAATTCGCTTACTGCAAAGTCGGCAGCGCGTGCTGTAAATGCCATGTAGGTAAGCGATGGGTTTACACAGTTTGCAG
>Ga0154020_10005429_pt1 | contig 15031 bp, 9 predicted proteins | sample Klosneuvirus_201_FD_109709 | JGI IMG/M metagenome (GOLD analysis project Ga0154020, IMG submission 109709) | Active sludge microbial communities from wastewater, Klosterneuburg, Austria - Klosneuvirus_20160825_MG | ecosystem: Engineered > WWTP > Aerobic digester > Activated sludge | place...
ATGACCTCAAAATTTAATGAGGTACTTAAGCAAATGGCCCCCTTTGGCCCTGATAATCCCAAACCTGTTTTCGAAGCGCGTCATGTTTTTGTAATGAATTCACTCTCTTCATTTAAAGAGAAGCATCTTCGATTTTTAGCAGGGCAGGCAGGGAACGAAGCTGTGTTTAATGCTGTGGCGTTTGATTTAATGGAACACTATGAACGCATTGAATCAGGTGAATATTTTCGAATAGCTTTTACCTTAGATGAAAATACATTTAATGGGTTAACCACACTTCAACTACGAATTAAGGATATCAAATTTGAATAATATGATCTTGCGAGCCGAAAACCTTATTAAGCGATATAAGAAGCGCACCGTGGTAAACAACGTATCGGTGCATGTTTCGCAAGGCGAGATTGTAGGCTTGTTAGGCCCTAATGGTGCCGGTAAAACGACAAGCTTTTATATGATTGTGGGTTTGATAAAACCCAACGAAGGCACCATCTTTCTTGATGAGGAAAACATTACTGATTTGCCGATGTACCAACGTGCAAAAATTGGTATCGGCTATCTGGCCCAGGAGGCATCGGTCTTTAGAAAGCTTACGGTGGAGGAGAACATAATGGCTCCTTTGGAAATGCGGAACATTCCTAAAAAAGAGCGAAAGGAAAAAGTAGAAAAACTCCTGGAGGAATTTAGCCTAACTCATGTGCGGAAAAACATGGGCATGGTATTGTCGGGTGGCGAGCGAAGACGAACTGAAATTGCCCGGGCATTGGCCGTTGACCCAAAATTCGTTCTGCTTGATGAACCCTTTGCAGGCGTTGACCCCATCGCGGTTGAAGAAATTCAAGGAATTGTGGGGCGATTGAAAAAGAAAAATATAGGCATACTCATAACCGATCACAACGTGGATGAAACACTATCCATTACCGATCGTGCTTACCTGATGGTGGAAGGTAAACTTTTTAAAGCGGGCACCGCTGAGGAACTTGCCAATGATCCCCTTGTTCGTAAAGTATATCTAGGTCAAAACTTCCTGCTTAGAAGAAAGGTTACCAATCCTGAATAATTGATTTTTGGTAATCGAACCGGCTACTCCTATTTTTGAAGCAATACATGCAAATCCTTAATTCCATTCTAACCTGGGTTATGAGAAAGCGGATCCATCAGATCGAGCTTTTCATGAAATACCCGCATGACGTGCAGGATGAAGTATTAAGACGACTAATCAGTACGGCCCGCTATACCGAGTTTGGTCAAAAGTATGCGTTTGATGATCTCATCAATTATGAAGACTTTAAAAGGCGCGTACCGATCCATACCTACGAACAGATTTTCCCGTACATCAACAGAGCCATGCATGGCGAGCAAAATCTGCTTTGGCCTTCTGAAGTAAAATGGTTTGCCAAATCTAGTGGAACCACCAATGCCCGAAGTAAATTTATACCCGTTACCCCCGAGGCATTGGAAGAGTGTCATTTTAAAGGCGGAAAAGATTTGCTTTCTATTTTTGTAAACAATAATCCCGATACAAGAATCTTTTCGGGCAAAGGGTTAGGCGTTGGAGGCAGTTCGCAGGTCAATGAATTTGATCCCACTTCTACCTCCTATTATGGTGATGTATCAGCGGTGATAATTCAAAACCTTCCCCCGTGGGCGGAGTTCATTCGTACCCCCAGTTTAGAAGTGGCCTTGATGAATAACTGGGAAGAAAAAATTGAGCGTCTTGCACGCGAAACAATTGGTGTAAATGTTACCCATATTGCCGGAGTTCCCACCTGGACGGTATTGTTACTGCAACATATATTGGCTATCGAAAAAAAATCTTCCGTATTGGAAGTTTGGCCTAACCTGGAAGTGTTTTTTCACGGGGCAGTTGCTTTTAAACCTTACAAAAATCTTTTCAAGTCGATTATCCCTAGCGACCAAATGAAATATTGGGAAACCTATAACGCAAGCGAGGGTTTTTTTGGAATTCAGGATCAAAGTAATTCCGAAGACTTATTGTTGATGCTTGACTATGGGGTGTTTTATGAATTCATCAGGGTAGAAGATTTAGACGATGAATATCCGGAGACGCTTTCGTTGGCTGAGGTGGAGGTAGGTAAGAACTATGCCATGGTGATAACTACGAACGCGGGATTGTGGCGATACAACATAGGCGACACGGTTAAGTTTACCAGTGTCTCTCCGCATCGAATTCGCATCAGTGGCCGTACCAAACATTTTATGAATGCTTTTGGAGAAGAAATAATCATTGAAAATGCCGAGACCGCCATTACCTGTGCATGCGAACAAACCGGAGCTGTGATTGATAATTTTACGGCTGCGCCCATTTACCTGGAAAAATCTAAACGCGGAGGGCACGAATGGATAATTGAATTCCGAACAAATCCGCGTGACATGAATGAGTTCATTCATGTACTTGATGACACGCTTCGCAAAATTAATTCTGATTACGATGCCAAGCGTTCCATGGATCTGGCTCTGGTAGCCCCGACCATCCACGCAGTAGAGGAAGGAACGTTTTATAATTGGATGAAAAAGCGCGGCAAACTGGGTGGCCAAAACAAAGTGCCCCGTTTAAGTAATTCCCGTGAGTTTGTTGATGACATACTTGCGATGATTGCCGCTGTGTGATTACCTTTTGACGTTTTTCTAACTCCTTCAACTTTATTTTCTTATGAAAAGAATAATTCTTGTGGTATTAATGATGGTAACATTTGTTGCCTTCTCACAAAACAAAAAACCAATTGTTGCTTCCGATTTAATGAAGATCGCCACCACTAACCAAATCCAGATTTCGCCCGATGGATCGAAAGCCATCATGGTTGTTAATCGTAAAGCGGTAAAAAACGAGAATGAGTACTACTACACACGTCAATTATACATGACTGATTTGATTAACCCTGGAGAGCCGGTTCAGTTAACCTTTGGCGATAAAAGTGATGGCCAGCCGCAATGGTCACCGGATGGGAAACAAATCCTTTTTGTGCGCACCGATGGCGAGAAATCTCAATTATGGATTTTGCCATTGAGTGGAGGCGAAGCACATGTTATAACTAAAGCCGAATATGGAACAAGCAATCCACGTTGGTCGCCCGATGGCAAGAAAATTTTATACGCATCCAGTATTCCGTTTTCTGTTATTGAGGCAAAGACTCCGTGGGTTTATGAACGACCGGGCAGAGCACAAGGTGATGAACCCAACTTTAAAACCATGAAGGCTGATGAACGGAAAAAAGTTGTAAACAGTCCCGATGGTTCATTAGAAGAAGTGCGGGCCTGGCTTGCCAAAAATACATTTGATAGTAATCCACGGGTTTTGATTCGTCAGAATTTGCAGGGCGAACTCAACCTTCAACCAGAAGAAAGTTTTTCACACCTTTTTGTTCATACGCTTGGCGCTGAAGAAAAGGATGTACAACTCACGCAAGGATTTCAGGACTTTCAATCTGCTGATTGGTCACCCGATGGCAAAACGATTATTTGTCATTCAAAGATTTATAAAATTCATCCGGACCGGGAGCGGGAAAATGATTTGTGGAAAATAGATGTCACTACAAAAAGTGCGAAGGAGTTTTTAACCTGGCCGGGATATAGCGCTTCAAATCCATCGTACTCAACGGATGGAGGAACAATTTCATTTTATGCTACCCCAATTGAGAATCGCCATGCAACTCAAAATCAGTTGGCAGTTATTTCGGCAACGGGGGGTAAGCCTACTGTTCTTACAGCTTCGTTCGATCGCGACATCAGCGGGCACGGATGGTCTGCGGATAGCAAGACTATTTATTTCGTATCTCAAACCGAAGGCGATGTTCCCTTGTTTAGTATTCCTGCTAAAGGCGGAACGGTTACAAAAATAGTTGGAAACGATAACGGCATAAATGATTTTGATTTACAAGGCGATAAAGTTGTTTACGCTCTTACGGAAACGAAAAATCCATGGGAAGTACATTTGCTAAATCTGAAAGATAAATCAACCCGCCAGCTTACACGCTTAAACGAAGAGTGGTTGAAGGATAAGTGGATCAGCTATCCGAAAGAATACACATTCACCCGACCTGATGGAATAAAGATTCAGTATTGGGTGCAGGAACCCATGGGAAGAAAAGACGGAACGGTGTATCCAACTATTCTTAACATTCATGGCGGACCATCAGCCATGTGGGGGCCTGGTGTTTTTTCTATGTGGCACGAATATCAATTAGAAAATAGCTGGGGATATGGATTGGTGTATTCCAATCCAAGAGGTAGTGGTGGCTATGGCGATAAGTTTAAGAAAGGAAATTTTAAAGATTGGGGCGCGGGCCCTGCCGGGGATATTCTCGCTTCGTTAGATGAAGCGATGAAGAAGCATGCGTGGATTGATAAAGATCAATTGTTTGTGGAAGGCGGAAGTTATGCGGGGTATATGGTTGCGTGGATTATTAGTCATGACAATCGGTTTAAAGCTGCGAACGCGCAACGCGGAGTTTATGAGCTTACTACTTTTATGGGTGAAGGAAACGCCTGGAGTTTAGTGCCCGATCATTTTGGTGGCTACCCGTGGCAGAAGGAAACGAAAGTATTATTGGATGCGGAATCGCCTCTTACGTATGTAGATAAAATAAACACCCCGCTATTAATTATTCATGGCGATCAGGATTTAAGAACAGGTGTAATACAATCAGAGATGCTTTATAAGAGTTTAAAAATTTTAAATAAGCCCGTAGAATATATCCGGTATCCGAAAGAAGGTCATGAGTTAACCCGAAGCGGAAACCCGGGGCGGATGATGGACCACATGTTGCGCGTGATAGAATTTTTTGAACGCTATACAAAACATCCTGAACCAGCACCGGCTACAGTGAAGTAGTGCTCGATCAATTTTTTTTGAAAATATTTATAGATTGAAAACAAACCAACAAGTATATGATAGTAGAAGTTAACACCGACAGACACATTGAAAGTAGCGAAAGACTTATTGACTACTGTAAATCAACACTAGAGGCTGAGCTGGATCGCTTTAGTGAAAACATTACTCGTATTGACGTGCATTTTAGTGATCAAAATGGTGAGAAGGGTGGCGAGGATGACAAGCGCTGCCTTATTGAAGCAAGGCTAAAAGGTTTAAAGCCGGTAACCACAAGCAATCACGCCTCTAACATTGACGATGCCTTAAGTGGGGCTATCGATAAGATGGTTACCGTGCTGGATACCGCGCTAGCCAAAAAACGTAATAGATAGGTACATTATAGAAATGCCGTCAGGTCGGAAGACCTGACGGCAGTAGTAGCACTTTTCTCACTAAAAAATTAAGTTTCTACTCCACGTAAAGCACCAGTCCTTTCAAATATTCGCCTTCCGGATGATACAAGGAAACGGGATGATCGGCTGGCTGCGATAGCCGATGCAATACTTTTATGTTGCGGCCTGCCTGAATACCTGCCGACACAACCGTATCATAAAACAATTGGCGATCGACCACTTGCGAACAGGAGAAGGTAAAAATTATTCCGCCCGACTTAATCATTTTTATCGCTTCTGCGTTTAATCTTTGATATCCCTTCATCGCTTGGTGTCGTGCCTCTTTGTGTTTAGCAAAAGCGGGCGGGTCGAGAATAATTAAATCGTAGACATCTTTCTTAGCTTTTATGAAATCAAAGGTGTCTTCCGTAAAACATTCGTGCGTAGCAGGATCGAATCCGTTAAGAGATAAATTTTTTCGGGTTAAGGCAACCGCTTTTTCAGAAGCATCTACAGAGTGAACAAGTGTTGCTCCATTTTGCAGGGCATAGACTGAGAACCCTCCGGTATAACAGAATGTATTTAACACGGTTTTTCCTTTGGCCAATTCACCCAGTAGTTTTCTATTCTCCCGCTGATCAAGAAAAAATCCGGTTTTCTGGCCTTCTTCCCAATCCACATAAAATTTGTTGCCATGTTCCAGTACGCTGTGTGGAACTGCGGCCATTCCTAACAGATAGCCACTTTCAGATTTTTCGCTTAGCGATTTATAATACACAGCCGAAAGATTGAATTGTTTACTTTCAAGCGTATCCTTAATAGCCTCGGCAATAATATTTTTGTCTTGCTCCATACCAGCCGAGTGCGCTTGAATTATGGCAACACCGTGATACATATCAACAATTAAACCGGGCAACCCATCACCCTCGCCATGGATCAACCGATATGAATTGGTAAATTCAGAAATAACTTGCGTATCTAAACGCTGAGCTAAGGCCTGTTTAATTTTATCCTGATAAATTGAAATAGAGGGCGGTGTTGGGCCAAAGAAAATAACCCGTACGGTTATGGTTCCTTTTTGATAGTGCCCGAAGCCGAGGGTGTTTTTTTTAGAGTCCTGCACTTCAACCCACTCGCCATCTTTTAAATCTTCGGATGTTGATTGAATGCCACCTGAAAAGATCCAGGGATGAAATCTTTTTATGGAATGATCGCGGCCTTGTTTTAAGGTTATAATGCCTTTAATTTTCACTGGAGATATTTAAATGGTCACTTGACAAAAAGCAAAGTTACTTAATATATTTAGCCGGTAAATGTAAATCGATTTTGCTATGAGAATCATTGGACTTCTGATTTTACTTGTTGTTACATTCTCATCCTGTTCGGATAGCCCCCCTTCAAATGTGAATGAGTCGATGGAGATCGAGGGTATTCCACCAGGCGCTATCCAGGAAGAGTTTGCTGATTCGCCCGGACTGATAAAAGTATCCGTCAATGATAACAGCGGCAAACTGCTTTCTCAAGGGCTTTACCTCAACAAAAAAAGAGAAGGCACCTGGGTTGAGTATAACGCAACGGGTAAAATAAAATCGATCACAACCTATGTCGGAGGAAACAAGGAAGGCACTATGATTGAACTCAATGAATCTGGGCAATTGCTGCGGCAGAGTAACTACCACAACGATTTGCAAGAAGGAGAATACAAGGAATTTAATTATGGTACCGTAAAGGAGGAGCGATTTTACAAGCAGGGCAAATTAGAAGGCACCGTAAAAATATTTTATGCCGATGGAAAGATTATGGAAGAGGGACTTTATAAGAATGGAGTCCGCGATGGTATTTCGAAATGGTATGATCAGCAGGGAAATATGACCATTGAATATGAGTACAAAGCGGGAGTTTTGATTAAAAAGTGAAAATTTGTCAGTAAAAGTGAACCAAAATAAGTCAACTGGTCGTTTTAGCACTACTGGCATATCTTTTGACTTTTGAGGATGGGTTGCGCAGAACGAGAGTACACTTAGCATTAGTACAACTAAAAACAACCGGAGTGCATCCTACTTCGGTTAAACATTTTAAAACAAAATTTTTATATCTATGAAACGATTTGGATCATTTTTGTTGGCCGCGGTAATGGGGAGTATGATAACTATCGGGGCCTCACAATGGCTGATGAAAGACCAGCAAAATGGAGTTAAGATTGAACACATTAATGGGGTACCAACTTCTCAAGTAGCCTACCAGGTAAATGAACAAGGGCAGATTGTGCCGCTTGATTTTACGGGTACTGCAGAACGAGTTACGAAAGCCGTGGTACACATTCGGTCAACGCAAGAAAGAACTTCTTCTTCGAACGAACAGATTCCGGAACAGTTTCGTCAATTCTTTTTTGACAGCCCGTATGAAAATCAAGGGCCAAGTCAAAGCACTGGGTCGGGAGTTATAATTAACAAAGACGGCTACATTGTTACCAATAATCACGTAGTGGATGGGGCCGATGTAGTGCAGGTTACCCTGAATGACAACCGCGAGTTAAAAGCAGAAGTGATTGGCGTGGATCCGGATACAGATCTGGCCGTTATTAAAGTCAATGAAAAAGATCTTCCTTATTTGGCCTTTGTTAATTCCGATCAGTCGAAAGTGGGCCAGTGGGTATTGGCGGTTGGTAATCCATTCAATTTGAATTCAACCGTAACGGCTGGTATTATTAGTGCAAAAGGGCGCGATATAAACATAATCAATTCCGGTAGCCCGGGAGTGAATGGTCAGCGCGGAGCTCGAACCGCCATTGAATCTTTTATTCAAACAGATGCCGCAATCAATCCGGGTAACAGTGGTGGTGCGCTTGTTGATTTGAATGGTGGATTATTAGGAATCAATACGGCTATTGCCAGCCCAACGGGTTCTTATTCAGGCTATGGCTTTGCTGTACCCTCAAACATTGTAAGTAAAATCACGGAGGATTTAATAGGATTCGGAATGGTGCAACGTGGTTGGATGGGTGTTGAGATTCGGAATGTAGACAGCAATCTGGCTAAGCAGGAAGATCTTGCTGTGAATGAAGGCGCATATATTTCGGGTTACGGAACAGAGGAAAATAAGAGTGCGGCCAAAGAAGCTGGCTTAAAGCCCGGGGATGTAGTTACAAAAATTGACGATGCCCCCATTAAGTCAAGTTCTGCGCTGATTGAGTATGTTGGCCGTAAGAGACCGGGAGACAAATTAGAAGTGACTATAGACCGTAACGGGAAAACGATAGTTGTACCGGTTACGCTGAAAAACAGGGAAGGGAATACCTCGATGAATAAGCGAGAAGAAAAACCTGAGGTGGCTGTTTTGGGAATTGAATTAGAAGATGTAGATAGCAAAGTATTAAAGCGGCTGGAAGTCACGCAAGGGGTTAAGGTTAAGACCTTGGCAAGTACCAAGTTGAAGCGAACCGGAATGAAAGAAGGATTTATTATTACTCATGTAGATGACGTTGCAGTTAAATCTGCCAAAGATGTGGACTCCATTATTGCTAAAAAGAAGGCCGGTGAACTAATTACCTTCGCGGGTGTTTATGAAGATTATCCGCGTGAGTATATTTATGCGTTACGTATGTAAAACTAAACCTGTATGTTGAATGAGAAAACTGTTTAAAAAAGGTGAGCGCGTCCGAAGCAAGATTGACGGAAAAGTGATGGAGGTGCTCAAGTACTTAAAATCAAACCTGGTAGAAGTGAAGTGGTTTGATTTGCAAGCGAAAGAAGTACGGACAAACAAAATTAAAGAAGACAAACTATCAAAGGCTGCTTGAAAAATAAGTGCGCAGCTAAAAAGCCTTCGGATTATTTTTCGAAGGCTTTTTTTATAGTAAGAATTGATCTCAATGGATCTAGTACAATTTGTAACTTGCGATTTCTTATAGAGAAAATTTAAATAAGGCCACTATCAAAAAATTCGAAATACCCGCTTACTACCGATCTTCGATTACCGGTCAGATCAAAGAATCCCGCAGACTTAAAGATCTGCGTAAGCAGGATTTTACTCCAGCTATACTCGATTTAGGTTCTGTTCAATTTATACTTGCCCGCCACTTTGGTTTTTGTTATGGTGTGGAAAATGCTATTGAAATCAGCTACCGCGCCTTGGAAGAATCCGTGGGAAAAAAAGTGTACCTGTTAAGTCAGATGATCCACAATCAGGAGGTGAATGATGATCTGGTAAGCCGCGGAATTAAATTTATTATGGATACCGATGGTAGCCAATTTATTCCTTGGGAGAAAATAACAAAGAATGATGTTGTTATTATACCAGCCTTTGGCACCACCCTGGAGATTGAACATTTGCTGCTGGATAAAGGAGTAGAAGTTCAAAAATATAATACCACCTGCCCGTTTGTTGAGAAGGTCTGGAATCGTGCCGGGAAATTGGGGAAGGATAAATACACCATCATTATTCATGGCAAGCCAAAGCATGAAGAAACCAAGGCTACTTTTTCGCACAGCGCCCGAGATGGAGCCTCTATTATTGTTCGCGATATGCAAGAGGCACATAAGCTTAGCAATTACATTTTAGGCAGTAAGTCGCGTGCTGAATTTTATGAAGAGTTTGCTGGCCGATATTCAACCGGATTTGATGTTGATCTTCATTTGCAACGGATTGGCGTTGTTAATCAAACTACCATGCTGGCCTCTGAAACGCAAAGTATTGCCGATTTTTTCAAACAGATTATGGTGGCAAAGTACGGAAGCGAAAACATAAAACAACATTTCGCTGATACTCGTGATACACTTTGTTATGCGACCAATGACAATCAAGACTCCACCTATCAACTTCTCGAATCGGACGCTGACCTGGCGATAGTAGTAGGAGGGTACAATAGTTCAAATACGAGTCATATTGTTGAGTTGTGTGAGCGCAAGTTTCATACGTATTTTATTAATTCAGATAGCGAGATAAAATCAAAAGCAGAAATCCATCACTACAATTATGAGCGCAAGCAAAAGCTAATAACACATGAATTTTTACCAGACAAAAAACCCGTAAAAATTATCCTGACGAGTGGAGCTTCCTGCCCCGATACGCTAGTGGATCGTGTTTTATTAAAACTTGCCGGTTACTTTCCCGAAGCAAAATCTGTTGAAGAGGCTTTAAAGGAGTTTTAAGACTTACGTAATCTGTATTTTTAAGGAATGAAAAAACTACTCCTACTATTTGTTCTGGTGGCAACATCGGTGACCGTATTTAGTCAGGAGCCGGTTGATTCCATAAAGACGTTAAACGAAGTTACTATCCGCGCGTATGAGGCCGATCGTCCGTTGCTGGAAGTGCCGGCTTCGATTGGACTGGTTTTAAAAAACGATCTCGACCGCTTCAGTAATACATCACTTGTTTCTGCAGTTAATGCACTTCCGGGAATTAGAATGGAAGAACGCTCTCCGGGAAGTTATCGGTTTTCTATTCGAGGCAGTTCCTTGCGGTCTCCCTTCGGTGTGCGAAATGTAAAAGCATACTGGAATGAACTTCCCATCACAGACCCGGGAGGCAATACTTATTTAAATCAATTCGATGCAAATTCGATAGAGCAGATAGAAATCATTAAAGGACCTGGGTCAAGTGTTTATGGAGCAGGCACGGGTGGAGTTTTATTACTCAAATCACCAACTACAAAAAAGGAGAACACCCTTACGGGATCATGGATCAACGGAAGCTATGGCTTACAAAATTATCAATTGGCACTTAATCAGGGTAATGATAAAACGAGTCATTACCTCGGCTATCAGCATCAACAAGCCGATGGATACAGAGAACAAACCCGCATGGTGCGCGATCAGATCAACAGCACATTTCGATTTAGAGTTTCCGATAAAGAAGAATTAGAGACTGCGATTTTCTATACCGATTTATATTACGAAACTCCGGGTGGCCTTACGCAATCTGAGTATGATAGCGATCCGCAGCAGGCCCGACCTGGTGCGGGGACTCAGCCGGGAGCGGTAGAGCAGCAAGCAAGTGTGGCGTTGAAATCATTTTATGCGGGGGTGTCGCACCAATATCATTTTTCAAAAGCATTGCATAATCGAACGGGAGTTTATGGAAACTTTATTCAGTTTAATAATGCCGCTATTCGAAATTATGAACGTAGAGCCGAGCAAAATTTTGGTGTTCGCACGGTAACGGATTTCTCTTTTCCTCTTGCGAATTGGAATACAAAGTTATTGGGCGGAGGCGAATTTATGAGTGGTTTTTCTCCCATAAAAACATATCAGAATTTACAGGGAACACCAGGTTCCTTACAAAGTGATGACGAAGTCAACACACTTCAATATAATATTTTTGGTCAAGCAGAATTTACTAAGGAAGCTTGGGTTATAACGGGCGGGTTAAGTGTCAACTGGGTTAACTATAAATCTCTAGAACTTTCCAATGCTCCCGTAGTTCAACAAGAGGTGAGCTATGATCCTATCATTACTCCCCGTATTGCTTTACTGAGAAAAATCAATGATGCTTTTTCTGTACAAGCCAATGCGAGTTGGGGCTTTTCGCCACCCACATTAGCGGAAGTGCGACCCTCTAATGCTATTTTTAATGTCAGCCTGGAGCCTGAAAGAGGAATGCAAATTGAAATTGGGTCGCGTGGATATTTTATTAATCGAAGATTTTTTATTGATGCAGCGCTCTACCATTTTGCTCTTGATCAAACCATTGTTGTGCGCAGAGATGTTGATGGCGCAGACTATTTCGTAAATGCTGGCTCCACAAATCAAAATGGAATGGAACTTCTCCTCCACTGGCAACCAAGAATAAATTCTACTCTCTTATCGGGTTTTAAAATGTGGAGTGGCGTTACTCTAAACGATTACGAGTTTGAAGAATATAGCAAAGGCACAACATCCTTTAGCGGCAATGCACTCACGGGAGTGCCCAGACAGGTATTTACTGGCGGATTTGATTTGAAGCTGAGCAAGGGATTGTATTGGTATGTTACACTTAATTATACTTCGTCATTACCTCTAGATGATGCGAATACAGTTTTTGCTGATTCGTATACGTTGTTGGGGAGCCGCCTGGGTTATAAAACCTCAGCAATTAATCGTTTACCCATTGAGATCTTTGCAGGGGCAGATAATTTATTAGATCAAACGTACAGCTTAGGGAATGACCTAAATGCTTTTGGCGGACGTTACTTCAATACGGCCCCAGCCAGAAATTATTATGCCGGCATCCGGCTCGATTTTAAAGTGAAACAAGACAATTGATTTTGTCTTACCTTCACTAAGTGAAGTATTCATTTCTCATTTTATTCCTATTTACCTCACTGGTTTTCGCAACGGGTCAGTCGAATATTCGATTTAAAAGACTTACCACAGAAGAAGGGGAAGACATAGTAGGTGTTCAAAAATTCTTTAAAGATTCGCATGGCTACATTTGGATGGGCTCATCGGCATTTGATTTGCTTCGCTTTGATGGCCGTAATTTTCGAAGGTATGGCCAGCCTCAACTGCAAACGGATTATTTCAAGAGCATAAGGGCATGGTTAATATTTGAAGATCTTAAAAAAAATCTCTGGATTGGGACTGATGCGGGTGCGTTAATGCGATACGATGAAAAGCTAGATCGATTTCAGGTTGTTAACGATAGCTCTACAAGTATAAAATCTCTTTTGTTTTGCCAGGTAGAAGATACGAATGGTAATTTTTGGATTGGTTCCTTGGGAGGGGGTTTAATTCGTTACCATCCGGAGACTAAGGAGTTTACCCATTTCAAAGCGGAGGCAAATAATTCAGAAACATTACCAGATAACTTCATAACGGGTCTTGTCCTTGATTCTTCTGGTTTATTATGGATAAGCACAACCGGAGGCTTATGTAGTTATAATTTGCAAACCAACCAGTTCGAGCGCCATCTGCTTACAAACAATAATTCAAAGGATACCTACCGGTATCGGGTGATAAGAAGCATGACGCTTTCAACTGACAACAAATTATATTTAAGTACGTATGGAGGGCTTCAAATTTTTGACCTGGCCACACGGGCAAGTAAACATTTAATTCACAATGATGCAGAGCCCAACAGCCTAGGCCATAATTCTCTATTTCAAGTCGTTGAAAATCCTGATAGTACATTTTGGATAGCCTCCTATGGCGGTGGGTTAATTCATTACAATCCATCTACTAATAAATTTACTTCCACCGTAAAGGATGAATCAAACACAGAGAGCATTTCAAGCAATAATGTTTTTACAGTTTATCTTGATTCCGAAGGCTTACTTTGGGCGGGCACAGACGATAATACGATAAGCGTTTTTAATACGAAAGCCAAGAAATTCCATATCGTTACGAGCAAATCCAATATACCTTATGGAATCTCGAGTGGTTGGGTGCACGATCTTTTTCAGGAAAATGATTCAATACTTTGGCTGGGCTTAAATGGTAATGGTTTAAATAGACTGAACCTTAACACTGGGGTGGCAGAAAAATTCATGAATAACCCAAAGGATGCTTTTAGCCTGGGGCATAATGCTGTAATGGCGATTGATCAGGATAAACAAAAGAGAATTTGGGTAGGTCTTGCCGGTGGCGGGCTTAACAGGTTGGACCCGAACACGAATAAATTTACCCGTTTTGAATCAGGCGAAAAAAATTCAATTAATAATAATGCGGTTTCGGCTATGTTGGTTGACAAGGACAATTTGATTTGGGTAACAACCTTCCGAGGTGGCCTTTCCATTTACAATATCGATCAAAATAAATTTATTAATCTGACGGATGATTCCCTAAAGGAAAAATTGGGGATATCGTTCGCCAAAACAAATGATATTTTTGAACTGGATGGTAATATCTGGTTTAAGAGCAATGAGCAGTTGGTGGTTTTTGACAAAGTGTATAATCGGTTTGTAAAGATTGCTTATACAGATGGAGCCGTGTCACCCACAACCACAGCTTCGTTTTTAGAAATGCAGCCTTATTCGTCAACGGAAATGTTGCTATTCACCAGAGATGAAGTAAAAACCATTCGATATTTTAATCCGGATAGTGTCGTTCAACGGTTGGTTCAAAAACGAATCAAAGACGATGAGTTATTCAGATCATTTGTTATTGATCGACAGAATCAAGTATGGTATAATACAACGGATCGATTGGTAAAGTGGGATTTAACGTCCGGGGATAGGCGGGTTTACTCTAAGTCAGATGGAATAATTGCCAGCAGTTTGAATTCAATTTTTCTCGATAAGCAAGGCCGTATTTTCCTATCCACGTTAAATGGATTCAATTGGTTTTTTCCAGATGAGATAAAGGATGATACCGTATCACGAAAAATTGTTTTTACAGATTTCAAAATTTACAATAAATCCGTTCCGATTCAGAATTCAGATTCTCTTACATCGTATACACTGCCCGCGCATGTCTCTCAGACAGAAACAATAGACCTTGATTATAATCACACTTTTTTTTCGATTGAGTTTACCGCCATGGAATTTATGGCCCAGGATAAAATTCAATATGCCTATAAGCTAATCAGGTTCGATCAAGATTGGATTCATGTTGGTAATAGAAATTTTGCAAGTTATACCAACTTAGATCCCGGGCAGTACACCTTTCAGGTAAAAGCAACCAACCCGGATGGTTATTGGGGGAGTCAAATCAAAACGTTGAGAATAACGATTAACCCACCTTTTTGGCAAACGTCATGGTTTATTGGATTATCCATACTCTTGCTTGCATCCATTGCTTATGCAGGTCATCTTTATCGACTGGAGCAATCATTAAAGGTAGAGAGGCTTCGTAATAAGATTGCCAGCGATTTGCATGACGAAATTGGCTCC
>Ga0154020_10005430_pt1 | contig 15031 bp, 16 predicted proteins | sample Klosneuvirus_201_FD_109709 | JGI IMG/M metagenome (GOLD analysis project Ga0154020, IMG submission 109709) | Active sludge microbial communities from wastewater, Klosterneuburg, Austria - Klosneuvirus_20160825_MG | ecosystem: Engineered > WWTP > Aerobic digester > Activated sludge | place...
ACCCAGATGGTAGATTCGTTCATGGCCGGCTCCTCCGCTTGCGGCTCTGGCCGCGCTTCTTCGCAGATTCCAGGCTAACCCGCGCACTCAGCGCAGGCAGCCGGCCGTTTCATCTTGTCTGAGGCGAGCGTGACCGAGCCGCTCACGCCTTGACGGAGCCCACGGGCTGCGGCGCGACCGCGCTCGCTACTCGCCGCTTCTTCATCCCCAGCCCGACCAGGAGGTCTGCGACGCGGGCCAGCGGCAGTCGCCCCTCCGCGCCGCGCCGGTACACCGCAAACCAGGTCTCCGGCAGGCTCTCGCTGGTGAAGCGGCGCGCCACGATCTCACCACGTCCGACCTGTTGGGCTGCCACCCAGCGGGGCACCAGACCAACGCCGAGGCCAGCCGCGACGAGTCCGAGGAGCGTGTCCGTCAGCGGGATTCGGTGCACACGCGGCATCGTCGCGCGTTCGGCCGCGATACGTTCACGCAGGCGCTCGACGTCGCTCCGCGGCGCATCGGGTACAAACAACAGCTCACGCCCTAGCTCGACCGCGCTGACGTAGGACCGCTTGGCGAGGTGGTGACTCGGCGCCGAGACGACCGTCCACTCGTCGTGCAACAGTGGGACCGACACGAGACCGGCGTCGCGCACCGGGCTGCTCACGATGGCGAGATCGAGCGTGCCGCGGAGGAGCGCCGCCAACGGCTCGCGCGTGGCCTCGAATGCAATGCGCAGCTCGACGAGTGGGCTCTCGCGCGCGAGCGTGCCGACGAGCTTCGGAAAGAACGGGTAGCTCGTGAAGCCCTCCACGGCGAGGCACAGTGGTTCGCGCGGCCGCTCACCGGCACGATGAATCTCTCGCTCGACGCGGGAGAGCTCGCCGAGCAAGCTGCGCGCGGTGTCCAGCAACTTGGCGCCGGCCGGTGTGAGCTCGAGCCGCCGTCGCACCCGTCTGAACAGCGCGACCCCCAGGCGAGCCTCCAGCTCCGCGAGCTGATGGCTCACGGCCGATTGCGACAGGTGCAGCCGAGCGGCTGCGCGCGTGGGGCCGCCCTCTTCTGCGATCGCACGCACGAGCCGGAGATGGCGGACCTCGAGCGTGGAGGACATGAGCAATGACCATGTAACCATGCGAAACATGCAGTGGCCACATGAAGCGGCAGAGCGCATCGTCCTCGCATGAACCAAGTCGCAGCCGAGGAGGCCTCCCCTTTCCGTCCGATCGCCCCGGGCGTGGAGCTCCGGCTCCTTCGCCTCCACGAGGAGGGAGGCATGACGTTCTTGATTCGAATGGTCAGAGGCGCCCGAGCGCCGCTGCACCATCACCCAGCTGGCGAGGAGACCTACATGCTCTCGGGCACCCTTCGCATCGAGAACAGGAAGAGCCTGGACGGCAAGGTCGAAGCGGACGTGACCCTCGCGCCGGGGCAGTACGCGTTCGTGCCGCCGGGCGAGACGCACGACGGTCTTGCGCTCGAGGATTGCCTCTTCCTCGTGCTCGCCAAGGGGGGCGTCACCCGGAACGGCGCCCAGGAAGTCGAGCCGGACTCTCGAGGGGCGACCTGAACGCTCGGGGCCACTCGGCAGCCGGGCGAGTGGCGCCGGGCTCGGCGCCTCGCCCGCCCGCTGCCGCGTGCTACACCCCGCGCCGTGACCGCCCGTACGCCGTTCCAGCCCAGCTCCGAGGCCGAGGAGCACGCGCACCTCGAGCGCCGGCTCACCCGCGACATGGCCCAGGCGGTGCGCGACTTCTCGATGATCGAGGAGGGCGACAAGGTGATGGTCGCCATCAGCGGCGGCAAGGACAGCTACACCATGCTGCACCTGCTCCGCCGCATGCAGAAGACGGCGCCGATCTCGTTCGACCTCGTGGCGGTCAACCTCGACCAGGGCCACCCGGGCTACCCGGTGGAGCGCCTGCGCGGCTGGCTCGAGGCGCAGGGCTACGACTTCCGCATCGTGCACGAGGACACCTACAGCGTCGTCAAGGAGAAGGTCCCCGAGGGCAAGACCTATTGCTCCCTGTGCTCGCGGTTGCGGCGCGGGATCCTCTACTCGCTCGCGCAGGAGCTCGGCTGCACCAAGATCGCGCTCGGCCACCACCGCGACGACGTGCTGGCCACCCTCATGCTCAACCTCGTGTTCGCGGGGCAGCTCAAGGCGATGCCGCCCAAGCTGCGCAGCGACGACGGGCGCAACATCGTCATCCGCCCTCTCGTGTTCGCCGCCGAGTCGAACATCGCGCGGTACGCGGAGCTCGAGCGGTTCCCGATCCTGCCGTGCGACCTCTGCGGCTCGCAGGAGAACCTGCAGCGCAAGCAGATGCAGGCGCTGCTCGACGAGCTCGAGCGCAAGAACGCGGGCACCAAGCAGAGCATGCTCGCGGCTCTGCGCAACGTGCGCGGCAGCCACCTGCTCGACGCCGGCCTGTGGCGCAAGCTCGGGCTGCCGGTGGTCGGCGACGCGCCGGCGGAAGAAGTCGCGAGCGCCACGATCGAGCCCACGAGCCTCGTCCGGTCCTGACGCGTCCGCTAGGCTCGCGCGATGGACTGGAGCAAGGCCCCGAAGGATCTGTGGAGCTGCAAGGCGGGGCCGTTCTTGCTGAAGGTCGAGCCCAAGGGCGACGGACGCTGGAACTGGCACGTGTTCAAGGACGGCACCGTCAACGCGGTCGCGACGGGGATCGGCTCGTCGCTCGGCGCCGCCAAGACGGCGACCGAGATGTTCGCCAAGCGCTCCGGGCTCCTGTAGCGGTCAGGGGCACTTGCCGGCGTTGCGCTCGTCGAAGCCGGCCTTGCTGGCCTCACAGGCGTTGTTGTAGACCTTTCCGTCGCAGCCGCAGACCGGCGAGACGACGCCGGGGCAGAGGTCCGGGCGCGGCTTGCAGACGCCAGGCGAGTCGAAAGCGCCGCACAGCGCGCCGTCCGGGTAGTCGCACCACTCGGTCCCCGCGCAGGTGCCGCCGAGCTTGCCACCACACGTCTTGCCGGTGGTCGAGCAAGCGCCCTTGCTCGCCACGTTGACGCCCGCGGCGTCGGCGAAGCAGGGGTTGTCGTACGTCTTGCCGTTGCACCCGCACACCGGGTCGAGGACCTTGGGACACCCGCTCGGCATCGCCGTGCACGTGCCCGGCACGGAGAGCCCCGCGCACGAGCCGATCGCCTTCTTGCAGAACTCGCCCTTGCTCGGACACGAGTCGGAGAGGATGCCGCCGCACGACTTGCCCGAGGAGTCGGCGGGCGCGTCGCCGACGATCGAGTCGGTCGGCGTGGAGTCGGTCGGGCTCGAATCGGCCGCGGTGGAGTCACCGGCGGCCGAGTCCGTCACCAGGGTGTCGGTCGCCAGCGTGTCGGTGACCGCGTCGCCGGTGGCGTCGCTGCCGACGTCGGACTCGGTGGTCTCGACCGTGCTCGAGCTGCAGGCGACGGCGAGGGTGGCGACGACCAGGGTGAGAACACGACGCATGAGACCTCCGAAAGCGAAGCCGTGAGCCCGGAAGTGACGCGCGCAGGGGCGAAGCGCCGGAGCGGCGGCACGTAGGGCGAACCAAGGACTGGGTGAAGAGCCCGATCATGCGATCCCGCGCGCGAACGGGCAAGGCCCGGGGAAGCGACCTGACGCGATGGGCCCGGTTCGGCTAGATTCGACGCCGTGCCTCCGGTCGACACGCGCACGCAGGCTGCGAAGGGCGACGCGCTCCTGCGCGACATCGGCCCCATGGTGGTGGCGGCGTTCGTCGCGTGGTGGACCACCGTGCGCCCGGCGGGGTTCTTCCTCGGGAGCCCGTGGCCTCCGCGGGTGGCCGCGGGGCTCGCGGGGTGCGGCATCCTCGCCGCGGCCCTCGTGCTCTCGCGCGGTACGCGGCACCTCGTGCCAGTGGTCCTCGGTGGATTCGTGCTGCCGTCGGCGGCGGCGTGGGTGCTCGGGCCCACCTCGCCCACCACGCTCGCCGAGCCGGTCGAGGTGCTGGTCGGCGCGCTCGCCTGGACGGCCATCGGCATCGTGCTGATCCGGCCGCAGGCCGTGGCCGTGCCCAAGGGATCCGAGGGCGGCGGCGGCCCGACGATCGGCGCGGGCGACGACGCCGCGCGCGTGGCGATGCGCGAGCTCGACGCGGCCATGGTCGACCACGAACCCCCGCCGCGCCTCTCGCCGCGCAACGTGCTCCCGCGCCTCGCGCAGCTCCCGCTCTGGGTCGCGGCGGGGCTCTCGGGCCTCATCGTCTACCAGCTGTTGCGCCTCCCTCCCGGGGCCAACGCCCCGGAGCGGGCGCTCCTCGCGCGCACCGTCGGCACGGCGTGCGTCATCGCGCTCCTGTCGGTGGGCGGCGAGCTCGTCGAGGTGCGCTATCTGACCCGCAGAGCGCCCCCGGCCCGTACCCGCCTCTCGCGGACCGCGATGGCGCTGGCCGTCCTTTTCGTGCTCGGTTTCGTGTGGATCGTGTGGATCGGCCGCGATCGCTGAACTCTCGCGCCTCTCTGCGCCGCTGGTGATACACCTGGGCGATGATCCGCTTGACCATCGCGCTCGCGCTGGCGCCGGCATTCCTGCTCCTGTGGCTGTTCAAGAAGTGGGACGAGAAGCGCCCCGAACCGCCGGGCGCCGTGCGCAACATGGTCTTCTGGGGTGTCGCGACCTGCCTCCCCGCGGCCGGCGTCGAGATGGTGCTGATGGAGGTCCTCGGCAAGTCGCTGGTGAACGAGCAAGGCGGCTTCCTGAACGCCTTCCTCGTCGCGGCGACCACCGAGGAGTCGTTCAAGCTGCTCGTCGTGCTCTTGTTCCTCTGGCGCAAGCCGTACTTCGACGAGGTCATGGACGGCATCCTGTACACCGCGGCCGCGAGCCTCGGGTTCGCGATGCTCGAGAACGTCCTCTACTCGGCGGGCAACCTGGGCGTCGGCCTCCTCCGCGCGTTCACCGCGGTGCCGCTCCACGCGGTCTGCTCCGGGATCATGGGGTACTTCGTCGGACGCGGGAAGATGAGCAAGGGCTCGGCGTTCGGGTGGGTGGCGCTCGGGCTGTTCTTCGCGGTGCTGATCCACGGCACCTACGACTGGGCGGTGTTCAGCGGCGGCTTCTTCGGCTTCGCCCCGCCCGAGCCGGCGGTCGGCCTCCTCGAGGTCATCGTCATCGTCGTCGTGTGCATGGGCATCCTCTACGGGCTCGTGCGCCACGCGCTCAGGCTCGACGACGCGATCCACGGGCCCGAGCCGCGACCGCTCGCGACCGCGAACGCGGCGCCGCCGTTCGCGCCCTACGGGGCGCAGCAGCCGTACGCACAGCAGCCCCCGCAGCAGCCATACGCGCCGCCCGGGTACGAGCAGCAGCCCTACGGACAGCAACCGTATCCGCAGCAGCCGTATCCGCAGCAGCCCTACCCGCAGCAGCCGTACCCGCAGCAGCCGTACCCGCAGGCGCAGCCGACCCAGCCGTTCGTCCCGCAGGCGCAGCCGACCCAGCCGTTCGTCCCGCAGGCACCCTACGGACAGCCGCAGCCGTACGGACAGCAGCAACCCTACGGACAGCAGCCGCAGCAACCCCAGCAGCAGCAGCCCTACGGGCCACCTCCCGGCACGCCGGGTGGACCTCCGTGGGGCCAGGGGCAATCCTGAGGTGCCATGAGTGAAGAGTCGCTGCGCCCCACGCACGCAGCCCACGTCGAGGAGGAGATCGTCGGCGAGGTCGACGCGGGCCCGCTCGCGGGCGACACCGAGGCCAACGACGGCCTCGACGACGCGCCGCTCGGAGGGGAGGTCGTCGGTCGGACCGCCATCGGCGACGACTTCGCCGCGACCGGCGCGCTCGACGACGTGGCCTCCGACGTGGACGTCCCCCACCAGCTGCTCGCGTCCGCCGAGCGAGGGCTCCTCGACGACAGCGACGAGGCCGACGAGACCGACACCCGTGACGCGTCGCTCTCCGATCTCGACGACGGCGCCATGGACGACGGCGCAGAGGGCATCGACGAGTCGTTCGTGGTCGAGGACCCATCGCTGCTCGCCGAGGAGCGCGACACCGAGATCGACGAGGGCTTCGAGGACGCGCGGTTCGCCCCGGCGCTCGCGCGCGAGACCCGGAGGGCCGACCGCGCGTTCGTGGTCTCGTCGTTACCGCCCGACGGCGACGTGGGGTTCGTGACCGGACCCGCGCTTCACTCGCCGCCCGCGGGGTGCTCGGCGTCGCTCGTGTTCGCGGGCCTCGAGCTGTGCGCGCTCTACGAGCCGGGCGCCACCTCGCTCGCGGTGCTGCGCGACGGACGCCCGGAGATCGTGGCCGACCTCGGCGACCCGGACGACGACCCCGGCCCCGTCGAGCGCCTCCGCGGGCGACTGCGCGGCGACGTCGTCGAGATCCTCGCCGAGGGTCCGTTCGGCGCCTACCTGCTGGTCGCCGGGCCGCGGATCGAGGGAGGCTCGCGGTCTTGAAGCGAGCGATCGCCGCGCTCGCGCTCGTCCTCGTGCCGGCGACGGCCGCGGCCAACGGGCGGTTTCCCTATGCGAACCAGCTCGTCGTCGCGCCCACCGATCCCACCCGCCTGACGATGCGCACCACGTACGGCGTGCTGCAGTCGTTCGACGCCGGCGCCAGGTGGCTCTGGCTGTGCGAGACGAGCATCGGCTACGGCGGCACCCTCGATCCTGCCATTGCTGTCACGGCCGAGGGGCGCCTGCTCGCCGGCCTGTTCGGCGCGGGCGTCGCCACGAGCTCCGACCGCGGGTGCACGTTCACGAGCGACGCGGCCCCGTTCACGGGGCTCTACGTCATCGATCTCGCCGTCGACCCGAGCAACCCCTCGCGCGTGGTGGCGATCACCTCGAGCGGCAGCGCCGGAGGGACCTTCACGGTGGTCGTCGGCGAGTCGGTCGACGGCGGCGCCACCTGGAAGCAGCTCGGCGCCGCGCTGCCGCCGACCTTCAACGCCGAGACGATCGAGGTCGCCGCGAGCCGCAAGGAGCGCCTCTACGCGAGCGGCAGCCGCACAGGCGTGCCGTCCGACGCGGGCGCCGACGGCGAGGTCGGCCCCGCCGGACGGGTCGGCCTGCTCTACCGGAGCGACGATCACGGCGCGTCGTGGAAGGAGCTCCCCGTCGACCTCGAGGGAGGGCTCGCCGCGTTCGTCAGCGCCGTCGACCCGAAGGACCCCGACCGGATCTACGTGCGCGTCTCGGCCGACCCCAAATCCGGGAGCACGACCGACCACCTCCTGTTCTCGCCCGACGGCGGCGCGTCGTTCACCCGAGTCGCTGCCAGCAAGGGCAGCATGCTCGGCCTCGCGCTGAGCCCCGACGGCAGCAAGATCGCGTACGGCGGGCCCAGCGACGGAGTGGTGGTCGCCTCCACGAAGGACCACGTGTTCACCGCGAAGAGCGCGGTGGGCGCGCGGTGCCTCACGTGGGCCGCGGCCGGCCTCTACGCGTGCAGCGCCGACTTTCCGGACGGGTTCACGCTGGGCCTCAGCAAGGACGACGGCGCGTCGTTCGCGCCGCTCTACAAGCTCGCCCAGCTCTCGCAGCTCGAGTGCCCGAGCGGCACGCCGACCCGCACGCTGTGTCCGCGCGAGTGGCCCGCCACGCGCGACAAGCTCGGCATCCCGACGCCGGACGCGGGGCCGGTCGACGCCGGTCCCGTGACGCCGACCACACCTCCCGCCGACGAGGGCTGCGGCTGCCACCTCGGGCGCGCCGCGGGGTCGAGCGGCCTCGTGTTCGCGCTGCTGCTCGCCGTGCGCGCCGCGCGTCGACGCCGCTAGCCCGCGGCCGCGAGCGCGAGATCGAGGGCCGCCCCGAGCGTCGCCGGGTCGGTCTCCACGCCGCTCAGGGTCACGCGCACGCGCTCCGCGTCGAGCTCGAGGCCGGCGAACGAGCCGCCCGCGAGCCCGGCGATCCTCTCGCGCAACGCGGCGCTCGAGAGCGCCGACTTCGCGGCCTCCGCGGGCTTGCCGGTGACGAGGAACGCGGCGTCGAAGCCCTCGTCGCCGATCTCGATGTCGTTCTGGAGCCAGTCGCGGAGCTGGCCGAGGACGCCGCCCGGGCTCGGGTAGACGCCCACCTTGGCGTCGGCGCCGGCGCGCTGCACGACGATCTCGGTGCGCGCGCAGTGCACGAAGTCGGTGAGGATCTGCACGACCACCGGGTGACCGCCGAGCTCGCCGTGCGCCTTCGGGCGATCTTTGCCGGTCGCGATCGCGAAGCCGCTGGTCTCCTCGACGGCGACCGTGAGGCCACGCTCGCCGAGCGCGGGCCACGTCTCCTTGGCCTTCTCGATCCCCTTGGTCGTGCGTCCGATGTTGTTGGCGATCAGGAGACCGGCCACTGCCCCACCCGCGATTGCGCTCATGGCCCGAGGATCGCCGAGGACCGCGCCGCGCACAACCACCTCATGGAGGGAGCAGCCGGGGGGACACGAAGCGAGAGCCGTCGAAGTCCACGGCGTAGATCCCCGTGTTGGGGACCGGCGGGACCATCACCTCGGTCGCGTGCGAGAGGAACGTGCGGATCGCGCCGCCGTGGCTCACGAGCAGCACCGGCGCGTGCTCGTCGCCGTGCTCCGTCACGAGCGCGCGGACGATGCGGTCGAGGCGCGCGCCCACCTCCTTGCGCGGCTCCGAGCCCGGCGGCTCGAGCAGCCCGAGCGGCGGCCCCGAGCGCACGAGGTCCGGGTACTGCGCCTCGCACTGCTCGCGGGTGAGCCCCTCGAACACGCCGTAGCCGCGCTCGCGCAGCTCGCGGTACGGCCCGAGCACCGGCAGCCCGTGCACCTGCGCGACGGCCTGCGCGGTCTCCCGCGCGCGGGAGAGATCGCTCGTCGCGATCGCCGCGAGGCGCTGCCCACGCAGCCGCGCGGCGAGGGCCTCGGCCTGCGCGCGACCCTCCGCGTTCAAGGGGACGTCGGTGTGCCCCTGCCAGCGCCCTTCGCGGTTCCAGTCCGTCTCGCCGTGCCGGACGAGCCAGACCTTCAGAAGCCGCACTGTTCGCCCTTGTTCTGGTCGGCGAGCCACTTCGAGAGCGGCGCGAAGTACTCGAGGAGCGCGGCGGCGTCGGCGGTCTTCTCGCCGGTCAGCGCCTCCATCGCCTCGGGCCACGGCTTGCTCGCGCCGAGGCGGAGCATGGCCTCGAGCTTCTTGCCCGCGTCCTTGTTGCCGTAGATCGAGCACTCGTGGAGCGGCCCGGTGTGCCCGGCGGCCTTGCAGAGCGCGCGGTGGAACTGGAACTGGTAGACGTGCGCGAGGAAGTACCGCACGTAGGGCACGCCGCCCGGCACGTGGTACTTCGCGCCGGCGTCGAAGTCCGCCTCGGTGCGCGCGATCGGCGCCGCGACGCCCTGGTAGCGCTCGCGCAGCTGCCACCACGCCTTGTTCCAGTCGCCCGGCTTGGTCTTGCCGCTGAACACGTCCCAGCGCCACTGGTCGATGAGCTTGCCGAACGGCAGGAAGGCGATCTTGCCGAGCGCCGTCTTCATGAGGAAGTCGAGGGCGGCCTTGTCGTCCTTCTGCACGGTGGGGACGAGGTCGATGTCGTGCAGGTACTTGGGCGTGACCGAGAGCGCGATCGTATCGCCGATGCCCTCGTGGAAGCCGTCGTTGGCCCCCTGCTGGAACAGCATCGGGAGCTTGTAGTAGTAATGATAATAGTAATTGTGTCCGAGCTCGTGGTGCGCCGTGAGCAGGTCTTCTTCGTTGATCTCGACGCACATCTTGATGCGGAGATCGTTGTTGAAGTTCACGTCCCACGCGCTCGCGTGGCACACCACCTCGCGGTCCTCGGGGCGCTTGAACAGCGAGCGCTCCCAGAAGGTCTTCGGCAGCGGATCGAGCCCCACGCTCACGAAGAACTTCTCGGCGATCCGCACGAGGCCCTTCTCGTCGACCTTCTTCTTCTTGAGGCCCGCGGTCACGTCGAGCTTGGCGGCGCCCGGGTAGGGCTCGACGAGATCGTAGACGTTGTTCCAGTCCTGCGCCCACATGTTGCCGAGCAGGTGGGCCGGGATCTTCTGGCCGATCTTCTCGGCCGGGTACTTCTTGCGCAGCTGCTTGCGGACGTAGCAGTGGAGCTGCTCGTAGAGCGGCTTGATCTGGGTGTAGAGGCGCTCGGTGTCCTGCTCGAACGCCTCGGGGGTCATGTCGTAGCCGGCGCGCCAGAGCGCCCCCATGTCGGCGAAGCCGATCTCCTTGGCGCCCTCGTTGCCGAGCTCGACGTACTCCTTGTACTTCGCCTTGAGGTGATGCCCGGTCGCGTGCCAGCCCTTCCAGGCCTCGAGCAGCACGGCGGCGTCGCGCTCCTTGGCCATCAAACGCGACAGATCCTCGAGGTTCCAGGCCGATTCCTTGACGCCGTAGGCCTTGGCGAGCTTCGGGAGCTTGCTGTCTTCCTTGGGGGTGTACTTGCCCTTTCCGTACTCGCTGCCGAGCCAGACCGTGAGGTCGGCGAGCTTGGCCCGCTTCTTCGCGTCGTTGGGCGAAGGGGTGGGCAGGCTCGCGAGCTTGAGCAGGGTGAGCTGCCGGCGGAGCGGCTCCGGCAGGGTGAGGCCGTCGAACCTGGTGGCCTGCGGGATGACCTGGTTGAGGTAGGCCATCTGGGCCTCCTGCGCGTCGGCCGCCAGCTCGTCGGAGTCGACCGTGATGTACGTCTTGTTGATCCAGTCGGCCCGCGACTGCGCGGTCCACAGGCGACGCAGCTCCTTGTCGACGCCGACGAGGAACTTCTTCGCGTCCTCCTCCGTGGGCCCCTTGGGCGCGGGCGCCGCGGTGGTGGTCGTGGTCGGCGTGGCGACCACCACCGTGTTGTGCACGGGGCGCAGGTCTCCGGCCCCGCAGGCGCTGACGAGGACGAGGCCGGAGACGAGGAGCGAACGCGACATGGCACCGCGCTAGCCGACACGGCCGCGGGCGTCACACGGGGTCACGGGCCCTTGGCGACCTGCTCGTTCATGTACCGGGCGCTGTTGTTCCAGCCGTCGCGGATCGCCTTCTCGAACGTGCTCTCGAGCGTGCCGCCGAGGCCGAACACCTTCACCTCGAGGCTCACGTCGAGGATGCGCTTGACCTTGTCGTCGCCGGCCGCCTCCACGCGCAGGACGCCCTCGTTCTTGGTCTTGTCGGCGAGCAGGCTCGGGATGGTCTTGAAGCGCCACGTCTTCGACTTGCGGTCGAACGTGCCCTCCTCGACGTAACGGAACGAGCTGCCGAGGACCTTCTGCACCGCGCCCGGCATGTCGAGCTTGGGGAGCACCCGGAGCTTGCGACGGATCTCGGTCTCGGTCTCGGTCTGCTCGGTCACCTCGAACTCGGGGAAGTGGAGGTAGTCGCGGTAGAGCCGCTCGTTGAAGCCACGGTCGAAGAAGGTCTTCCAGAAGGCGTCTTCGCCCAGACGGATGTCGTGCTCGAGGTGGATGTTCACGGCGCGAGCTTAGCGGCAGCGATGCGGTGGTGCTACGTTCGCTCTCGTGCGCTCCGAGCTCGCGCTTGCCGCCCTGTTCAGCCTCGCCACCCTCGTCGGCTCCCTGGCAGGTCCCGCGGCGGCCTTCGTGCCCCCGGTCGTGAAGGGCAAGCTCGAGCACCGCGGCGACTCGGTGTTCGTGCCCGGGGCGACCTACAAGATGGGCGCCGAGGCCAAGTGGCCCGGCGGCCAGTCGTACGGCAATCCTCCCGGCGGCATCTCGGTCACCGTCAAGTCGTTCCTGATCGATCGCACCGAGGTCACCGCCGGTTCGTACCGCGCGTGCGTGAGCGCCGGCCAGTGCGACGCGCTCACCCACGGCGACACCTTCTCGCCGAACCACACCAAGATCTGCACCTACGACAAGCCGGGCTTCGAGCAGCACCCGATCAACTGCGTCTCGTGGGACGAGGCGGTGAAGTACTGCGGCTGGGTGGGCAAGCGCCTGCCCACCGAGGCCGAGTGGGAGCTCACCGCGCGCGGGACCGACAGCCGCGCCTTCCCCTGGGGAGACGTCGCGCCCACCGCCAAGCACATGAACGGCTGCGACATCGCGTGTCAGCGCGAGGCGATGGCGCAGCTCGGCGAGACCTACACCTCGATGTGGCCCGACCCGGCCACGGGAGACGACGGCTGGGGCTTCACGGCGCCGGTCGGCACCTATCCGCTCGGCGCCTCGCCGTACGGCGCGCTCGAGATGTCGGGCAACGTCGAGGAGTGGGTGTCCGACAGCTGGTGGGATCCCTACTCGAACCCGAGCGGCCCTCCCACGCCGGTCTCCGGCTCCACCGACCACGTGGTCCGGGGCGGGGCGTGGGACCTCAACGGCATGGAGACCTTCTCGACCACCCGACGCACGTCGGCGTCGAGTGGTCAGCGCGCGGCGTGGCTCGGCTTCCGCTGCGCGAAGGACAGCTGAAGCTACTCGCTGCCGCCGATCTGGTGCTCGTCGAGGAGGGCGTTGGCCTTGTCCTCGTCGATGCCGAGGGCCTCGGCGAGGTCGTTGAGGAGATCGTTCTCCTCGTCGGCGATCTCGTTGTCGGCGAAGGCGATCGCGGCGGCCAGCACGAACGCGGCCTCGGCCGTGGGCTCGTCGCCCCTGAGGTTGTGGGCGATGGCCTTGACCCGCGCGTCCTTGCCCTCCTTGGCGAGGCGCTGCTGCGCGCCCTCGAGCATCGAGCGGATGTGCACCGAGCGGACCGTGCCCTCGGACAGCTCGCGGATCGCGCCACGCAGCGTGTCTTCTTCGGCCGGATCGAGGTGACCGTCGGCGGTGGCCATCAGGTACATCGCCTCGCAGAGCGCGTCGAAGCGGAGGAGCACGTCGGCCGGCACGTCGTTGCCTTGCGCCGCGACGATCGCGCTCAGATCCGTGGCGAACAACGAGGGGCGCTCGCCCCGCTCCTTCAACCGATCCCGCAGGCGGGCGATGGTCTCGTTCTGGACGTTCAGCATGGGCGCTAGAGGTACCCGCGGTCGGCGCGGGCCGCCACAAGGACGGCACTGGCGGAATTGGTCAGCCCCAACGTTTCGTGTGCGAAGTATCTTGCTGGGGCCCCTGCGGCGTGACAACCCTGTGGCCATGTCGCGCTTGGGTCCCTGGGTCGCCTTGTTGCTCGGTTCCACCGTCGCCGCGTGCTCGCCCGCGAAGGACGAGGGGCCGGCCGGCACGTTCGGGAAGGACGCCGGCACCGACGGCGCCGTCGAGGACGGCTCCACCGAAGAGGACACCGGCGCGACGGAGGGAGGCTTCGTCGTCGACGCGCCGCTCCCGACCGAGACCGGCGGCGGCAAGGGCTGCGGCACGACCGCCGAGCCCGACTTCGACTGCGACGGCTACACGGTCGCGCAGGGCGACTGCAACGACAAGGACGCGACGATCAACCCCGAGGCCTACGACTTCGAGGGCGACACGATCGACAACGACTGCGACGGCACGGTCGACAACCCCGTGAAGACCTGCACGGTGTCGGTCACCTCGGACGACCCGAAGGACTTCGGCCGCTCCGCGGATCTCTGCCCGCAGCGCGCGAAGACGAAGGCCGGCGTGCCGTTCGACCCGCTCGTGAAGGCGGAGTTCGGCGCCGCGGGCGGCTCCGCGACCAAGGCGAGCCAGCGCAAGATCGTCAACGCGTTCGGCGACAACAAGCCGCGCGTCGGCGACTCGTTCTTCGGCCTGCAGAACGGCCCGTGGGGCAGCAAGGATCCGCGCGCGGCCAAGGCGCTCGATCTGTTCCCCGCGAGCGGCGGGTGCGCCGCGATCCCGCTGACCGCGGACGACTGCAAGCAGCTCTCGAACGGCGCCTCGCCGCTCCCCGGGTTCCCGATCAACATCCAGGACTGGGCCGAGGTGCGGCTCTTCATCCAGGTGCCGACGAACGCCAAGGCGATGAGCTTCGACTTCGCGTTCTTCTCGAGCGAGTTCAGCCAGTTCTGGAACAGCTCGTTCAACGACGCGTTCTTCGCGCTGGTGACCGGCAAGAAGGTCGCGGGCGCGAACGTCGCCAAGGACGCGAAGGGCCGCGCGATCACGGTGAACAGCGGCTTCTTCCAGCTGTGCCCGAAGCCGGGCAGCGTGACGGGCGTGGACGCGAAGGCGCTCTCCTCGGCGCCCTGCGTCGGCACGGAGGGCGACGCGACGGTCGCCGGCACGCTGAAGGGCACGAACTTCGACGGCGCCAGCGCCACGCCGGCCACGACGGACGACACGATCGATGGCGGCTCGGGCGTCCGCTACGTGTACGGCGGCGGCACCGGCTGGCTGACGGCGAAGTTCGAGGTGGAGCCGGGCGAGAAGATCGTGATCCGCTTCACGGTGAACGACACGAGCGACGGCGTGCTGGACTCGGCGGCGATCGTCGACAACATCCGGTGGGACAAGGCCCCGCCGAAGGTGCCGACGGGCGAGGTCGAGCGTCCGCCCAAGTGACCCCCGAGGTCGTCGCCATCGTCTCGACCGGCGGGCAGGTGACGCCCGAGAGTGAGCGTGAGCTCAGGAATGGTGGGCCCTCGGTGTGGGCGCCAGCGTCCACTGGCGGGCCTTCTCGTCGTGGTCGTTCGGCGCCAGCCTTGCGCTCGAGGTGGCACCGCCGACCTGCGCCTCACGGAGGTCCAGCGACTCCGCTTCGCGCCCACCTCGTCTTCGATCGCCCGGATGGCGGCCCCGCGAGGACCGCGGCGTGGCTGTCCGTCTACTACGGGTACTGCGGGGTCAGCGTGCCTGCGCTGATGCTCGAGGTGGGACCGGGGGTGGGCCAGGGTCTGTCCGGGAGCGGCGAGATCGGTTGGCAGTTCTTGGTGCGCTCGGGGGTACGCTTCTGAAGGTGCGAGTCTCGTAGGTCGGTTCAGATCCAGCAGGACAAGACGGTGCGTGTCAAAATTGTTGTCCGGTCAGTGGATGTCACGGCGCATAGGCCGCTTGCAATGAAGAGCGTTCTCGCGATGACCACTGTCGGACTGTTCGTGGCTTTGGCGTCGTGCGGAGGCCGGCAGGCTGATGCTAGCGATGCGAGCGTCGACTCGGCATCCGCAGATCTAGGCACAGATGCGCCGATCTGTGGCCTCTACGGCTCGGGGACCTCATCGGGTCTTCCGTGCGAGCACGTGGGCG
>Ga0154020_10005431_pt1 | contig 15031 bp, 16 predicted proteins | sample Klosneuvirus_201_FD_109709 | JGI IMG/M metagenome (GOLD analysis project Ga0154020, IMG submission 109709) | Active sludge microbial communities from wastewater, Klosterneuburg, Austria - Klosneuvirus_20160825_MG | ecosystem: Engineered > WWTP > Aerobic digester > Activated sludge | place...
GCGCCCACCCGACGAGCCAACCTGGGTCACGAACACCATCAACGCCAAAGCAAGAAGCGCCGGCGCGGGCGAGTAAAGGGGTCTGGCTCCCGCAGGGTGCCTGAACCCTTTACTCGGCATCAATACAGCTTGTTTGCCCGCGCGTACTCAATGACTGCCTCGGGAACAAGGTAGCGTACGCTTTGGCTGCTGCGCAGGCGGTCGCGGATTTCTGTGGATGAGATCTGAAGCAGCGGGCATTTGACGCAGTTGTCCATGATGGCCTTGGCTTGTTTGTCGCCGAAGGCTGCGCGCAGGGTGTCAATCACGTCCCAGCCGAATCCGGGGCGCAGCACGGGAATGAACTCGGCGATCTTGAGCAGCTCCCCCACTTCGTGCCATGTGGGCAAATCGGCCAGCATGTCGCCGCCGATGATGAACGCGGGCCGCTTGCTGCCTTGCTTGATCAATTCGCGCGCCGTGTCGATCGTGTAACTCTTGCCGGTGCGCTTAGTCTCGCGATCATCCACGCCCAGGCCCGCGTTGCCGGCCACGGCCAGTTTGGCCATGGCTAGGCGGTGTTTGGCGTCAATGGTGAACTTGGGATCAGCGTGGGGCGGCTGGCCGCTGACAAGCAGGTCGATGCGCTCATAGCCTCGCGCTTCGCGCACGCGCTCGGCGATAACGAGGTGGCCGATGTGGGGCGGGTTGAAGGCTCCGCCGAGAAAGGCCGTGGTCATGCCTGCGCCCCGGAACTGCGCTGCATTTTGGCAGCGAACTCTGGATCGACCTCGACCACCACGGCCGTGCCATAGGCGAGCACTTCCGCCACGCCCGGGGCGACGTCGTTGGCGTCGTACTTCATGCCGATGATTGCGTTGGCTCCGGCCTCGGCACCGTGGCGGCGCATGAGGTCAAAGGCCTCCATTCGGGCCTGTTCGCATAACTCCGTGTAGATACTGATGTTACCGCCAAAAAACTGCTGAATTCCGGCGGCAAAGTTGCCAATGGCACTGCGCGAACGAACCACGATGCCGCGCACGATGCCGCGATGGGCCACTATGCGGTAGCCCTGCAGCTCAAAGGCTGTAGTGATGAAGGCGTACTCAACCATTGCCTGAGCGGGTTCGGCGGCCATGCCCCTGCTTTAGCCGTGAGAGCGTGCGCCGACAACTCAAATCAGAAAGGTTAGTGATGGATAAAGTTGCCCCAAGACGCAGTGTTGGTAACATGTTTAGCGTTCCGCGGTGGCCCTTTGGGGCGTAAGCAATGCGTACGGGCGTGCGGGGAGCAATCCGGCTGCACCCGTTTCACAAAGCTCCTGCGGTTTTCATATACGTCGGGCGTTGGACTAATTTTCTGCGGCTGAAGTTGCCGCTTACAAGGCAAAGAGTTGCTCAAGAACCCGGTTGAAATGCGTGAAGTGACGGATTGTTTCATCACATCTGAGCTTGCGGCTTCACGAGCGCCCTAGCGGGCGCAGGTTCTGTATTTGCCGACGTCCGACGTCTCTTGTTTCCCGGGAATGCCGGGTGAGGAGGCGTCATCATGCTTGCTGCAACTACCGTAGAAGTCGTCATCTTCATCATTATTGGTTTGGTTCTTGGCGGCATGATTGCCGCCGGTGCGGTTTACACGTTGTACGGCGGCAAAGCCAAGGCCGCTGAAACGGCTCGTATTGATGCTGTCAAAGAAATCGAAAAACTGAAGGAAGGCGGCGCAGACGGCAAATTGGCGCTGGAACAGGCCAGGCTCAAAGCCCAGGAAATCCTGCAGGCCGCACAAGTGGACGCCCGCACGGAGGCCCTGAAGCTGCGCGAGAAAACCGAGGCCGACCTCGATGGCAAACGCGACGAAATCAAGGAACTCGAAAAGCGCGTAGCCAAACGTGAAGAATCCATCGAGCAGAAGATCGAACTGCTCGACATGAAGGCCGACCAGCTCGAGAAGCGCGGCAAGGACATCGAGGAAGGCAAGACCCGCATCGCAACGCTGGAAGCCGAAGCCAAGAAAGCGCTGGCTGAACAAAAAGAGAAGCTTGGCGCCATTGCACAGCTCAGCCAGGAAGAGGCCAAGCGCGAACTGCTGGAACGCTTTGACGCCGAACTCGTGAACGAGAAGGCCGAGCGCCTGACGAAGATGTTCAAAGCGCTCGACGAGCAGGCCGACGAAAAAGCCAAATGGACGATCTCCCAGGCCATCTGCCGCCTCGCCAGCGAATACACCGGCGAAACCACCACCAGCACCGTCGAGATTGCCTCAGACGAAGTCAAGGGCCGCATCATCGGCCGTGAGGGCCGCAACATCCGCCACTTCCAGCAGGTCACGGGCGTCGACGTGATCGTGGATGACACGCCGGGCGTGGTCGTGGTGAGCTGCTTTGATTCCGTGCGCCGCGAAGTAGCCGCGCGCACGCTGAGGCGCCTGATCCAGGATGGCCGCGTGCACCCCGCGCGCATCGAGGAGCTATTCGAGGTCTGCCGCAAGGATGTTGAGAAGGAAATCACCGAGGCCGGCAAGCAGATCCAGTTTGAGGCCGACGTGCACAACATCCACCCCAAGGCTCAGTACCTGCTAGGCCGACTGAAGTTCCGTTCGAGCTACGGCCAGAACGTCTATAAGCACACGGTCGAGGTGGCGCAGATCATGGGCATGATGTGCAGCGAACTGGGGCTTGACCCCAAGCTGGGCCGGCGCTGCGGCCTGATGCACGACATCGGCAAGGCCATCGACCACGAGAAGGAAGGCGGCCACCCGCTCGTGGGCAAAGAGTTCCTGATCTCAATCAAGGAGCGTCCGGAAGTTATCGAAGCCGCCGGCGGCCATCACGACCAGGTAATGACACACAAGTACCCGTACGTCAGCCTCGCCGCGGCTGCCGACGCGATCTCCGCAAGCCGCCCCGGCGCGCGTCGCGAGAGCATGGAGCGCTATGTGCAGCGCCTCACCGCCCTCGAAGGCGTGGCCAAGAGTTTCAATGGCGTTTCGGAAGCGTTTGCGGTGCAGGCCGGCCGCGAACTGCGCGTGCTCGTCAACGCCAAGCAGGTGACCGACGAGCAGGCGCTGGTCATCGCGCGCGAGATGGCGCAGAAGATCGAGGATGAACTCACTTACCCGGGCGAAATCAAGGTCACGCTGATGCGCGAAACGCGCGTTACGGAGTACGCTCGCTAGTACCGTATGGCTGGAACTCCAGTCCAAGCCGGCAGGCTTTGGGTGCAAAGAGAAACCACCGCTACTTCCCCCGCCCTGCCGGGCGGGGCTGCTACTTTCCTACTTCCGCGGTTAAGCTGACTCCATGAACTCCCGGCGCGCGGCTGTGCTTTCCATCGGCAACGAGGTTGTGCAGGGCTTCCTGCTCAACACGAACTCGCAGTGGCTCGCGCGTGAGCTGGGCGATCTCGGATTTGACGTCGCCTATCACCTGTGCCTGCTCGACCGTGAGGAAGAACTGGTCTGGCGCCTCAAAGCCGCGCTGGATGAGGGTTTGTTCGTGGTGGCCACAGGCGGCATTGGCCCCACGGAAGACGACCGCACGCGCCACGCCGCGGCGAAAGCACTTGGCCTTGAGCTCGTGCTCGATCATGAGGCGCTGCACGACCTGCACGAGCGCTACTCGCAAATGGGCCGCGCCTTTCCCAAGGGCAGTGAGATTCAATGCATGGCGCCCAAAGGTGCGACCACAATCCGCAACGCCTTTGGCACCGCCAGTTGCTTCTATGTGCGACGGGGCCAGACAGGCATCTGCGTGATGCCGGGCGTGCCGCGCGAGATGAAGGGCGTATGGGCCGAGGAAATGCGGCCGAAAATCATCGACGATTTTGGATTGAACGAGCGGTTTTTCGCGCGCGAAATCAAGTGCTTTGGCCTGCCGGAAAGTGAGATCGACAATCGCGTGAAGCACCTGCTGCCCGACGGTGGCAAGAGCCCGGTGGAGGGCGCGATTCTGGTCGATGATGCGGTCATCCGCCTGCGCTGGCGCGTGCTGGCGCGAAGCGAAGAGGGTGCTCACGCGCTGATCCAGCCGTTCATCGATGAAGCGCGCAAGATCCTGGGCGACGTCGTCTTCGCCGAGGGCGACGTCACGCTTGAAAGCGTGACGGTGAACCTGCTGCGCGAGAAGAAGCTGCACGTGGCCTGCGCGGAAAGCTGCACCGGCGGCATGATCGCGCATTTGATGACGCAAGTGCCCGGCGCGAGCGAGACTTTGATCGAGAGCGCCGTGACTTACTCGAACGACGCCAAAATGCGCCGCCTGGGCGTGAAGCAGGAAACGCTCGAAAAGCACGGCGCGGTCAGCGAGGCTTGCGTGCGTGAGATGGCCGCCGGCATCGCGAAAGAATCAGGCGCCGGCTTGTGCATCAGCGTCAGCGGCATCGCCGGCCCGACGGGCGGCAATGACGCCAAGCCTGTCGGAACCGTGTGGATGAGCCTTTGGTTCAAGGGGCAAGTGAGTGCGTGGCACATGCGCATGCCCGGCGAGCGCGCGGTATTCAAGTGGCGCGTGGCCCGCACGGCGCTCAACGCGCTACGCCTGACAGCGCTGCACGGCAAGCCACCGGATCGGCCCACGTTTCACGTCACCACAGTGGACGCAAAGTAGCCGCATTTCATTTTGAATTTTGCATTGTGAATTTTGAATTGGTTCCCATGCCCAGCGCCAAACGAATCGAACAAGCCACGCTCTCCTTCTTGCTCACCGGCATTGCGCCGCTCGAGAAATCGGACGCCATGCTCGCCATCTGTGCCGCGCTGACGGCCGATGGCCACGTGGAGCACTCCCGGCGCGTGTTTGAGTTCCTGCTCAAGGACAGCGAGCACCCCGACCCCGAGCACATGCGCGAGGCCATTCTGCAAACGCATCTGTTCGCCGGTTATCCGCGGACGCTAAACGCCCTGGCCGCGTTCAAGGACGCCTGCAAGGCCGCGGGCAATCCGCTGTCGGGCGAGATCAAGCTGCGCAACGCGCCGCTTGAAGCTGAAGACATGGCAGTGTTTCGCCAGCGCGGCGGCAAGTTGTTTGCGATGCTCTACGGCAACATCGCGCCCAAGATTGACCAGATCGCGCGCGACGGCAGCCCGGACCTCGGCGAATGGGCGCTCGTTGAAGGCTACGGCCGTGTGCTCGCGCGCGACGTGCTCAAACCCGCGCAGCGCTCGCTCTGCATCGTGGCTGCGCTGATGCCGCTCGATGTGCTTCCGCAACTCAAGGGCCACGTGCAGGGCGCGCTTAACCTCGGCAACAAACCCGAAACGCTCTGGAAGCTTTACGAAGTTCTCCCCAAGCTCTTCGACCACATGCCGAAATCGGCCAAGACCGCGTTCGAGGCCGTGCTCGGCAAGCAGCAGATTTCCGACGACCAGTTCGAGCAGGAACAGAAATACAAGTGGAGCTAACCGCTGCGCCGTTGCCTTCTCCGTGGCTCAAGCTGTTAGTAGGATCCGCGCGTGGCCGAAGCTCCCAATCCCAATATCAATCCCGTCACCGGCAAGCTCACGCCTGAAGCCAAGCGCGGCGTGTTTGTCGTCTGGTTCGTGATCCTGCTCGACCTGCTGGGCTTTGGCATCATCCTGCCCAGCCTCGCTTATTACGTGACCATCTTCCCGCTGCCGCAGGCGGCGGTCGATTTCGGTGCGCAGTTCGGCTTCACGCGGCCCGAAGCCGTGTTCGTGGGGCTGTTGCAAACGGCGTTCTCGCTTTGCCAGTTTGTGTTTGCGCCGCTTTGGGGTCGGCTATCGGATCGCGTTGGTCGCAAGCCGGTGCTCATGGCGAGCGTGGGCGGATTTTCGCTTGCGTGGTTGATGTTCGCCTTTGCGCCCTCGCTGCTGGTGCTCTTGCTGGCGCGCGCGCTGGCGGGTGTTTTTGCCGCCAATCTGAGTACCGCGCAGGCCTACATGGCCGACGTGTTTCCGCCTGAAAAACGCGCCAAGGGCATGGGTTTGATCGGCATGGCCTTTGGCATCGGCTTTGTGTTCGGACCCGCCATTGGCGCAGTGCTGGTCAGCAAGCCCGTGCTCGGGCTGTTTTTTACAGAGGGCACCGAAGGCTGGGCGCGCGGCCATCTGCTTATCCCCTCGCTCTTTGCGGCGGGCTTGAGCGCCTGCGCCTTTCTGCTGGCCGCAACGCGCCTGCGCGAGAGCCTTCCGCCCGAGCGGCGGCAGAATCCCGCCGAGCGCAAAGGCCAGATCGCGGAACTGATTGAGGCGCTCAAACGGCCCGCGATTGGCCCGATGCTGATTGTGAACTTCGTGGCGATTCTGGGCTTTGCGGCGCTGGAGGTCATGTTCAGCCAGTTCAACAAAGACCACCTGCACCTGCCGCAGAGCACAAACATGTGGGTCTTCACCTGCGTCGGAGTCACGCTCGCCGTTGTGCAGGGCGGCCTGATCGGAAGACTGACCAAACGCCTGGGCAGCCCGAAAGTCCTGCTGATCGGCCAGTTCGGCCTCGCTGCGATGATGGTCGTGTTCGGCTGGCAAGTCGAGATCTGGCGCTACGGCGGCGTGCTGTGGGTGATCCTGATTTCCGTCGGCATCGGGTTTTTCAACGGCCTGTGCAACCCCAGCGTGCTCTCGATCATCAGCACGCACGCCAAGAAAACCACGCAGGGCGGCACCATGGGCTTTGCCGCAAGCAGCGCAACGCTCGGCCGCATCCTTGGCCCGCTAATGGGCGGCACGATCTACGCCAAGTTCGGCCCGCAATGGCCCTTCACGGCCGGGGCTGCGCTGATTGCGCTGGGCATGCTGGTGTTCATCGCGAAGTGGAAAACGGTGGCGGCCGAAGCGCGCGACTAGCCAGTTCAGCCGACGGGCTTGCTCAACATCCGTACTGACCTTGCCCTGCCGAACTTGTGCCAGCGTACCCGAGCCTGCCGACCCGCGCGGTCGAGGATACCCAAGGCACAGCGTCCTCATGGTAGATTCTAGCGCATGGACGAAGTCGAAATTCGACCCGCGGCAATGGCCTTGGCCAAATACAAGCGCTTTCGCTCAACGCGCATCGCTGTGGAGCCCGTGGGTAGGCGCTTGGCATTTGGAGAACATGGTTGCATTTGGACCGGTATTGCTGCGTTCATGGCAATTCCGGGGTTTGCTGCGATTGTCGCGGGAGTACTAGACCCCGAAGTGCAATTCTTTATTGGAGTAGGTTGCTTTCTACTCCTCTTCGCTTTGATTTGCTTGCTGCCTTCGGGAATCGTCCGACTCGCTCCAATCTCGCCCGATCGGGCGTTGCGCAATTTCTTCGAGTTTATAGCCCGCGGCAATTTCCGGGCCGCGTGGGCGATGGTCTCCCCACTGGAAAAGGAAGTCGGGAGATTCCCTTGTCGCGACTATGAGGAGTTCCGTGACTACTGGCGAAAGGCACGCAAAGACCTAAAGCTCCGCTCCGGCAAGCTCTTCTTTGAATCCGTTGATTACTACCAGCTGGACACTGACGTGGTGCGAGCAGAGTTCCAACTAAACGCAGAAGGAAACGCAATCATCCTTCCCGCGCCATACATCGCCGGCGTCATGCAGTTTGGTGGAAACCGCTACGTTGTTTCGAAAGTCTTGGTCAGGCATGGCGATGAGTGGTTCATGTGGTGCGGAGAGTTCATGGGCGCTGAAGAGAGCGACGTTTCATGGTTCGACTCTCGGACGTAGCGGATTCAGTCACGCCGCTTTTCCAAGACGCGCAAGGTCGGAACGTTTCTGGAATTCAGCGAGGCGCCTTGCGGCGCCTCGCTTGTTCGTAGCCAACTGGCTACTTGCCTTTCTTGGCGTACTTCACGCCTCAGCCGTAGGGCTTGGTTTCTTTTGTGCTCACGACTTTGTCCGCGAGTAGTTCATCAAGCGCGGCTGCGACGTAATTCGTGGCGCCCTCGATGTCCTCTTTCTTATCGCTCTTCACGCTGTCGATCGCGCCCTGGTAACGCAGCACGCCCTTCTTGTCGATCACGAACATGTGCGGTGTCACGCGTGCCTTGTATTTCTGGCCCACCTTTCCGTCTTCGTCGATCAGGTAACAAGCCGCGTCGCAGCTCTCTTTTTCGATGCGGGCCGTGAGCGCTTCGCCCGTGAAGTGACCCTGCTTGCCTTGGGCCGATGAACAGATCTGCAGCCAGACCACGCTCTTTTCGGTGTACTTCTTGCGCGTGGTGTTCATGGCGCCGCCGTCGTAGTGCTTGCGCACATAGGGGCAATCGAAATTGACCCATTCGATCACTACGGTTTTGTCGGCAAAGCTCGTGAGTTTGACCTCTTCGCCCTTGGCGTTCTTCAGGGTGAAGTCTGGAGCCTTCTTGTCGATCGTGGCGAACTCGGGCGCCTCTTCGGCCTTGGGCTCTTCTTTTTTCTCCTCGGGTTTGGGCTCTTCTTTCTTGGGCGTTTCACCCGCAGGGTCATCTGCGGCGTACACAAAAGAGGTGCAGGCAATCAGCAGGCAGGGCGCAAGCAACAGGTATTTCACGGGCACTCCTCAATTGGTTCGATGCGGAATGATACCCCGCTCGCCAGCGTGCGTTGCGCGAAAACCCTCACTGGCCGTTTACGGGGGCGCGCAACGAGCCGCGAACGTGAGTGAGCGGTCCGGGAGTGTGCGAGTAGTCCGGGCCCCTTGCTGACGCGCGGGGCTCGTTCCGCTATATACTTGCCCATGGCAAAACACAGTGCAGCCGGCATCAACCTTTCCGCTTTCGGCATTGAACGCCGTCCCATGCTTGCGCTCGCCAAGGAAGAAGGCGAAGGCGTGGTCTCCGTCAAGCTCGGCCCGATGGCCTCCTTTGGCGGCAAAATCAAGCTGATGGATCCGCTTGACGACCTGTTCGCGCGCTGGCGCAAGGACCTGCTTGAGTTACCGCGCCCCATCGCCGTCGATGTGCCGCTGGATCTGCAAGGCCTGGGCGCGCGCAGCGATTCGCGCTTCATCTGGGAACTGACGCACCGGCCCATGGATTTTGCGTTTTACCAGGACGCACCCCTGACGGATCGCATCGGGGTTTTCAACGTGCGCTTCCTGGAGCTATTGGGGCGCTCGCAGTTCACGCCCGGCAAGGATTTCATCGAAGTCAGCCCGCAGGCCTGCACGGAGTTCTTTGACTTTCGCGGGATATACAAGGGCGGCCGCGCGCACCAGGGCAAGGGCGGAACCTGGAAGGCCGACGACAGTACCGTTTCCGCCGATCGCGCCTTCACCAAGATCGCGCAGGAACTCGGCTTCAACATCGAGAACACGGCCGAAGGCAAGCTCGACAGCGGCGATTTTGACGCCGTGATGTGCGCGCTCACGGCGTTGGCATTGGCCAAGGGCGTGCACACGGTTTCCGGCGGCGAGCTCAAGAACGTGATCGCGGAGCGCGTCGCGCGCCGCATGAACATGGAGCCGGAGGCGTTTGCCAAACTCGAAGCGCCCCGCGCCTGCCACGCCCTGGCGCAACCCTATTGGCAAGCCGTGCTGATCACCCGGGTGGGCTAAGAAGCTAGTCCACCACAGGGTTCACAGAGTACTGATTTGAACTCAGAACGACTCAGCGGCTGCAAGGTCAACAATTCACTGATAGACACAGGTTCAAAATCCATATCCGTGTTCATCGGTGTCCATCTGCGGTTGATACGTTGTTGCCGTTATCACTAGAATTCAAAGACCTACTCCGTGGGCTCTGTGACTCTGTGGTGGATTTGCTTTGCCTAGCCAAGGAAGCCGACCATGAAAACCCTGTTCGCCGCGCTATTGCTCGTTCTTGCAGCCACTTTTGTTCCTCTGGCCACCGCCCAGCCCCGGGCGCCGGAAAAGGAATCCGCCAAACTCTCTGAGGCCGTGACCGCGCTCGAGAACAACAAGCCCCTGGATGTCACGGTGACCGAGGCCGAGCACTTCCTGCGCTGCTTCTCATTCAAAGTGCCGCAGAACGCCAAGAGCCTGCACATCGCGACTGCCAACGCCACGGGCGACATCGACCTGTTGATCTGTTTCAACAAGCAGCCGAATTCGCTCGACGAACTGGAAGAAGAGTGCGAACACATTTCGTCCACGGCACGCTTCAACGAAGTTTTCACGATCAACGCCACCAACCAGCCGCCCTTGGCTGCGGGCACTTACTACATCTACGCGGGCTCGCTGCAGGCCGAAGGCGAGCAGGAAATCACGTTCACCATCGCAGCCGCGCTGGATGTGAGGCCCACGCTCAAATCCCATGAGCCGAGGCCCTACCTCGTGACCAAGCCCGATGTGCTGCAGCGCGCGATTGATACGTGCGTTCGCATTGACAGCGAGGTTTCCACGGGCAGCGGAACCATCGTTTCGCCCAAGGGGATGATTCTCACCTGCTGCCACGTGATCGAAACCGAAGACGGCGGCTACCTCAAGAAGGACATCTACGTCTCTGTCACGCGCGACCCGCGCAAGGACCCGGTTCAAAGCTATCTGGCCGAGACCGTGTTCGTGGAAAAGGCCCTCGATCTGGCTTTGCTGCGCATCGTGACCGACCTCGATGGCAAAGCGATTGAGAATCCGAGCTTTCCATTTTCGCCCCTGGGCGACGACACACGCTTGATACTTGGCGATGAAATCAACTGCCTGGGCTACCCGGGCATTGGCGGCTCGCGCAGCGTTTACGGCATCACGCTTACGCGCGGCATTGCAGCCGGTTTCATCGACCGCAAGGGCAGCGTGCAGTTCATCAAGACGGACGCGCTGATCAGTGCCGGCAACAGCGGCGGCGGTGCCTTCAATGCGAAGTATGAGTTGATTGGCGTACCTAGCGAGGCTATGCACGCTGAAGGCACATTCGAGTCGCTGGGCTACCTTCGGCCAATCAGCGCCATGCCTGAATCGTGGCGCAAGGCGATCTGGGCCGAGTATCCGCGATAGGGGGTTCAATGCTTGCGGAGCTGACTGGAAATCAAGCGCGAGATCTGATTCTGCAGTTCATGCTCATGGGGCTCTTCTATCTTGGGGCGGTCATCCTGATTCCGATGGCGTTTCTGCCCCGGGCAACACAGCACCGGCTTGGCTTTCGCCAACTGCATTTTCGCGGTGGCAGAGTTGAGTGCAGCTCTGTGTGGGGCAGGCTGGCATTGGGCGGCTGGGGCGTGATGTTCCTGGTCGGCGCGTTGTTTGTTACGTACGAGTATTCGAAGACCTGAATCCGGCGGGGGTCGATCGGCCTGGATTCCGGCACCCACGATTAGCGCCCGAATTCTCTGCATCATGGCCATCCATGGGGTACAATCATGCAGGCGACCAGCGCAGCGTACCGCGGTTGGCTGCGCCCAGCGGAGAGCGACCTGGTGCTTTTGTAAGTAAGGGAGATAGCAGCAAGAAGTAGCGGCCCGAAGTTCCGCAAGACCTGCGCGAATGATCGCCAAGGCCGCAAGCACTGTAGCTAACGGACGCTTACTCGACGCTCGGCCCAGCCAATCGCCGCCTCCCCTCGGGAGGCGGTTTGGTTTTGAGGCCTTGTCGAAAGTGCTAGAATCACGCCATGACCGTTTCCGTCAGAACTGCGGCGCAACGCACCGGTGAATTCTTCATGGGAGAGTCCCATGTTGAAAAGGCGGTCATCTCCATTTGCGAGCGGTTGAAGGAAATGAAGATTCCCTATGCGCTTGCGGGCGGTATGGCGGTCAACCGCTACGAAGTCCAGCGCAACACGGAAGTCGTGGACATCATCATCGACCGCGCCGGCCTGCAACGCTTCAAAGACGAATGGCTCGGGCGCGGCTGGGTGGAGAACTACAAGGGATCCAAGGGCCTTCGCGACGCTCTCAACAAAGTGAAGATCGACTTTCTCTTTACTGATGAAATCCCCGGCGATGGCAAATCAGTCCCGTTCAAGTTTCCCGACCCGATCGAGGCCAGCGAAACCGATGAAGACGGCATTTCCGTGCTTACGTTGCCGCGCCTGATTGAACTGAAGATTGCCTCGGGCATGACCGTGCCCAAGCGCCCGCGCGACTTTGACGACGCCATGCGCCTGATCGAAGCCAACAAGTTGACGCGCGATTACGGTTCGAAGTTGCACCCGTTCGTACGCGCCAAGTACGACGAACTCTGGCTCATTGCCCAAACTCCAGACCCTAATCCAGAGGCCTGATCCGGCAACTGGCGAAGTAGCGTGGCCTATAGGGCAGAGATCCTATTGGGCCCACGGGAATCTGGATCGCGGAGAATCAAGTTGTGACAGGCAAGCTCTTTGACTACTCTCTCACTAGAGCGGCACAAAGTGGAGTCAAGGAAATGCTTTTGAGATCGGCGGTCGACCCTGTCATTGGCGGGGTGTTTGCCATCGGCGCTGGTGCTTTCTCTGTCATCTGCGCAGCAGCGGACTTCGATTGGTTCATGAACAATCGTAAGGCTGCGTTTTTCGTTGCTATGTTCGGACGAAACGGTGCACGCGTGTTCTACGTTGTCCTCGGCCTCGGCCTTATCGGCCTGGGAGTGGGTCTAAGTGCCGGCCTGCTCTCGTAGCGGTTTTCACCTACTGAGAATCCATGCAGGTTGGCCGACTTCGTGCCTGGGTCAACGTTCAATTCCGCGATTCAGGCGCTGTGTTTTCTTTCGATGCAGCTCGGTGCGAACGCACGGCGTGGCGCTGCGCTGTAAAGCTCACCACCCCATTGATAACGGATAACTAAAAACTGATAACTGCCCGCCATGGCGGCCATCACTTACGTTGAAGCGATCACTCAGGGGCTGCGCGAGGAAATGACGCGCGACCAGGACGTGTTTTTGCTCGGCCAGGACATCGGCGTCTATGGCGGCGCCTTTGGCGTCACCAAAGGTCTGATCGACGAATTTGGCAAAGAGCGCGTCTGGGAAACGCCCCTTTCCGAAACGGCCATCATCGGCAACGCCATTGGCGCCGCCGTTTACGGCCTGCGCCCCGTGGCTGAGATGCAGTTCGCCGATTTCGTGGCGTGCGGCTTCAACCAGCTCGTGAACAATGCCGCGAAACTGCATTACCGCTGGGGGCCGAAAGTGCCCTTGACCGTGCGCTTGCCGTGGGGCGGCGGTGTCAGCGGCGGCCCGTTTCATTCCGGCTGCATGGAAGCCTGGTTTCTCAACGTTCCCGGCCTGAAACTCGTGTGTCCGAGCACGCCGCGCGACGCCAAGGCGCTCATCAAGAGCGCGATCCGCGACGACAACCCCGTGCTCTACTTCGAGCACAAGCACCTTTATCGCGACCCCAAGCTGCGCGAAGAAGTGGGCGAAGTCGAGCCCATCGAAATCGGCAAAGCGCGCATCGCGCGCGAGGGCAGCCACGTTTCCGTGATCACGTTCGGCGCCATGGTGTACAAGGCACTCCACGCCGCCGAAGACCTCGCCAAAGAAGGCATCGAAGTCGAAGTGCTCGATCTACGCAGCCTGCGGCCCTACGACACCGAAGCGATCAAAGCGACCGTGCAGAAAACCGGCCGCGTGCTCGTGCTCAACGAAGCCACGCTCATGGGCAGCGTTGCCGGCGAGTACGCCTCGTTCATCAGCGAGCACTGCTTCGAGCACCTCGACGCGCCGGTGCTGCGCATGGGTGCGCTCGAAACGCCCATCCCCTACGCGCCGGAACTCGAGCAGGTGATGCTCCCCAGCCACGAAAAAATCGTGGCCGCCCTGCGGAAATTGGCACAATATTGAAGTGACAGGAACGCTACTTCAAACCAATGCTTCCTCAGAGGTGCTGCGCCTGACTGCTATGCGCGTCGCAACCTCGTTGAAATTGGTCTCCTGTGAAGTCGATTCACAGTCAGTTCAGCTCCGACGCGGCAACCCCTTCTTGAGTTGGTTTTGCATGTGGCTGCCCTACGGGGATTTCAATCTGATCTTTGCGGCACCCAACGCTCATTCGTGCAACGTGTTGTTCCAGTTCCAGTATCCGTGGTGGTCGCGGCAACTCTTCGGGCGTTCTCACCCTGGTATGGACATGTTGTTTTCGCGCCTGATTGACGACACGGAGAGAGCGCTCAAGACCACCGGTTATCAAGTGCAGAGGTCAGTGGTGCCCCTAGGATTTGTGCTGGTGGTAGCCAGGGTTGACGAGGTTGCAAGTCGGACTTGATTTTCATCGCGAAGCCCCCTGTGTCGTCCCAACGAAGCCATGCGCGTCAAACTCAGCACGCTCGAACAAGCACCCGCGCCCGGCCAAGGTGCGGCTGTGCGCAGCGAGGACGGTCGCGTGTTGGCGCTTTTCAACGTGGGCGGCGAGTATTTCGCATGCGAGGACCGCTGCCCGCACATGGACTCACCCATCCACGACGGAACGATTCACCGCGGCATCGTGACCTGCCTGTGGCACATGTGGCAGTTTGACATCAAGTCGGGCGAGTGCCTGCTCAATGAGCGCATCAAACTCGCCCGGTTTCCCACGAGCGTCGAAAACGGCGTGATTTACGCCGAGTTGCCCTAGCAAGCAACGCGAGATGCCGGTGCGGCGGTTGATCAATTTGCATACAATATCGTCATGCGCTCACTGCTCGCGCTCGTGCTGCTCTCGCTGCTCCCGGCCCTGACCAACGCCGCCGACAAGCCCGTCGAGTTCGAGATCAAGAACGAGTTCACCTTCGACCGCGGCATCACGCTGATTTCGCACTCACTTTCGCTCAGCGGCAAAGCGCGCTTGCTTGGTCCTGACGGCAAAGACATCGCCTGCGCTTACGACACCAAGTCCAAGAAGCTGCTCTTCCTCGACAGACTGAAGGCCGGCGAAATCAAGAAGTACCAGGTGCTCAATGAAGCGGCCAAAGCCGCGCTGCCGAAGTGGACTACGAAGACGATCAAGGACGAATTCGAGGCCAAGCTGGGCAAGGAAACAGTGAAATGCCAGGGCGGGCAGGTGGAGAACGGCCTGCTTCGCGTGAAGGTGTTCCGCAACGATGAACTGCGTGCGGAAGTGGAAATCACCACCCTCAAAGGCGGTTACAAGTTCCGCTGCAACCCGCTGGGCAACGCCGTAGGCTGCATCGACGACGCCAAGTACGCAAGTGAGTTGCAGGACCTCGTCAACAAGGGCGGCGGCGCGCACCCGCAGTTGATGAACGTTTACATGGGCGTGCCCACAAAAATCGAGTTCACCGA
>Ga0154020_10005432_pt1 | contig 15030 bp, 10 predicted proteins | sample Klosneuvirus_201_FD_109709 | JGI IMG/M metagenome (GOLD analysis project Ga0154020, IMG submission 109709) | Active sludge microbial communities from wastewater, Klosterneuburg, Austria - Klosneuvirus_20160825_MG | ecosystem: Engineered > WWTP > Aerobic digester > Activated sludge | place...
AGCATAAGTTGCCGCCGCGGTCCGCTGTGAATGTGCGTATTAATCGGATAAAGCGTGTATTGGGGATTGATATCAACAAGCTGCAAGTGAATGATTATTTTAAGCGCCTGGGATTTGAATTTTCAGTGAAAGTAGATACTTTTAATGTAAGGTCCCCATCCTACCGTTTCGATTTGGCGATAGAAGAGGATTTTATAGAAGAGCTGGCGCGCATTTATGGTTATGATCACATACCCACTCTGTTCCCGCGCGCAATTATGGCGATGTTGCCAGCATCCGAAACTGGGCGTTCTCCGATGGAGATAAAGCAATTATTAGTAGCTCGTGATTATCAGGAAGTTATTAACTATGCTTTTGTGGATGCGGATTGGGAGCTTAATTTTGTCAATAATAGGACGCCAATTACATTAAAGAATCCAATTGCGAGTCAAATGAGTGTAATGCGAAGTACGTTGATAGGCGGATTGATATCCAATTTGCAATTTAATTTAAACCGAAAACAAACCAGAGTCCGTTTATTCGAAATGGGTTGCTGCTTTGTAAGAAATGATGAAAGTGACTGTAAGCAAGTAGAAAGAGTTGCAGGTCTCAATTATGGGGATGTTGTACCTGAGCAATGGGGGGTATCTGCGAGAAGTGTTGATTTTTATGATATCAAAGCAGATGTAGAGGTTTTATGCGATGGAAGGACTATTCATTTCGAGAAATTTCTCCATCCGGCATTGCACCCCGGTAAATCAGCACAAATCTGTATCGAAGACAAATCAATTGGGTGGTTGGGCGAGTTGCATCCCCGTTGGCAGAAGAAGTATGGGTTGCAAAAAAATACGATATTATTTGAAATAAGTTTAGAGGCCATAATACCTAAATCCTTATCTGTTGCTAAGGAAATTCCTAAGTTTCCACCGGTTCGGCGTGATATCGCAATAATTGTTGATAATGATATTAGCGTACATTCACTTTTAGTCTGTTTGTTTGCAGAAAAATCGGCAATTGTGTTAGATATTTCATTATTCGATATTTATCGTGGCAAAGGTATGGAGAAAACCAAAAAAAGTCTTGCATTCCGTGTGTTATTGCAAGATACTGAAAAAACATTGACTGATGAAGAGGCGGACTCTGCAGTGCAAAACTTAATAGAAGTTTTGAAAAATAAATTTGGTGCAACTTTACGTAATTGAACCTTGCTTTGGTATTTACATCGACTGATGGTTGTTGGGATTTAATATTTAATTTGATTTATTCTTTAAAGAATTAATTATGAGATAAGCTATTAGTTTGTTTTATTAAAAGTGCTACTTTTGAATGAATCTAAATATTTTTAGTTAAGTGCTGCAAAAATTAATAACGGGATGGAGTGAAGTATGGCATTAACAAAAGCTGAATTGGCAGATTTATTGTTTGAGAATGTAGGGCTTAACAAACGTGAGGCAAAGGATATGGTTGAGTCTTTTTTTGAAGAAGTACGTACAGCTCTACAAAATGGAGAAGGAGTTAAACTTTCAGGTTATGGTAATTTTCAATTGCGCGCTAAACCGCAACGTCCAGGCCGAAACCCTAAAACAGGAGAAGAAATTCCGATTACTGCGCGCCGCGTAGTAACGTTTCATGCCAGTCAGAAGTTAAAAGCATTGGTTGAGAAGAATTATCATGGAAAACAGGAAAGTAAATAATTCCCCGCTACCAATTCCGGCCAAACGGTATTTCACAATCGGAGAAGTGGGTATTCTATGTGGCGTTAAGCCGCATGTATTACGTTATTGGGAACAAGAGTTTACGCAATTAAAACCTGTAAAACGACGTGGTAATCGTCGTTATTATCAGCATCAAGAAGTGTTGTTGATAAGGCGTATCAGAGAATTGCTTTACGACCAAGGATTTACAATCAATGGGGCGCGTAATCGTTTGGACCATAACGAAAATAACTCGTCTCCGATAAAAGAAGTTATTGTTAACACGATAACCTCAACAGCAGATTTAAGTAATGTTCGGCGTGAAATTAAAAGTATTTTGTCGCAATTGCTTTCTTAAAGAGAATGTTTTTCAGTAATAGTTTCTGAAGTTTTTGGGTATTTTGTTTGTTATAATTTACTGTTCGGGGCGTAGCGCAGCCTGGTAGCGTACTTGCATGGGGTGCAAGTGGTCGGAGGTTCGAATCCTCTCGCCCCGACCATTTGATTTATACTCTTATAGATAAGATTGGTGCTGAGTCTAATGTGCAGGAATGTTTTTTTTCATCCGGTGGCTGTCATAACTTATGAGCGCCTCTAAAAATTCAAGGTTCTAAACAGAACGAGGCGCGAGCAAAAAATGGTGACGCAGCATATGACTGATATGTAAGGAAATATTTTTTGTGAGCAACAAAGTGTTGTGAAGAAATTTGGATTTTTAGAGGTGCCCTTATAAAAATGCGCATATTGCTTAGTAATGATGATGGATATTTTGCGCCTGGTCTTGCATGTCTTGCTGAGGTACTTTCAGAAATTGCGGAAATCATAGTCGTCGCACCCGAAAGGGATCGCAGCGGATCCAGTAATTCGTTAACGTTAGATCGTCCGCTAAGCTTACATAAATCCCAAAATGGTTTTTATTATGTCAATGGAACACCTACAGACTGTGTCCATCTGGCAGTGACCGGTATGCTTGATGAAATGCCGGACATGATAATTTCCGGCGTGAATAGTGGCGCTAATATGGGTGATGATACGATTTATTCAGGCACTGTTGCTGCTGCTACAGAAGGTTTTTTACTGGGAATTCCTTCACTGGCTGTTTCATTGGTTGGTGCATCGGATGAAAATTACTTAGCGGCAGCGCGTGTAGCAGCTGATATGGTCATTCGTTTCAAAGAAGATGAGATTCAGAGTCCGGTTTTGTTGAATATTAATGTGCCGGATATCGAATATCAGAAACTTGAGGGGACAGAGGTAACCCGTCTGGGAAGGCGCCATAAAGCAGAGCCGGTGATCAAGTCGAAAAGTCCCCGTGGCGAAATCCTGTATTGGGTTGGTGCAGCAGGAGCTGCACAAGATGCGGGAAAGGGTACGGATTTTTATGCAGTTCAGCATAATCGAGTTTCGGTAACCCCGCTACAGATTGATCTAACACGATACGATCAGTTGGATCTCATAACAAGATGGCTTGATATTTAGATAGGTACTTGTTATGTTCGAGTGATTTGAATTTTATGGATACTAATTGGTGAATGTTCGTCATTCTGGAATTGGTATGACTTCTCAGCGAACACGTATGCGAATGATTGAACGTTTACGTGCACAAGGAATTTCTGATGAAGTGATTTTATCAGTTATAGGTACAATTCCTCGTCATATTTTTGTTGAAGAAGCTCTGGCCAGCCGAGCCTATGAAGATGTTTCTTTGCCCATAAATTACGGACAAACTATATCTAGCCCATGGATTGTTGCGCGCATGAGTGAGCTATTACGTGCGAACTCTAATCTAGATAAAGTATTGGAAATTGGTACGGGTTGTGGTTATCAGACCGCTGTGCTGGCGCAGATAGCTCAAAAAGTTTATTCGATAGAACGTATTGGGCCATTATTAACACGCACCAGAATTCGCCTGCAGGAATTGCAAATCAGAAATGTTTATTTAAAACATGCAGATGGTTTGTTAGGTCTTGCGGAAGCAGGGCCGTTTGATGGTATTATCATGACAGCAGTGACAACCCATGTCCCTCTTTCGTTAGTGGAACAATTGGTGGTGGGAGGCAGGATGGTTTTCCCCAAAGGTACTCAGAAACAGAATTTGTGTATTATCGAGCGGAATTCCCAAGGTTATACTGAAACTGTACTGGAAGAGGTGAATTTTGTACCCTTACTAGCAGGGGTTGTAAAAAAATAGTAGCGCAGGGAATATTAAAATGACAAATGATGCAATGATCAGGCTGGTTGCTATCGATATCTGTAAATATATCGCAATGCTATTTATTTCTTTATCAAGGCGGTCACAATCATTACCTTATAATTGTTATTTGCTGTTCGCCTTTTTTTTGCTTGTTGGATGCAGTACAACACAGCCGCCAGTGCCTGTAGTCGATAGTGTAAAAAGCGGCTCATCAAGACCAGTAAAACCATTCGAATCAAACAATCCAGATAATAATTTTTATATCGTGCAAAAAGGGGATACGTTGTACGGTATTGCACTTAATCATGGCATCGATTTTAAGAAACTGGCAGAGTGGAATGATATTTCTGACCCAAGGACTATTAGACCGGGACAGAGAATTAGTTTGTCAATCCCCGCTAGAGATACAAAACCTGAGTTGTTTGCTTTGCCCCAGCAACCAATAGCAACGACAATTGATCCGGTCATGAATTCAGCTGATCCAGAAAATGCAATTCAGGAAAGTAATAATATTGTCAATGCCGGTAACGTTAAAACAAGCCCTAAGGCGCTTAAATTGCCTTTCTCAGAGCAGAATGCGGCTCAATTACAATACGCAACAAAGGAACCACTACCAGCGGAACAATCTTCTCCAGTTTCCTCGACTGCAATTGAAAAAAATACGAAAATTGAAGTGGCTCCTCAACCTGAACCATCAATATCGGATAAGCTGGTAAATCATTCTGGTTCCGAGTGGATATGGCCGACAACAGGGAAACTTCTATCATCTTTTTCTAAAAATTCAAAAGGGTTAAAGATATCGGGGCAGGCAGGACAACCGATTCTGGCATCCGCTGCAGGTGAGGTGGTTTATAGTGGTCATGGTTTGCGCGGCTATGGGAACCTGATTATTATCAAGCATGACAATATATTCCTCAGCGCATATGCGCATAATAGTAGGCTTCTGGTCAAAGAAGGCGAGGCCGTGATCAAAGGGCAGCAAATTGCAGAAATGGGAAATACAGACACAGATACAATCCAGTTACATTTTGAAATACGAAAACATGGCAAGCCAGTTGATCCATTGGATTATTTGCCTCATCAATCATAACAAACATCAGATAAATAAGTTTTAGAAAAGCGGATAATCCTTTCAACAGCGTATCTGCCTTTATTAGACTTGTTTGTCTATTTCCTACTCGGTAGACGAGCATCGCATATACTTCAAAGCTTCTGTCGTATGCTTGGTTGCAACATCTGCATGCCCCTGCTTTACATACGAGAGGCTTCCTTCAAATGCTTAATTGACTCATTCATGTGTTTGGCATGCTTCGGCATACTCTTGTTCAGAAGCTTATGCATTTATGTATGTTTCATGTCTTCGGCAGCATGATGATTTGAATTGGATGTAATTGCAGGAGAACTAAGGCAGAGCACTAATACAGATCGCAAAAATATATGTTGTTTGTTTGATTTTCATAATGTTACCCCCCGAACGGCTGCTTGAAAAATCACCAACGGATGATACTCATTGCCTAAGTGTCCAAGTTCATTCTTATTGATCGCACTATGTTATGCGGCAATTTAGAAACCTGTCGAACATAAGGTCAATCTGCTGCGCCAAGGGGAAAACGATTCATATTTCCTCAGTTTTTCATTGCATAGTCTTGCTATGCGCTTCTAAATTGCGGAAATCTTCGCTCGTTCTGAGAACGCAGTAAAGACACAGATATGGATTGCCATATCGGTTTATCTCTTGGTTTCCATCGTGAAAAAGAGGCTCAATACCGAGACATCACTTTACACAACTCTACAGATTTTGAGCCTGACTCTTTTCTAAAAAATACCTATCGATCAATTGGTTAAAAATGAAGAGGTGCAAATGGACACACCAGAAAATTATAATAATGATAAGAAATAATATAATCAATGTATTGATTGGTAGATTTTTAGTTTGTAAGTTATTTTGTCGCCCACCGAACCAGCAAAGTCAAATTTCTAAATCAAATTGACCAGCTGTAAGACTTCAGAATTTGGCACGAGCGTTTTAGATAAGTGATTAATGACGGAGCTTATCTTCTTGTCCATTAAAAAATAACAGGGATTACGTATATAATGCCGCATTAATTGACTAGAGAAACTATTTTATTGCAGGTTCTGAGATTCTATTTCATTCCTGTGGATGTATTTATCTTACTTATGCGCCCAATTTTAAAATCCAGTAAATTAACAAATGTTTGTTATGACATTCGTGGGCCTGTGCTCGAGCGTGCCCGACAGATGGAAGAAGAAGGTCATCACATTATTAAGCTGAACATTGGTAATCCGGCTACGTTTGGTTTTGATGTGCCAGAGGAAATCCTGCAAGATGTCATTCGTAATTTGTCGGATGCTTCAGGCTATTGCGATTCCAAAGGTTTATTTGCAGCTCGCAAAGCGATCATGCATTACACCCAGGAAAAGCAGATTAAGAATGTACAATTGGATGATATTTTCATTGGTAACGGGGTATCGGAACTGGTCGTTTTGACGATGCAGGCGTTGCTAGATAATGGCGATGAAGTGCTGATACCTATGCCCGATTATCCCCTATGGACTGCTGCAGTGGTCCTCTCGGGAGGTAAGGCAAGGCATTATCTGTGTGACGAAGCATCGGGCTGGTTACCTGATCTGGATGATATCCGCGCCAAAATTACACCCAGAACACGTGCAATTGTCATCATCAATCCGAATAATCCTACTGGCGCGCTGTATCCGGAAGAATTATTGCTGGAGATTATTGAAATTGCTCGCCAGCATCAATTGATCATTTATGCCGACGAGATTTATGACAAGATTTTGTACGAGGAAGCAATCCATACGTCAATTGCTTCATTGGCTGATGATGTATTGTTTGTAACGTTTAATGGATTATCAAAAAATTACCGTGCAGCGGGTTTTCGTTCTGGTTGGGCTGTTGTTTCGGGTGAAAAGAATCACGCGCGCGATTACATTTCAGGGTTGAATATGCTGGCCTCTATGCGATTATGCGCCAATGTACCCTCGCAATTTGGCATTCAAACCGCATTGGGTGGTTATCAGAGTATTTATGATTTGACACTGCCAACTGGCCGACTGATGCGACAGCGTGATGTGGCTTGGAAATTATTGACAGATATTCCCGGCGTAAGCTGTTTTAAACCACAAGCGGCTTTGTATTTGTTTCCGTGTTTGGACCCTGAAATTTATCCTGTTGAGGATGATCAGAAATTTGTACTGGATCTTTTGTTGGAAGAAAAGGTTTTGTTGGTTCAGGGCAGCGGTTTTAATTGGCGGCACTCAGATCACTTTCGCGTGGTATTCCTGCCCAATGTGGATGATCTGACGGAAGCGATGGGGCGCATTGCGCATTATCTTCAGCGTTATCGGAAACGCCACGGGACATAGTTCGGGAATTTTTTGACTATTTATTTCTCGACGGCTGGCTCATATAATCCGGTAACCGGTTATTCAATCAGTTTTTTTAACTTTTAAATTTTATGAAACCTATCAATATTGGTTTATTAGGAATTGGTACTGTGGGCGGGGGTACGTACACCGTTCTTAAACGCAATCAGGAAGAAATAGCTCGTCGTGCGGGTCGTGAAATTAAAGTCAAAATGATTGCCGACCGGGATTTGGATCGGGCGCGTAGTTTTGCGGATCAGGATGTGATTGTGACCGATAATGCGCATGAGGTTACTACCCATCCTGATATCGATATTGTGGTGGAACTGATCGGCGGCCAGACGATTGCCAAGGATTTGATACTGGAAGCGATTGCGCACGGTAAACATGTCGTGACGGCTAATAAAGCCCTGCTGGCGAACCATGGAACCGAAATATTTGCAGCAGCGCGAGCAAAAGGCGTGATGGTGGCTTTTGAAGCGGCTGTGGCGGGCGGGATCCCAATTATCAAAGCGCTGCGTGAAGGATTGACCGCAAATCGTATTACCTGGATTGCCGGTATTATCAACGGCACTTCAAATTTTATTTTGTCGGAAATGCGCGATAAGGGGTTATCCTTTGAGCAGGTTTTAGCGGAGGCGCAAAAATTGGGTTATGCCGAATCGGACCCCACGTATGACATTGAAGGCATTGATGCAGCGCATAAAATTACATTAATGTCAGCGATTGCATTCGGTATCCCGGTGCAATTCAGTAAGGTTTATACCGAAGGAATTACCAAGCTGACCGGTGAAGATATTCGCTATGCCGAAGAACTCGGTTACCGGATCAAACTGTTGGGAATTACCAAACGCGTGGAAAAAGGCATTGAACTGCGCGTGCACCCCACTTTAATTCCGGTGCGCCGTTTAATTGCCAATGTTGAAGGCGTGATGAATGCCATTGTCGTCAAGGGAGACGCTGTTGGCGCGACACTCTACTACGGTGCCGGAGCGGGTGCTGAGCCGACCGCCAGTTCGGTGATTGCTGATCTGGTGGATGTGACGCGCATGCAAACCGCTGACCCGATGCATCGGGTCCCAACCCTATCATTCCAGCCTGATTTGTTGTCGGATACGCCGGTGATTTCGATGAACGATGTGGAAACATCGTATTACCTGAGAATGCAGGTAATTGATAAACCGGGTGTAATGGCAGAAATTACGCACATCGTGGCAGAAAATAATATTTCCATCAGCGCTTTGATTCAGAAGGAACCGGGCAGTGATTCGGACCGGGTTAGCATTATTATGCTGACGCACCTGACGGTTGAGAAAAATATCAATGCGGCGATTGCCCGCATTGAATCCCTGCCGGTTGTGACGAATAAAGTCATCCGCATTCGCATCGAAGAATTAAATAATTAGGAATGGAATCTTGAAATGGGTGTGGTGATAAGTATTGCATCCATTTCTCTGGCGCTTTCTCTGTTTTTTAATGCTGTTGTGTGATGCAATAGCCTTTTCTCAATTCAATAATTAAGCATGCGTTATATTTCAACTCGCGGTGGAATGCCACCCAAATCGTTTTCTGAAATCCTGTTAAGTGGTCTGTCGCCTGATGGTGGACTGGCGATACCTGAAGCGTATCCACAAATTACAATAGCGGAATTGAATGCATGGCGCAGCTTGAGTTATCCGGCGCTTGCATTCGAGATCCTGTCGCGCTTTGTCGATGATATTCCAGCGGATGATTTGCGCAATCTGATTTACCAAACCTATACGCCAGAAATTTTTGGCAGCGCGGATATCACGCTGCTTAAGACACTGGAACCGGGTTTGCATATTCTGGGATTATCCAATGGACCGACCTTGGCGTTTAAGGATATCGCGATGCAATTGCTCGGCAATCTGTTTCAATATCAACTGGAGAAAACCGGCGCAGAGTTGAACATTCTCGGTGCAACCTCGGGCGATACCGGTTCCAGCGCTGAATATGCCATGCGGGGTAAACACGGTATTCGTGTTTTCATGCTGTCACCTTTAGGAAAAATGAGTCGTTTCCAAACAGCACAAATGTTTTCGCTGCAGGACAAAAATATTTTCAACATCGCCATTCGCGGCGTTTTCGACGATTGCCAGGATATCGTCAAGGCCGTTAGTAACGATCATGCCTTCAAACAAGCCCACCAGATCGGCACGGTCAATTCGATCAACTGGGCGCGCATCGTCGCGCAAGTGGTTTATTACTTCAAAGGCTATTTTGCAGCGACGAAAAGTAATAACGAGCAAGTTTCATTTGCCGTGCCATCGGGCAATTTTGGCAATATTTGCGCCGGGCATGTAGCCAGAATGATGGGATTGCCAATTAAGCACTTGATTCTGGCGACCAACGAAAATGACGTGCTCGACGAATTTTTTAGAACCGGCGTTTACCGGCCGCGTGCAACAACAGAAACGAAGCACACCAGCAGTCCGTCGATGGATATTTCCAAAGCTTCCAACTTCGAACGTTTCATTTTCGACCTGACCGGCAGAAACGCCAATCAGATCTCTGATTTATGGTCAGCAGTGGATAAAGGCAATGCCTTTGATTTGTCGTTGACACCGCTGTTTGCAAAAATCAAGGACTACGGGTTTGTGTCCGGAAGCAGCAGTCATGCAGCGCGGATTGCAACCATTCGCGATATCTATCAGCGCTATCACGTGCTGGTCGATACGCATACCGCAGATGGCCTGAAAGTCGGACAAGAGCATCGTGAAGCGGGCGTGCCGCTGATTTGCCTGGAAACCGCATTGCCTGCGAAATTCGCCGAGAGCATCCAGGAAGCCATTGGCCACGAACCGGAACGACCGGCTGGTTTTGAGGATTTGGAAAGTTTGCCGCAGCGTTATGTGGTCAAAGATGCGGATGCGCAATCGATCAAAGTGTATATCGAAGAGCAGTGCAAGATATCAGTGTAGAACCATCTGATGAATCGCTGGAATATTCCAGACTGGCTAGAACGTGAAGTAATCGAAAGAGATACTCATTGCGTATATTGTGGGATTGAATTTATCGCACCGAATCAAACGCGAAAATCGAAGCCATCGTGGGAGCATATTGTAAACGATGCGAGAATAATTACTCGCGCAAACATTGCGAGATGCTGCATGTCTTGCAATGCAAGTAAGGGAGCAAAGTTTCTTTCTGTTTGGCTGGACTCGAGTTTTTGCAAGGAACGAAACATTACAAAAGAAACTGTTGCGCCAATTGTCAGGATTGTTTTCGATTATCCGCCAATGTTAGATTACTCAGTAAAGTAGGGCGTTATTTGTATTGCGTCGAACGATTGATGGTGCGACGCGCTCCGATCCGCTTATTGAAACCCTACTTGTTGCGGATATTTGTTCATGATTGTATACCACTTCATTTCTTCTAAATTTGCACTCAAAGCATTGCGTGACCGCCGTTTGAAAATTTCGCGCATCAATGAACTGAGTAATCCGTTTCAGTTGTGTGCTGCCGATTTTTCCGATAGCGATACCCAGGAAACATTCAAAAAGCAAGTGAACGAGCAGTATGGTGTGATTTGTTTTTCAGAACAATATCAGGATCCTGTGCTTTGGAGTCACTATGCGAATAGTCATCGCGGTGTCGCGTTAATCTCTTTCGGGTTTAATTCCTCGTTGCTTGCGGCGGGGTGCTTTATTGTTTGAAATTCCCGATGAAGAAGCCATTCACATTGATTATCAGCCTGAGCGCTTTAAATTGGATGTTGATGCCGCAATTCAGCGTGGCGGTTTTGTTGAATCCGATTTAAATCAATTGATTTCAAAAAAATTCTCAAGCTGGGGTTACGAAAAAGAGATACGAATAACCTGCCGCCTGAACGATCACTTTTGTCAGATTAACTCACAAGGAAAAAAGTGTATTTTGAGTCATTGAGCCTGGAATCTTTTGGATTGGATTCGTTGAAGTTAATCGGATTGATGCGCGGCACCCGGTGTGATTTGAGTCCTATGGATATTGCGAGCGAATTACTCGCAGCGGCAATTTGTCACTTTCATGGCGTCTTAAGTTATTGAGATAATAGCTAATTATCATTACTTCTATTATTGAATAGATGTCGCAAGTTACTCAAAAACCTGAAAAATGATCAATCATAATATGAGTTTCATCATGGTGGATGCAAAATATCGCGAGTTTCATAGCCATATTTTTATACGATTCTCTGCGCGATAGCCTTTGTTGCACGGATTCAAGAACCAATCCCAAGAGATATATTTCTTTGCGACAAAGCATAACAAATAAAATATTAATAAATTTTCTCCTTCCATGTGCAATCCACAGAGGCATTTTCCTCTTGTTGGGGTTACTCATGTTGTCGTCTTTATCTCTGCTGAAAATCCCAGCAATATTTCTTGTCACTGATAGTGACTGGATTGATGGCTTTCATCATCCATTAGAAGGATGGGATCATATTCTGACCATGATTGCGGTAGGCATCTGGTCTGCACAGTCACGTAGACAAGCTGTATGGCTGTTACCCTTGGTATTTGCCAGTATTATGAGTCTCGGTGGATTCATTGGCGCAGTAAACTTTGTTATACCCAATGCAGAAAACATAATTCTGTTGTCCGTCCTGGTATTAAACGTATTCATAATCCGGAAAATTCAATTTAGTGCGCCGTTTAATGTCCTGATCATCGCATTCTTTGCCTTTTCTCATGGTGATGCACATGGTCAGGAAATATCGACTTCGGCGAGTCTGATTTCCTATACGGCTGGCTTTGCATTTGCCACTTTGCTACTGCACGGTACCGGCATATTAATTGCGCGTTTGGCCTTATTGGTACTTGCTTTTTCTGTCGGTAGCAATGTGAGTGCACAGGAAACCGACAAATTAAAAAATACAAATGTCGGGACACCGGCAGAAATTAAGTCTGAAATCAGCAAAGTAAAATCGGTTGTATTCAGTGAAATGCTGATCACTGAACGGGCCAGTTCAATGATAGGCATTGCTGACAGCGCTTCTCAGGGTAATGTTGGACAAGCCCAGATCAAATATCGACCGATCATTCGGCCGGGAGAAGTACTGGAAACCATACCCGGCATGATCGCCACACAACACAGCGGCGAAGGTAAAGCCAATCAGTATTTTTTACGCGGGTTTAACCTTGACCACGGCACTGATTTTCTAACCCTGATTGATGGCGTGCCTATCAATCAGGTATCGCATTCTCATGGACAAGGCTGGACAGACACCAACTTTCTTATTCCTGAACTCATTGAAACTCTGGAATACAAAAAAGGCAATAGCTATGCTGAAAATGGCGATTTTTCCAGTACGGGTTCAGCCGATATCCGCTATTTTAAGAAACTGCCAGAAAACATGGCCAGATTTACCGGCGGTAGTTTTGATTATTACCGTGGACTGATTGCCGGTTCCCATAAATTAGGAACGGGCAATTTATTGCATGCATTAGAGATCGTACACAATAATGATCCGTGGGCTATTGGCAATAATTATCTGAAATTTAACGGCATGCTGCGTTATGGCCAGGAGTACGGTAATCATGGCTGGAGTGTAACCGCCATGGCAACAAAATCTGACTGGAAATCTACCGATCAAATTGCCAGGCGTGCCGTCGGCCAGGGCATTATTGGACGCTTTGATGCGCTTGACCCTACCGATGGCGGCAGCAGCCAGCGCTATAGCTTGACCGGTGAATGGCACCATCAAGGTGAAAACAGCATCACTAAATTAATGGCTTATGGCGTGAATTCCAAGCTTGATCTGTTTTCAAACTTTACTTACTTTCTGGATGACAATGAAAATACCAACCCCATTGGTTGCGCTGGTTTAACTGGTTGGGATTCCGGGAGAAAATTCAATCCGGCTTTCTTTAATACTTGCGGCGATCAATTTGGACAGCCGGATGATCGCTGGACATCCGGATTCAAAGGTAGTCACACTATTTTTCACAAAATTGGTTTTTTTGATTCAGAAACCACATTTGGTTTGCAAGTGCGTAACGATAATATTCACAATGCACTGACAAAAACTCATGGCCAAAGAAAAGTCGGCATCACACGCCAGGACACCGTGTGGCAAACCAGTATCAGCCCCTATGCAGAAAATAAGATCGCATGGAATGACTGGTTGCGCAGCAGTCTGGGTGTGCGTTTTGATGGTTTCCGCTTTGATGTCGCTAACAGCAATATCAGTCAAAATAACGGGCAACGCTACGATGGCTTAGTAAGCCCCAAACTTAATATTGCTTTCGGTCCCTGGGCGGACACCGAATTTTATCTGAATGGCGGCCTTGGCTTTCATAGCAATGATGCCACGCGGATCGATCCGGGAAGTGGTGACCCGGCCAATCGCGCTGATCCGTTGGTTCGTACTTACGGCGCAGAAGTCGGTGCGCGTTCTGTACGGATTAAGGGATTGCAAAGTACCCTGGCGCTTTGGTGGCTGGATATTGACTCGGAATTACTATTTGTCGGGGATGCAGGCGCGACAGAAGCCGGCCGTCCTAGTCGTCGTTACGGGTTGGAGTTTGCTAATTACTACTCTCCCACCGACTGGTTGACCTTTGATGCTGATTTTAGTTTTTCTCATGCACGTTTTCGCAATGAAGTGCCGGGCGAGGGAAATTATGTGCCAAATTCGGTAGAAACAGTGATTGCAACCGGCTCGACTTTTCATCATGTTTTTGGCGGTTTTTTTGGTGGACCCAGGTTACGTTATTTAGGACCGCGTCCATTAATTGAAGACAACAGTAAACGCTCTGATCCCACGATTCTGCTATCTGCCATGCTCGGTTATGAATTCAATAGAAAATTAAGTTTTCGGACAGAAGTATTCAATATGCTCAATCGTAATGATCCTGCAATCACCTATTTTTACACGTCGCGGCTGCCAGGTGAATCAAGTGACGGCGTGAGAGATTTTCATTTTCATCCGGTAGAGCCTGTTAGCTTCCGTCTGAGTTTCACATTGAAGATTTAATTTGATTCAGGAAACCAGAAATTCATACTAAAAGAAGAAAAACAGGATGTCACGCAAAATCCTTTAAGAATTCCATTGAATATCGGTGTTGATCCTGATGCAGTACCCAAGTGGCATATTGTTCTGTCGATTTTGGGTATTATGGTGGGATTGATGATTCCTGTCATACTTGGGGTGATAATGTTTTCACCCATACTTCCTCTTCCTGTTAGGCAATGGACTCAGAAAATAGGCAGAGAGGATTTAACATTGCATCATACGCAAGGTATTGAGATTCAAAAATGACAAGGGATCGGTGGGTGTAAGGATTCCTTTTGTAAATGCGTAAAGACGGCGGAAACTTATTATCCATCTGCTTATTAAGCTTATCTCCTAAGTGTGATGCGATGGAACGGACAGAAATATATGCCAGGCCGTCTTTAAGTGAATAAGATTAGACAAACTGATCTGAGAGCCATATGTTTATTGAATGTATTCCGTTTTGAACACACTTTATCCAATAGGAAGAATGTGATTTTAGTCTGGTGGTAGAGCCCTATTACCCATTTCTTTTTTTACTGCGGCTGCAATTGCAGTGCAGCCAACCGTGCATACAATTTACTCGATTGCACCAATTCGGTGTGCGTTCCCAACGCATCCAAACGTCCATGATCGAGCACGGCAATACGATCAGCGGATTGCACGGTTGCCAAACGATGGGCAATGACCAGTGTGGTTCGGTTGCGCATCAGCCGTTGCAGGGCTTGCTGCACCCAGAACTCACTTTGTGCATCCAGTGCGCT
>Ga0154020_10005433_pt1 | contig 15023 bp, 9 predicted proteins | sample Klosneuvirus_201_FD_109709 | JGI IMG/M metagenome (GOLD analysis project Ga0154020, IMG submission 109709) | Active sludge microbial communities from wastewater, Klosterneuburg, Austria - Klosneuvirus_20160825_MG | ecosystem: Engineered > WWTP > Aerobic digester > Activated sludge | place...
ATGGAGCAGATCATGGCCTTCGTCCGCAACAACATCGTCACCGCCGCCATCACCCGCCTGGTATCCATGCTCAACCCGGCCGGCGCTTTCATCCAGGCCATCATCGCCATTTACAACACGGTGATGTTCTTCGTCGAACGCCTGCGCCAGATTGCCCAGGTGGCTGCCTCGGTGATCGACTCGCTCGCCGCCATCGCCAGCGGCGCCATCGGTGCGGCCGCCAACCGCGTCGAACAGACCCTGGCCGGCCTGCTGACCCTGGTGATCAGCTTCCTCGCCCGCATCGTCGGCCTGGGCCGGGTGAGTGACGCGGTGACCAACATCATCAACCGCATCCGCGCCCCCATCGACCGGGCACTCGACCGGGTGGTGGCCTGGATCGTCAACGCTGCGCGGCGGCTGGGGCGGTTTGTGGCTGGCGCGGCCAGCAATGCCGCAGGCGCCGCGCGCGGCTGGCTTGGTCTGCGTCAGCAGTTTGCCGGCGCCGACGGCCAGAGCCACTCCATCTACTTTGCGCCAGCGGGTGACAACGAGCTCACCGTTGCATCGCGACCACGTCCGGTGCTTGAGTTCCTTGCGGCCGTGCTCGCGGCCGACCCGACCCAGCGGCCCCAGGTGGATCAGGCGCGCGAGCGAGTTCGCGCCATCGGGCAGATCAAGCGCAATACGGGGCTGACGGATGCTGTGAAGACCCGCCAGATCGGGACCGAAGCGAGCGCGCTGGCTGCGCTGCTGCGCGGCATGAGCGACAACGCCGAGTTCTTCGCGCGAACGCCCGCACGCCGGGAACTGCCCGCTGGGTTCGACGTGCGCACTGATCTGTACATCAACGGCAGTGGTTTCGGCAGTGCGGCGGCCAACCTGAGATCGGGGGGAAAGGCGCGCATCTCGGCCGCGCTGATCGGATTGAAGACCACCACATCGAACGCGGCGTGGCAGCAACTCGCCCGTGATGGCCAGATCTTCGAATCCCCGAGCGAGGGTTCCTATCGTTCACCTGCACAGATCCGCGCCATGAGCGACAGCGCAATCCGTAGCCTGGTGAACCGGCAGGACTACGACGTCGACCACACGCAACCCCTGGCCCGGCACTGGGTCAATACTGGCTACAACTCGGCAGATGCCGTTCGACATCGGGTCGCGGGCAGCCCGTCCAACCTGAAGCTGATGCTGGCCTTCTACAACCGGCAGGCCGGCGCGGGCGGCAACTACTACGCCGACAAGTTCTGGGTTGGTCCGGACTTCAGTTCGACCTATAACGCAAGCCTGCCCAGGGCTCGCAAGATCAAGGGCCTGGATTTTGTCGTCCGGTGAGTTCGGTCGTGATCTCGCAAAACGATATGGCCAGTGTGGAACTTGGTTCCCAGATCGATCTGCTGGCGCCTTCACCGGATGGTGTACTGGCGCTGGTGGTGCGCGTGAGCCGCAGGGCGCACACGCCGCTGGTGATCTTGGACATCAACTCGATGGCGGCGCGGGAAACGGTCGTGCCGGCCGCGCGTATGGTCTGGGCCCTGTTCCTGAACGAGGACCGCATCCTCTACGGCGTGGATGACGGACCGGGATTCGTACAGGTCTTCGGGCTGTCGTTGCAGGCGGACACCGTCCGGGAGTTGTTCCGCTGGCGGCGCGGTCGAATGACGGCGCCGCCTTACCTTGCTGGCGGCCGGCTGGTTGCAGCGGATGGTCGGTGGGTAAGGGTCTTCACGTCGGCAGAGTTGATCCCGCAGACAAAGGACCTGGTGCCTGGGCTATCAGGCGAGATCCTGTGCGTATCGCCTGCCCGTGTGTGCACTCGCTCTGCAGGTGGCATCGAGGTGCTTGAGCGAACCACCGGTCGGGTGTGCGCGGCGATAGAGGTGGTGAATCCCGAAGAGTGCCGCGATTCGGGGTCGTTGGTCTGGGTGCGGGGCGAGTTCGGGCAGGGACTCTTCGCGTACGACGCAGATGGGCAACGGTCGGACTTTGCACGTCCGATCAACGATCCCGGTGAGACTTGCACTTCGTTTGCGATCAGCCCGGAAGAGCGCAGCGTGTTGATCGGCAATGCCAGTGGTTGGGTGTCGGTGTTCGACCTCCGATCCGGTACCAAACGCTGGAGCGGGCGGATTCACCGCGGCCGTGTCACCGCGGCGTGCTTTGACGTGGGGGCAAGATTCACGTTGACGGGCGATAGTGCGGGGCGGGTCTGTCGGGTTGCACTGGGGCGAGCGAGGATGCGAAAGACTCAGGTCGGTGTGCCGGACTGACGCGTCGCGCATATCTTGCGGGACGGGCGCTGACGTCGCACGGCTTGGCTTGGTCGTTTCTGGCGCTGGCATCATCCGCCGTTCTTCCCTTGGCACGCAACGCAGGGCAGCCGGTTCGCCGTCGGCGGGGCGCTGCGGCCTCCCCTTCAACCTGACGAGGAGACTCCCCCCATGAAATTCGAAACCATCGCCGTCCACGGCGGCTACAGCCCCGACCCCACCACCAAGGCGGTGGCGGTGCCGATCTACCAGACGGTGGCCTACGCCTTCGACGACACCCAGCATGGCGCGGACCTGTTCGACCTGAAGGTGGCAGGCAACATCTACAGCCGCATCATGAACCCCACCAACGCCGTGCTGGAGCAGCGCCTGGCGGAGCTGGAAGGGGGCATCGGTGCGCTCGCGGTGGCCTCCGGCATGGCGGCGATCAGCTACGCGATCCAGACCATTGCCGAGGCAGGCGACAACATCGTGTCCTCGTCCACCTTGTACGGCGGCACCTACAACCTGTTTGCCCACACCTTCCCGCAACTGGGCATCGAGGTGCGTTTTGCCGACCCGCGCGACCCGGCGGCCTTCGCGGCGCTGATCGACGAGCGCACCAAGGCGGTGTTCTGCGAATCGATCGGCAACCCGCTGGGCAACATCACCGACTTTCAGGCGCTGGCCGATGTGGCCCACGCCGCCGGCGTGCCGCTGATCGTGGACAACACGGTGCCTTCGCCCTACCTGTGCCGGCCTTTCGAGCACGGGGCGGACATCGTGGTGCATTCGCTCACCAAGTACCTGGGCGGCCACGGCAACTCCATCGGCGGGGTCATCGTGGACTCCGGCAAGTTCCCCTGGGCGCAGCACAAGGCGCGTTTCCGTCGGCTGAACGAGCCGGACGTGAGTTACCACGGCGTGTGCTACACCGAGGCCCTGGGGGCGGCTGCCTACATCGCCCGCGCCCGGGTGGTGCCGCTGCGCAACATGGGCGCGGCATTGAGCCCCTTCAACGCCTTCCTGATCCTGCAGGGCATCGAGACGGTGGCCCTGCGCATGGACCGCATCTGCGCCAACACCCTGGCGGTGGCGCAGTTCCTGAAGGCGCACCCGAAGGTGAAGTGGGTCAACTACGCCGGCCTGCCGGACCACGCCGACCATGCGCTGGTGCAGAAGTACATGGGCGGTCGGGCCTCCGGCATCCTGACCTTCGGGGTGGACGGCGGCCGTGAGGGCGGTGCCCGCTTCCAGGATGCACTCCAGCTGGTGACCCGGCTGGTCAACATCGGCGACGCCAAGTCGCTGGCCTGCCACCCAGCCTCCACCACCCACCGCCAGCTCAACGACGCGGAGCTGGCCAAGGCGGGCGTGACGGTGGACACCGTGCGGCTGTCGATCGGCATCGAACACATCGACGACCTGATCGCCGACCTGTCGCAGGCGCTGGACGCGGCCTGACCCCGGCCTGCGCCGCCCGGCTCGAGTCCGGGGTCAGGCCGCAAGGTGGAAGCGCACCGAGCGCACCGCGGCCTGCTGATGGCGGTGCTGCGGGGCCGGTGCATCACCCTGCGGGTCCGCACCGATCCAGTCGCGCAGGGCGCGCATCTCGCGGGCGATGTCGCCCAGGCGCTGACTGCGCTCACCGCGGTCATCGCGGGCGATGGTCACCGACGCTGTGGCGGGCTCAGCCTGCGTCGGCCTGTACTCGACGGCGGGGGGGGCTTCCTGTTCAGACACCGCCGGCACCACCTGAGCGGCTGCAGCCACCCGACGGCGACGCTCCATCCAGGCCACCGTGCCGAGCATCAGGCACAGGCTGGCCCAGATGCTGCCGCGGGCCAGATCGGCCGCCTGGGCAATGGCCCGGTCGTAGTCCTCGCGCACCTGCTGCAGCGCGGGTGCCGCGGGGTCGGCCGGGATGAGCCGCTCCTGCAGGGCGGCGGTCTGCCGCTCCAGGCTGGCGCGGGTGCGGGCCGCCGACTCCAGTCGATCCACCGCCAGCGTCATCCCGACCCCGCTCGCCAACGCTGCCGCGAGCAGCACTCCCAACGTGGCGCCTCGCGCCGAAACGACGTGCACACGCGGCCGTATGGCCTTGGAGAACAGGCCGTCCCGAGGCCAGGAGAGGGTGCTGGACATGGAGAGGTTCCTCGTCTGTGGAGTGGATCCGTGAGGCTTGCACCGTCGCCGGAAGGCACGATGGATCGCCTGGGCACATGGTGCGCCACAAGCGGGCCGGACTTGAAGTGAAAAAACGACCTGTTTGCTACCCAGTTCTCCCACAGCGATGCGCAGCGTGCAAAGCTTTGCGGCAGATTTGAAGATCCGCCGAACTGCGGCAGCGAAATCCGGAATTTCCAGCCTCAGGCGCGCCGCACAACGGCCGAATATCCACTGCGTCCATGGTCCGGAAAAAGGGTCGATGGACTCCGTCTTGCCACCCAATGCATCGACAGCGCCCTCTGGCAGCCGCCGATCGGGAGTCCCGTCCATGAAGTCACCGTCCCTGTCCACCCGCCTGTGGTTGCCTGCGCTCATTGCCACTGGCGTCATCGCCGTCATGGCTTTCGCCATTGCGGCCCGAACACAGGACCAGATCCAGGCAGGTCAGGTGGTGCAGAAGGCCCACCTGGACAGCATCGAGCAGGCGGCCCGCTGGGCGGGCCTCACCGATGCCAACGCCGCTCGGGCAATCGCTGCTCTCAGCACCGCCGATGCCAGCCTGAGAGCGGCGCTGAAGCCGGACATGGAGGCCACCACCGAGAAGATCTCGCAGATCCAGAAGTCCATCGAAAGCAGCGCCACCTCCGAAGCGGAGAAGGTCTCGCTGGCCAAGGTGGCTGAAACCCGCAAGGCCTACGTCGGCCTGCGCAAGGAGGTCCTGGCCGGCATTGCAGACTCAGCGGCTTCGCCTGAGCAGGTGCAGGCCGTGCGCAATCACCTCGCGGCCTACCTGGAGGCACAACGCGCCTTCGTGGCCCTGCAGCACCGGCTGGCCGATCAGCATGCACAGGCCATCGCCGCCCAGCGCATGAACACGGTCTACGGGGTCATCCTGATCATGCTGGTGCTGTCGGGCTTCCTGTTGTCGGCCACCGGACTGGCCATTCGCTCTATCGTGCCGGCCCTGCGCCGCGTGCTGCAGAGCATCGAACGCATCGCCGCTGGCGATCTCACTGTGCGTGTGGACACCGATCGCCAGGACGAGATCGGTGACCTGATGCACGGTCTGGACACGATGACGACCTCGCTGCGCCACCTGGTCGGAGAAGTCCGTTCCGGCGCGACCGGCATGCAGATCGCCAGCGCGGAGATCGCCACCGGCAACGCTGACCTGTCCAACCGCACCGAGCAGACCGCCGGCAGCCTGCAGGAAACCGCCGGCTCCATGTCGCAGCTCACCAGCACGGTGCAGCAGAGCGCCGAGGCCGCCGCCCAGGCCAACCAGCTCGCCTCGTCCGCCGCCGACGCCGCCCAGCGCGGCGGGCAGGTGGTCAGCCAGGTGGTGAGCAACATGGACGAGATCGCCAACTCCAGCCGCAAAATTGGCGACATCATCGGCGTGATCGACGGCATCGCCTTCCAGACCAACATCCTGGCGCTGAATGCCGCGGTGGAAGCCGCCCGGGCCGGCGAACAGGGCCGCGGCTTTGCGGTGGTGGCCGGGGAGGTGCGCGCGCTGGCGCAGCGCTCGGCCGGTGCGGCCCGCGAGATCAAGTCGCTGATCGGTGCCTCGATGACGACAGTCGAGCACGGCAGCAAGCTGGTGCAGGACGCCGGCAGCACCATGACCGAGCTGGTGGCCTCGGTGCGGCGCGTCTCCGACATCATCGGCGAGATCACCGCCTCGGCCACCGAGCAGAACGACGGCATCCGCCAGGTCAACCAGGCCGTCACCCGGCTGGACGAAATGACCCAGCAGAACGCCGCCCTGGTGGAAGAAAGCGCCGCCGCGGCCGACAGCCTGCGCGAGCAGGCCCAGCGCCTGAACGGCCTGGTGCAGAAGTTCGAGATCGGCCAGGAACCCGGCAGCGGCCCGGGCAGCAGCAGCATGGGCAGCAGCAGGCCGTCCTTCAGCTCCGCGCCGCCGAGCGCAGCCAGAGCCCGGCCCGCCCCGCCATCGGTGACCCCGCTGCCGGCCCGGCCGCTGGCAACGGTGTCGAGCCCCGCGGTCGGCACGGCCGCAGCTGCAATGGCAGCTGCTCCTGCACCTGCTCCGGCACCCCGCAAGGAGGCGGCCACCACCGCCCCGAGCGACGACTGGGAAACCTTCTGACGCGCTCCTCGGCACAGGCCTGCGCCTCACCGAACCTCACACACCCATCCTCCCCCGGACCGGTCTGACACCAGACCGGCTCCGTTTCACCAGCGCGCTGCGACTCCCCGGTCGGCGCGCTGATTTTTTTGGGGCCCGCTTGCCCCGTGCATCCGCGCCGTCCTGTCACCGTGTGGGGACGGTCTGCGAGATGCGCAGCTTTTCGGCCGAATCTTCGCGCTTGCGCGGCGGCCTCGGTTCATAGACTGCGTCGATCCATCCTCCCTGACCCGGAGGATCCTGCGCCCTACTGCGTTCCATGCCCCATGAACACTCCCGACGACCTCAGTGCCCACATGCGCAGCGTCCTGGCTGCCGAGCGCGACCTGCGTGACCTGGGGGTGGTGTGGCAGATGATCGAATCCAGCGCTGCCATCAGCTGCCCGGACGAGGCGGCCAGCATCCTGCCCACCCTGATCCAGACGCGTGAACGCTTCCAACGCCTGCAGTCCCGCCTGATCGAGCGCATGGCCGGCGAATACCGTGCCGAGCTGGAGGACGACCTCACCGCCAAGGCACAGTGCGCCATCGACATCCTGGTGCGCAACCTCTACGAGCGCACCGCCGACGTCGGTTTCCTGGCCACCGATGACGGGGTACGGAGCTTCTGCGCCGAAGTGGGTGCCAACACAAACTCCACCGGCAGCGATGAAACCCGCATCGCGATGCGCCAGCGCCTGTGCGACTATCAGGCCAAGTACAGCGTCTACGACGACATTCTGCTGCTGGGCAGCGACGGCCGCGTGCTGCTGCGCCTGGACGAAGCCGGTACCCTGACGCACAGCGGCGACCCGATCGTCGCTGCCGCCCTTCAGGCCAACGGCTGCGTGGAGCGCCATGCCCCCAGCGACCTGGCCGCCGACGGCCAGCCGGCGCTGCTGTACGGCCACCGCATCGTGGACGAACGCAGCGGCCAGGCCCTGGCGGTGCTGGTGCTGCGCTTTCGCTTCCAGGACGAGATGCAGCGCATCTTCAGCGACGTGGCCGACGAGCGCCACCAGATGGCCCTGCTGCTGCTGGATGACCAGCATCGCGTCATCGCCAGCGACGACACCGCCCACGTGCCCATCGGCGCACGCATGCGTGCGGTGCCGGCGGGGCAGGTGGCGCTGACCACCTTTGCCGGCCGGGAGTACCTGGCCGTGCGCTGCCGCACCCACGGCTACCAGGGCTACCAGGGCCCCGGCTGGGAAGCGCTCGCCATGGTGTCCCTGCTCACGGCCTTCCGCCAGCACGCAGGGCGGGACGAGGAAGACCCCAGCACCGTCCCGCTGGACAACGAGGAACTGCGCGCCATCGGCCACGAGGCGGACGCCATCAACCGCGACCTGCGCCGGGTGGTCTGGAACGGCCGCCTGGGCAGTGGCGGCGCCGGCGCAGAGGCGCTGCGGCAGGGCGACGCCAACCGCCTCAAGGCCGTGCTGGCCCAGGTCAACAGCGCCGGCCAGCGCACCCGCGCGCGCGTCAGCCGCGCCACCCGGGAGCTCTACCGCACCGCCCTGGCCCGCACCCGCCACCAGGCCACCGACCTGGCCCGCCTGGGCGCGGACGTGATGGACCGCAACCTCTACGAGCGCGCCAACGACTGCCGCTGGTGGGCCCTGTCCCCGGCGCTGCAGCGCAGCCTGTCCGAAGGAGCGGCCGCCGATGGCGATCCCTCACGGCAAGCCAACGACATCAACCGCGTGCTGGACCACATCCACCGCTTGTACACCGTCTACAGCCGGCTCGCGGTGTTCGATGCCGCAGGCCTGCTGCGCGGCTGCTCCGGCAGTGCAGACGCAGCGCTGCAGATCGGCCAGCCCATCGACGCGCGCTGGCTGGAGGCCGTGCGCGGCCTCACCGACCCGCAGCGCTACGCAGTCAGCCCCTTCGAGGACTGCAGCCTGCACGACCAGGGCCCCACCTACGTCTACCTGGCCGCCATCCGCACGCCAGGCAGCCAGGCCCTGCTGGGGGGCATCGCCATCGTCTTTGCCGCGGCCCGCGAGTTCGGCACCATGCTGCGGGAGGTTCTGGCCGACCGGGTCGGGATGGCCGCGTTCGTCGACGCCGGCGGCCAGCTGCTGGCCACCAGCCACCCTGAGCTCGCAGGAGGCGCGTTGCTCAACTTCGCCGGCGAACAGGCCCTGGTGGAACACGAGGGCACCCACTACGCCTGCGCCCGCGTGCGCTGCAGCGGCTACCGGGAGTTCAAGCGCAGCGACGGCTACGACAACGGCGCCAGCGCGATCGTCGCGCTGCGCCTGGGCAACGCGGAACGCCGCCGCACCGCGCTGGGCGAAGAGGTGATGCTGGCGCCCACCCTGCCGCAGCGCCGCTGGTCGATGGAGGTGGCCGTGTTCCAGGTCGGCGCAGCGCGTTATGCCCTGCCGGCCGAGGCGGTGCTCACCGCACTGACGCCGAAGAACCTGGTGCGCACCCCCAGCACGCGCCCGCTGGCTGTGGGGCTGCTGGAAGTGACCGAAAGCGAGCGCACCCGCCTGGTGCAGGTGATCTGCGCGCGCCGCCGGTTCGGCGTGCCCTACCCGCCCCGCTCCACCGACGGCGTGGTGCTGGTGCTGCGCTCCCCGCAGTGCCCGGAGCTGCCGGCCGTCGGCCTGCGGGTGGACGACGTGCTGGCCGTCATCAGCGTGGACCGCCGGCGCCTGCACCCGGCCCCGCAGGGCCTGACCCAGTTCGCCTCCTGGATGAGCGGCCTGCTGGACTGCGAAGTGCAGCGCCTGGGCGACGAACAGATCCGCACCGTGCTGCTGCAGTTGCTGGACCCGCGCCAGATCTGCGCCGAGATCCTCGGTGCGGTGGACGCCCCGGACCCCTGGGCCCGGGAAGACGGCGGGCCGCCGGCCTCGCTCGGCCACCCCCTCAACCGAGCGGCCGCTGCAGCGGCGACACTCGCGGCATGACCCAGACCACCCGCGACCCCATCGACGGCAACCAGCTTCCCCTGCCCGACAGCTTCCGCCAACTGCACCTGGACGGGTGCGGCCGCCTGCAACTGCCGGTGGCCGAACTGCTGCAGCGCGCCGAACTCTGCGAAGACCTGGCCCTGCAACTGCAGGACAGTGCCCGGCACATCCACTTCGACCTCGGCGTGGCCGAGGAGGACGTGCTCGGCCGCCTCCACGCCGGCCTGGCCACCCCGCAGGCCGAGCTGCGCCCCGGCGAGGCCGAGTGGGTCACCGCCCGGGTGGCCGAACTGCTCGACTGGCTGGACCGGCTGCCGCAGGAACTGCTGCCGCCCACACGGCCTGCACGCTGAGGGCCGACTTCAGCCCCCTGCGCCGGACCGGCGGAAAGCGGCGGAAAGCGGCAGGAAGCGGCAGGAAACGGCGGAAAGCGGCCAGTCTGCGCGCGCTCACTTGCCCTGGGCGGCTGACTCCGGCTCGCTCAGGAAGATCTCCACCCGGCGGTTGCGGGCGCGGCCCTCGGCGCTGGCGTTGTCTGCCACCGGCTGGTTCTCGCCGCGGCCGGCCACACCGATGCGAGAGGCCGGCAGCCCCTGGCGCTGCAGGTGCTCGCGCACACTCTCGGCTCGCTCCAGGCTGAGGGCGTTGTTGAGCGCCTGGCTGCCGGTGTTGTCGGTGTGCCCCACCACCTGCACCCGCATGCCCGCGTCCAAACCGTGGGCAAACTGGTTCAGCAGGCCGGCCATGTCCGGCTTCACCGCGGCGCGGCCGACATCGAAGCTGTAGTCGGCCGGGATGTTCAGCTTCAACTGGTTGTCCGCCGTGCGGACCACATCCACCCCGGTGCCGCGGGTGGCCTGCTCCATGGCACGCTGCTTGTCCTGCATGCGTTTGGTCCAGAGGTTGCCCGCCACCGCACCGACCACCCCGCCCACCACCGCTCCCTTGCCGGCCTTGCCGCCGGTGGCCGAGCCGATGATGGCCCCGCCCACCGCACCGATGGCCGCCCCTTTGGCCGTGCCCTGCTCCCGCTCGCTCATGCTCTCGCAGCCCGCCAGCCCCCAGGCCACCGCACTGCAGGCCAGCAGCAGCGCCACCGAGCGCGACCGGGCCGGCGGCCCGCGACGAACGGGGCCGGTGCCTGGCAGCGCTGCTGGGGCACCGACAAGGGAAGAAACCAGTGGGACAGCGGACATGGACTTGTGCATCAGAGAACTCCTGTGAAAAACGGCGCCCCAGGCGCCGATGACCCCGATCTTGGGGCGATGCTGCATTGCACAAGCAACGACCCGAAACCCCGGGGCGAGTTCCCGGACGCCTGTAACCCGCGGGTTGCGGGTCTTTCGCGGGGTGACAGCAGGCGCGGAGCCGGTCCGGCCTACCCGGCCGCCTTCAGCAGCGCCGCCAGCTGCGCCTCCTCCAGCGTCTCGCGCTCCAACAGCTGCGCCGCCATGGCCTCCAGCGTGGGGCGATGGCGTGCGAGCAGGTCGCCGGCCCGGGCGTAGGCGTGGTCGACCAGCGTGCGCACCGCATGGTCGATGGCGTCGGCCGTGGCGTCGGAGAACGGGCGCTCGGGCTGGACCCCGCCGGCCGCGCCGTTACCGGAAAGGAAACTCGCGTGCGGCTGGGCGAACACCACCTGGCCCAGTGCCTCGGCCATGCCGTAGCGGGTGACCATGTCGCGGGCGATGTCGGTGACGCGGGCCAGGTCGTCGGCCGCGCCGGTGGAGATCTCGCCGACCACCAGCTGCTCAGCCGCCCGGCCGCCCAGCAGCACCGCCATGCGCTGCATCAGCTCGCTGCGGGTGGCCAGGTAGCGGTCCTCGGTGGGGCGCTGCAGGGTGTAGCCCAGCGCACCGATGCCGCGGGGAATGATGGAGATCTTGTGCACCGGGTCGCTGCCCGGGCTGAGCAGGGCCACCAGCGCGTGACCGCTCTCGTGCACCGCCACCGTGCGGCGCTCGGTGGGGCTCATCACCCGCTGGCGCTTCTCCAGTCCGGCGACGATGCGCTCCACTGCGGCGGTGAAGTCGGCCGGCTCCACGGCTGCCGCGCCACGACGGGTGGCCAGCAGCGCGGCCTCGTTGACCAGGTTGGCCAGGTCGGCCCCGGCAAAGCCCGGCGTGAGGGCGGCCACCGCGTCGGCCTGCACCTGCGCCGAGGTGGTGACCTTGCGCAGGTGCACCTGCAGGATGTCGGCGCGGCCGCGACGGTCCGGCCGGTCCACCAGCACCTGGCGGTCGAAGCGGCCGGCGCGCAGCAGTGCGGCGTCCAGCACCTCCGGCCGATTGGTGGCGCCCAGGATCACCACGCCCTGGCTGGCGTCGAAACCGTCCATCTCGGCCAGCAGCTGGTTCAGCGTCTGCTCCTTCTCGTCGTGACCCCCGCTCATCGGGCCCACACCCCGGGCGCGGCCCAGAGCGTCCAGCTCGTCGATGAAGATGATGCAGGGCGCCGCGGCGCGGGCCTGCTCGAACAGGTCGCGCACCCTCGCAGCACCGACGCCGACGAACATCTCGACGAACTCGCTGCCGGTGATGGAGAAGAAGGGCACCCCGGCCTCCCCGGCCATGGCCCGCGCCAGCAGCGTCTTGCCGGTGCCCGGCGGGCCCACCAGCAGCACACCCTTGGGCATGTGGGCGCCCAGGCGACCGTAGGCCGCCGGGTTCCTCAGGAACTCCACCGACTCGCGCAGCTCCGCCTTGGCTTCGTCCACACCGGCCACGTCGTCAAAGCGCACGCCCACCCCGGTCTCGCGGTGCACCCTTGCCCGGCTCTTGCCCACCGACAGCAGCCCGCCCAATCCCCCCGAGCCGGCCATGCGCTTGGCGGCAAAGGACCAGAGGCCGAAGATCACGAAAGCCGGCACCACCCAGGACAGCAGGTCACGCAGCAGGGTGTTCTCCAGCACCCCTTCGTAACGCACCGCATGCGCATCGACGAAGGGCTCCAGCTCGCGCACCAGCGCCGCGTCCACCCGGGTGGTGACGATGCGCTTGCGGCCATCGGCGGTGGGCTCCTTCAGCTCACCTTCGATGGTGCGGCTGCCGATGCGGATGGCCTCCAGCTTGCCCTCCTTCAGGTGCTGGTGGAACTCGCTGTACGGGATGGGCTGCACCTCCAGGCTGGTGACCCAGAGGTCTCTCAACGTGAACAGAAGCACCAGCGCCACCAGCAGGCCCCAGGGGCTGATCGGCCACGACGGGCGCCCCCCGGTAGGGTCGTCAGAGGGGGGGCGGAAGCGTTCAGGTGCGGCAGGCATGCCCAGATGATGCGCTGCAATCCGTGCACTGTGCACCCAGGCCGCAGGGCATCCCCGTGCAACGGCCGTCACGGCAGCCGTCAGTAGCCCCGCTGGCGATCCACCCGATGCCGCAGCGGCTCGCCGCAGTGCAGCGCCCGCAGGTTCTCCACCACCACCGCCGCAGCGCTGCGGGCATCGGTCAGCGCGGCCGCATGCGGCAGCAGCGTCACCGCCGGGTGGCTCCAGAAGGGGTGGCCGGCCGGCAGTGGCTCGGTGGCAAACACGTCCAGCAGTGCATGCCCCAGCCAGCCGGAGTCCAGCGCGGCCAGCAGGTCGGCCTCCACCACATGCCCGCCGCGGGCCAGGTTGACCAGCGCCGCGCCGGCCGGCAGGCGGGCCAGGAAGTCCGCGTCGATCAGCCCCCGCGTGGCGTCGGTGAGCGGCAGCAGGTTGACGACGATCTCGCTGTCGGCCAGCAGCGCGGGCAGGGCCGCCGGTCCGGCCTGGACCTGGACCTGGACCTGGACCTGGACGGTGCCGCCGCCGTCCAGGGGCCCGCCGTCCGGTGCGTGGGTGAGCGCAGCCCCACCCTTGCCCCCACCCGCACGCCAGGCCCGCACCCGGTAGCCCTGCGCCGCCAACCGCGCGGCAGCGGCCCGGCCCATCTGCCCCCAGCCCAGCACCGTGACCGCCACCTCGTCGGCGCGGCGCTGCGCTCGCTGCCGCCACACCCCGGCGCGCTGCTGCACCGCGTAGTGGTGGAAGCCGCGGTGCAGCGTCAGGACCGCCCAGAGCGCGGTCTCGGCCATCGCGGCGTTCATCGCCGGATCCACCATGCGGGCGATCGGTACCTGCGGCGGCAGCGTCGGGTCGGCCAGCAGCCGGTCCACCCCGGCCCACAGCGACTGGATCAGCCGCAGCTTCGGCAGCCCCTGCAGGCGGCCCGGCGGCGGGTTGGCCACCACGGCCACTTCCACACGGTCCGGCCAGGTCGGTGGCGGGTCGCCGCGGTCCACCCACCAGGTCAACGGCAGCCCCGCCACCTCAGCGGCGTGGCGCAACGCGTCGGCCCAGCCTTCACGCTCCTCGTCGTTGGCCCACCGGCCGGTCAGCAGCACGTCCATGACGGTATGCTAACCAGCGCCCGGCCGGGCGGCCCCGTCCTGGCGCCCAACCGGCGACAATCTCGCCGGTGAATCCTGCCCCGATCTTCCTGCCCTGCGCCGCCGGCGTGGAGCCCCTGCTGGCCGACGAAGTGCGTGCCATCCTGCAAGCCGCCGGCGCCCCGCGCGCCGCAGAGTCCGTGCAGCCCGGCCGCGGCGGTGTCGGCCTGGTCGCCAGCGCGGCCAGCGCCATGCGCCTGAACCTGGAGAGCCGCCTGGCCCAGCGTGTGCTCTGGCAGGTGGCCGAAGGCGGCTACCGGGACGAGCGGGACCTCTACGACCTGGCCCACGGCGTGCGCTGGACCGACTGGATCACCCCGCGCCAGACCCTGCGGGTGGACTGCACCGCGCAGCGCTCCCCGCTGCAGAGCCTGCACTTCGCGGCCCTGCGCATCAAGGACGCGGTGTGTGACGCGATGCGCGAGGCCTGCGGCGAGCGGCCGGACGTGGACCCGCGCCACCCCGACCTCGCGCTGGTGCTGCACCTGCAGGAGGAACACGCCACGCTGCTGGTGGACCTCTCCGGCGAGGCCCTGTTCAAACGCGGCTGGCGCGACGAGAGCCAGGGCGCCGTCAAGGGCGAGGCCCCGCTGAAGGAGACCCTGGCCGCCGCGATGCTCGCCGCCGCAGGCTGGCACGGCCGCGCCGAGGACGGCCCGCTGCTGGACCCCTGCTGTGGCGCCGGCACCATCGCCATCGAGGCCGCACAGATCGCCTGCGGCATGGCCCCCGGCCTGCAGCGCCGCAGCTTTGCCTTCGAGCGGCTGCTGCCCTTCCGCGTCGAGGCCCCCGCCTGGCAGCAGATGAAGGCCGAGGCCCGCGGCCGCGTCCATGCCCCCGCGGTGGCGGTGTATGCCGGCGACGTGGCCTTCCGCATGACCGACTTCGCCAGCCGCAACGCCGAACGCGCCGGTGTGGGCCGCGCCATCGACTTCAAGACCGCCGACGCGCTGCAGCGCCCCTGCCCGGCCGAACGCGGCGTGCTGATGCTCAACCCGCCCTACGGCGAGCGCATCGACGCCAAGGGCACGGCGGGGGTCGGCGCCCGTGCGCGGGAAGGCTTTGAAGGCGGCGGCACGTCGCAGGCCTTCTTCAGCGCCCTGGCCAGCCACTGGAAAAAACACTACCCCGGCTGGACCGCCTGGGTGCTCAGCCCGG
>Ga0154020_10005434_pt1 | contig 15022 bp, 11 predicted proteins | sample Klosneuvirus_201_FD_109709 | JGI IMG/M metagenome (GOLD analysis project Ga0154020, IMG submission 109709) | Active sludge microbial communities from wastewater, Klosterneuburg, Austria - Klosneuvirus_20160825_MG | ecosystem: Engineered > WWTP > Aerobic digester > Activated sludge | place...
CACGGGGATGCGCACCGTGTCGTCCTCCTGCTCGTCGCCGAAGCGCTCCGCGAGGGACAAGAGCAGGGTGGCGAGCCGCTTGGGCACCGAGCCCGCGCTCATCACGCCGATCTTGGTGTGGAGGAGCTGGGTGTGGCTGACCAGCGTGCGGTTGAGCGAGTTGGCCACGTCGGGCCGGCGCTCCATCAGGCCGAGCAGTGGCTCGCCGTCGACCCGCACGATCTCGGCCTGGTCGCTCGCGACCACGGCGTCCGCCGGGTAGGTGCGGCGACCGATGACGGCGACGTCACCCACGCTCTCCCGCGGCCCGAACAACGCCAGGATCGCCTCGGTTCCATCGGGGATTCTCCGCACGACCTTCACGAGACCCGAGAGGATCAAGATGAACTGCTGGGCGTGATCGCCGGCCCGCCACAGGTGGTCGCCCCGGGAGAGGGCGCGCACCGACGCGGTCTTTGCGACGTCGGCCAGGATTGTCGGGTCGAAGCCCCGGAACAGCAGGGACGACTGCAGAACTCTCTCGAGGCGCTGGGTGGACTGCGGCGTCATCGCTGCGCTGGCATACCCTGGATCTCCTGGCGGCACACCGGTGCGTTCAGAAGGCCTTTCCGACGATGGTCTTCAGCAGCCAGTCTTGCGCCGTGGCGGGGCCGAAGCCGTGCCCGAACGCGACGTTCAGCTCCCAGTCGCCGTCGTCGTCGCGCCCGGCAGGTTCGGTGAGGTCGAAAGCGACGAGCGCGAGGTGCTCCTGCTCGCGGAGCGGCGCAAAGCCCCGCGAGAACAGCCCGAGGCCGGCGTAGTACTCGACCCCGAGCGCGAACCCCCGCTGGGTGTTGATCCACCCCTTGAGCGCAGGCTCGAAGTGGGGCTTCATGCGCTCGTCACCCGTGAAGGCGTAGCCGATGATGGGGTTGAACGAGGCCAGGAACCAGCCGTCCTTGTAGCCGAAGATGGGTCGCAGCTCGTTGGCCCAACCGTCGACCTCGACGTTGTGGGGGATGCGTCCGACCTCGACGTTGAGGCCGAGCATGAAGCGTCCCATGAGTCGGCTCGGCACGACCAGCTTCGCGCGGACCTTGGCGCCCGCCCACTGGAACCCCGCGTCGGGGGCGTGGAGCGCCTGGAAATACAGCCCCAGCTCCAGCCACTCGGTCACGCCGAGCGCGGGCTCCAGCGTGAGACGGGTGACTCCGTGCGGGGGGATGTGCCCCTCGTATTCGACCTGCTTCTGGCCTCGGATCGTGTGGTTGGTGTGCACCTCGAGCCCGAACTGCCCCGGCCGGTTGACCTCGGACTGGTAGACCTGGATCTCGGCCAGATCGAGCGCCCGCGCTGTACGGCTCGCCAGGAGAACCAGGACGCACACGAGGAGGGGAGTGGCCTTCACGCCTTATTGAAAGCAGCTTTCAACATGCGCCGGCATGACATTCGTCATCGAGTCGGGTCCGCGATGACCGTGGTCATCGCCCGGACCGTTCGCTGCTGGCACACCCGGAGGCGTGAGCGAACGCCCCATCGTCAGCGACGAGACCCTCGTCCAGCTCGCGGCCCGCTTCCGTCACGCGCGACGGGCGGCGTTGCGCTACGTGCTCGCCGACACCACCGAGGACGAGCCCGAAGGGGAGCTCCTCGCGCGCGCCTGGGTCGAGGCGCCGGAAGAGGTGGAGCGCCGCGTCTTCGACAACGCGCTCGCGCTCGGCCGGAGCTTCTCGGGCTACTACGCCGACCGCTGGGGGCTCGCGGACCTCCCCCGCGTCCTGCCCGCCCTCGGCTCGCCGTGCGCCGACGGAGTCTTCTCCGCGCCGAGCGGCAGCGACGCCTTGCTCCTGCTGCGCGAGCCCTGTCGTGACGCCGGCATCGGCTGCGCCTACTGGAGGGAGGCCATCGCCGGTCTCGTGCTGGGCGCCTCCGGACGCACCCTCCTCTCGCGGCAGAGCAGCCAAGCCGGTGGGGGAGAGCGCTGCGTCGACGCGTTCCACGACGATCCGCGGAGCCCCCACGCCTACGGCGCAATCCCCGACGATCTCGGAGCCCACCTCCAGACCGTTCAGCGACAGGTGAAGGCCTTCGACTCGGGCGCCGAGCTCACCTTCCTCGGCATCAACGAGGGCGTGCTGCTCTATCGCCTCACGCGCCGAGGCGACGGCGAGATGTCTCTGCTCGGGACCATCGAGCGAGGGGTGCATCGTCGCTTCCCGGACGTCGTCATGCGCGAGGTCTCTCCCCGACCCGTGATGGCCTGACATCCGTCATGGTGGCCCCGTGAAGGCACGGGCTTCCTTCCAGCAGCATGGCTCGTGACCCCTCGATCCCTTCTCGCCGCACGTTCCTGCAGGGCCTCCTGACCGCCACGGTCGCGGGGGCCAACTCGGTCGCGAACGCGGCGCCGCTGCGGTTCCTCAAGCCGCTCACCATCGAGAACCCGCTGGCCTCCTACCCCAACCGGGACTGGGAGCGCGCCTACCGCAACATCTTCAAGCCAGACTCGAGCTTCGTGTTCCTGTGCGCCCCGAACGACACGCACAACTGCCTGCTGCGCGGCTACGTCAAGAACGACGTGCTCGTGCGCATCGGGCCGACGTACGGGTACGGCAAGGCCGAGGATCTCTATGGCAACAAGGCCTCGGCCCGGTGGGATCCACGCCTGTGCCAGAAGGGCCTCGCCCTCGTGCGCCGCGTGTACGGCGACCGCCGCGTGAAGTCCCCGATGATCCGGGCCGGCTTCAAGAGCTGGGTCGACGCGGGCTTCCCCCGGGACGAGAAGACCGGAAAGCCCGACCCGAAGTTCTTCCAGCGTGGCAAGGACAAGTGGCTCCGCGTCAGCTGGGACGAGGCCTACACGTACTCGGCCAAGGCCCTCGACGCGATCGCGCGCGCCTACTCCGGCGAGGAAGGCAAGAAGCGCCTCGAGGCCCAGGGCTACGACCACGCCATGATCGAGGCCACCGAGGGCTCGGGCATGCAGACGTTCAAGCTGCGCGGCGGCATGGCGTTCCTCGGCGCGACGCGCATCTTCGGCCTCTACCGCTTCGGCAACATGATGGCGCTGGCCGACGCCAAGATCCGCGGCGTCGGACCGGACAAGGCCATCGGCGCGCGTGGCTGGGACAGCTACTCGTGGCACACCGACCTGCCGCCAGGTCACGCGATGGTCACCGGTGCCCAGACCAACGACTTCGAGCTGTTCGCCACCGAGCAGTCCAAGCTCCTGCTCGTCTGGGGCATGAACTGGATCACGACCAAGATGCCGGACAGCCACTGGATGACCGAGGCGCGCCTCAAGGGCACCAAGGTGGTCGGGATCACGGTCGAGTACAGCGCCACCGCGAGCAAGTGCGACGAGGTGATGGTGATCCGCCCCGGCACCGACCCGGCCTTCGCGCTCGGTCTCGCCCAGGTGATCATCGCCAAGAAGCTCTACGACCCGGCGTGGGTCGCGAAGAACACCGACCTGCCTTTCTTGATCCGCATGGACACCCTGCAGCCACTGCGCGCCGAGGATCTCGACGCGCCGCTGGCGACCAAGGCGGTCGGCAACGTCACGCTCCTCAAGAAGGGCGACAAGGGGCCGCCCGCGATCCAGCACAAGAAGCAGGTCGCGCCCGACTCGATGACGGACGACTTCAAGCCGTTCATCGTCTGGGACGAGAAAGCGAAGAAGCTCGCCGTGGTCTCCCGCGACGACGTGGGCAGCGCCTTCGAGAAGCTCGGGGTCACCCCGGATCTGCGGGCGACCCAGAAGGTCAAGCTCAAGGGAGGCACCGAGGTCGAGGTCCGCACCGGCCTCTCGCTCCTCGCCCAGTACCTCGACGAGAACATGACGCCGGCGCAGGTCGCCAAGATCACCGGCACCACCGAGGCGGCCATCGAGGGCCTCGCCGAGCAGATCGCCAAGAACCCCGAGAAGACCCTGTTCGCGACCGGCATGGGCCCGAACCAGTTCTTCAACGCCGACCTCAAGGACCGCGCGATCTGCCTCGTGGCCGCGCTCACGCGCAACCTGGGCTTTCCTGGGGGCAACGTGGGGAGCTACTCCGGCAACTACCGCAGCGCGCTGTTCGGCGGCCTCCCCATGTTCACCACCGAGGACCCGTTCGCGCTGCAGAAGGACGCGGGCGGCAAGGTCACCACGAAGAAGTACCTGCACTACGAGAGCCTCCACTACTACAACTACGGCGACCGACCGCTGCGCAAGGGCAACACGCTCTTCACCGGCAAGGGGCACATGCCGGCACCGACCAAGGCGATGTGGCTCAACAACAGCAACTCGGTCATCGGCAACGTGAAGTGGCACTACGACGTGGTCCACAACACGCTCCCGAACATCGAGTTCATCGCCTTCAGCGACTGGTGGTGGACGGCCTCGTGCGAGTACGCCGACGTCGTCTTCGCGTGCGACTCGTGGGCCGAGTTCAAGGTCCCCGACATGGTCGGCAGCGGCACCAACCCGTTCGTGCAGATCTACCCCAAGACCCCGCTCAAGCGCGTCTTCGACACCAAGGCCGACATCGAGATCATCGCCGGCCTCAGCAAGGCGCTCGGCAAGATCTACGACGACCCCCGCTTCGTGGACGCCTGGAAGTTCGTCGACGAGGGCAATGTCGAGGAGTACTTGCAGCGCATCATCGACGGCTCGTTCAGCCTCAAGGGCTACAAGATAAAGGACCTACACGACAAGGCGGCGCAGGGGATCCCCGCCCTGGTCAACAACCGCACCTACCCCCGCGCCTCGTCCTACGAGCAGGCCAAGAGCGAGCAGCCCTGGCACACCAAGTCGGGACGGCTCGAGTTCTACCGACCCGAGGTTGAGTTCATCGACAGCGGCGAGAACCTCCTCGTCCACCGCGAGCCCATCGACTCGACGTTCCACGAGCCGAACGTCATCGTCTCGGCGCCGCACCCCGCACGCCGTCCCAAGCAGCCGGAGGCCTACGGGCTGAAGAAGGAGGACGTGTCCACCGAGACCCGGCAGGTGCGGCACGTGATGATGAGCGTCGACACCATGATGGCGTCGAAGCACCCCTTGATGGCCAAGGGCTACCAGCACATCTACCACACGCCCAAGTACCGGCACGGCGCGCACACGACCCCGGTGGACACCGACTTCACCGGCGTGCTCTTCGGGCCGTTCGGCGACGTCTACCGGCACGACAAGCGCATGCCCTCGATCACCGAGGGCTACATGGACATCAACCCGGCGGACGCGCGGGCGCTGAAGCTCGACGACGGCGACTACGTGTACGTGGACGCCGACCCGGAAGATCGCCCCTACAGGAACCAGAAACCTGGCTCGGAAGAGGCCAGGATCTCGCGACTGATGCTCCGGGTCCGGTTCTACCCCGGCACGCCCCCCAACGTCGCCCGCACCTGGCACAACATGTACGGGGCGACCTTCGGCAGCGTGAAGGGGCACGAGAGCCGCCCCGACGGCCTCGCCAAGAACCCCGACACCAACTACCAGGCCATGTACCGCTACGGCTCGCACCAGAGCGCGACCCGCGCCTGGCTCAAGCCCACGCTGATGACCGAGACGCTGGTCCACAAGGACATGTTCGGGCAGGGCATGATGAAGGGATTCCTGGCCGACGTGCACTGTCCGGTCGGCGCGCCGCGCGAGGCCTTCATCAAGATCACCAAGGTCGAGTCGAACGGGCAAGGTGGCCTCGACGGCAAGAGCCTGTGGCGCCCGGCCGCCCTTGGCATGCGCCCCACCTACGAGAGCGAGAGCATGAAGAGTTACATCGCGGGCCGGTTCGTCGGCGTGAAGTGAGGAAGGCAGACCCACCATGTCGAAGGTCAAGAACTGGCATCTGAAGCGCGAGGTCGAGTACCCGTACGACGGCAGTCGTCCGAGCCGTCAATGGGCGATCATCTTCGATCTCAACAAGTGTATCGCGTGCCAGACGTGCACGCTCGCCTGCAAGACGACCTGGACCAGCGGCAAGGGCCAGGAGTACATGTTCTGGAACAACGTGGAGACCAAGCCGTGGGGCGGCTTCCCGTTGGGCTGGGACATGAGGGTGCTCGAGAAGCTCGGTCGCCAGGAGTGGAACCAGCAGGGCGAGTACCTCGGCAAGACCCTGATCGAGGCGGCGCCCGCCCACGAACGGGTGCTGCACTTCGCTCCCACTGACGAGGACTGGATGTACCCGAACGTCGGCGAGGACGACTGCGCTGGCGCCAAGATGGAGGGCGGCGGGCACATGGCGACGATGCCCCACGACAAGTGGTTCTTCTACCTGCCGCGCACCTGCGCCCACTGCACGTATCCCGCGTGCCTCGCCGCCTGTCCCCGCAAGGCGATCTACAAGCGCCCCGAGGACGGCATCGTCCTCATCGACCAGACGCGCTGCAAGGGGTACGGCGAGTGCGTGCGGGCCTGCCCGTACAAGAAGTCGATGTACAACCCACACACGCGCACCAGCGAGAAGTGTGTCGGGTGCTACCCCGCGGTCGAGGAGGGGGTGCAGCCGCAGTGCGTGGTGAACTGCATCGGCAAGATCCGGGTGATGGGCTTCGTGAGCCCGCCCGAGAAGGCCCGCGACGACAACCCCGTCGACTTCCTGATCCACAAGCTCGGGCTCGCGCTGCCCTACTACCCGCAGCTCGGCCTCGAGCCCAACATCTACTACATCCCGCCCATCCACGCGGACCGCGAGTACCTTCGGCAGATGTTCGGGCCCAAGGTCGACGCGGCCATCGAACGCTACAAGAAGCTGCCGGACGACGCGGTCGCCCAGGGGCTCCTCTGCCTCATCGGCAGCACCGACCGCATCATGCACCGCTTCGAGGTGAACAAGGGCATGGCGGTCGGGTTCGACGACAAGGGAGCCGAGCTGGTTCGGGTCCCCGTGGTGGAGCCGGTGATCGAGCGCGCCGCGTACGACGACAAGCTCGGCGCGATCCGCAACAACACCCCCTGAGGCTCGGAGTCCGACGATGAACACCCCCACCTGGGCCCTCTCCGCTGCCTTCACGTTCAGCCTCGCCGCGTTCGGCTGCTCGAAATCGGCGCCGCCGGTCGCCAAGCCGACGCCGCTCACCACCCTCGAGATCAAGAAGGTCTCGGCGGATCTGTCGAAGCCCGACCCCGCCGCCTCCTACTGGAAGGACGCGCCGGAGGGCCTCGTGACCCTGCTCGCGCAGCCCATGATCGCCCCGCGTCCAGAGACCACGACGACGGACAGCGTCATCGTCCAGGCCGTGCACGACGGCACGCGCGCCGCGTTCCGACTCCGCTGGAAGGACACGGAGAAGAGCGAAGCCGGTCGCCTCGGCGAGTTCTCGGACGGCCTCGCGCTCGAGTTCCCTCTCCGGGACGGGCCGCCGCCGCCGGTGATGATGGGCGCCAAGGACATGCCCGTCCACCTGTTCCACTGGCGCGCGCAGTACCAGCGCGACAAGGAGCAGGGCAAGCCCTCGATCAAGGACCTGTACCCGAACCAGTCCATCGACATGTACCCGCACGAGTACAAGGAGGCGCCGGTCGGGAGCCCTTCTGCCGCCGAGAAGTTCTCGCCGGGCGTCGCCGAGGGCAACCCCCAGTCCTACGCCAAGACCGGCGTCGACGAGATCGTGGCGGAAGGCTTCTCCACTTCCTCGGTCCAGGAAGGGCACGGCAGCCTGGCGCAGGGCGCGTGGGCCAACGGCGAGTGGACCCTCGTGATCGTACGCCCGCTCGTCATCGACGGCGGCTCGACGCTCAAGCCAGGCGGCACCAGCAACATCGCGTTCGCGGTGTGGCAGGGTGGCAAGGGTGAGGTGGGGTCGCGCAAGTGCCTCACCATGCAGTGGACCCCGGTGAAGGTGCAGTGATGACCGCTCCTTTGGAAGCGACCGCCCGCGAGTTCGCCCTCGCCTCGATGGCCGCCGCGTACCCCGACGAGGAGTTCGCGGCGACTGTCCGCGCGATCGGCACCGGATTCAACGGACATGAGGGCGTGGGAGCCCTCTTCACCGCTCTCGAGCGCGAGGGGCTCGACGCGCTCCGCGGCCGCTGGATCGCACTGTTCGACCACGGCAAGGAGCGGGTCTCGCTCTACGAGACGGAGTACGGCCGCATGCGCGGCATGAGCAAGGGCAACGACCTCGCCGATCTCGCCGGCTTCTACCACGCGTTCGGCCTCGACCTCGACGCCACCGAGGTCCACGAGATGCACGACCACGTCGCGGTCGAGCTCGAGTTCTACGCCATGCTGCTCGCCAAGCAGGCCTACCTCGTGGCGCACCGCGACGAGGAGGGCGTCGCGGTGGTGTCCGACGCGCGACGCAAGTTCCTGACCGATCACCTCGGGGGCTTCGTGCCCGCCATCGCCGCCCGCCTGGGGGACGACGAGGTCTACGGTCCGACGCTCGCGTGGTGCGCATCGCTCGTGGAGAGCGAGTGCCGGGCCCTCGGCGTGACCCCCACGCCGCTCGACTACTTCGCCGACGAGGAAGGCCGGCGGGAGATGAAGTGCGGGAGCCTTCCGGTCCTCCAGTGATGTGGACGCTCCGGGTCAGCGTGACGGACCAGTGCTCGTACCGCTGCCGGTACTGCCAGCCCGCCCGCGCCCAGGCGGCGCGCGCGCGGCTCTCGATCCGAGACTACGCCACCATGGCGCCGGCTCTCGCGCGGCTCGGGGTGAGTAAGGTTCGCTTCACGGGGGGAGAACCGCTGCAGCGGCCCGACCTCCCGGGCATCGTGCGCGAGTTCCGCGCCGCGATGCCGAGCGCCATGTTGGCCGTGACGACGAACGGCCTGCTGCTCGGCGCTTGCCTGGCCGAGCTCCACGGTGCTGGGCTGTCCAGCGCCACGGTGCACGTGGATACGCTGCGCCCCGAGCGCTACCGCGACCTGATGGGCGGACGAAGGCTCGACGCGGTGCTCGGCGCGACCCTCGCCGCTCGTTCGGTGCTCGACGAGGTGAAGCTGAACGTGGTGGTGCAGCGCGGTCGCAACGACGACGAGCTGTTCGACTTCCTCGCCTTCTCCGAGGAGCACCGCGTCGAGGTGCGCTTCATCGAGCTGATGGACACTGGCATCGCAGCGGCGTACGCGCATGATGCATTCGTCTCGGGCGCGGAGATCGTGGAACGGCTCGGCGCGACGCCCCTCGGGCGCCCGGATCCCTGCGCGCCAGCCGAGCGCTGGAGCACCTGCGGCGGCGTCGCCTTCGGGGTCATCGCCTCCGCGAGCGCGCCGTTCTGTGACCGCTGCAACCGTCTGCGCCTGTCCTGCGACGGGACCCTCCGCGGGTGCCTCTACGAGCCGGGCACCGTCTCGCTCGCGGACACCGAGGCAGGCGAGCTCGACGCCGTCGTCACCCACGTCGTGAACCACAAGAAGAGTCACCACCCGAGCCGCCGCTCGCTCCATGTCTTCAGCATGGCCGAGAGCGGGGGCTGACCACCCCGAGGACCCCATGAAGATCGTGACCGCACTCGCTCTCCTCTCGCTCTCCCTCCTGACCGCTGGCTGCGAGAAGAAGCCTGACGCTGCTGCTGCCGCCAGCGCGATCTCGCCAGAAGCGGCCGAAGCCTACAAGACCCGCTGCGCCACTTGCCACGGCGACGACGGCAAGGGCTCCGGCTCGGCAGCCGCTGCGCTCAACCCGAAGCCGCGCGACTACACCGACGCCGCCTGGCAGGCGTCCGTCACCGACGAGCAGATCAAGACCGCGATCCTGAAGGGCGGAGCCGGCATCGGCAAGAGCCCCCTCATGCCCGCCGCCGCCGACTTGGAGCAGAAGCCCGAGGTCCTCAAGGGCCTCATCGCCAAGGTGCGGTCGTACAAGCCCTGAGGAGCCCGACCGAGAGCCGCAACCCGCTCAGAACCGCAGAGGTCGGGGGGGCGAGAGCCGGATCATCCCGCGCACCATGGCCAGGACGAACGCTCCGAGAGCCATGGCATGGAGCGCGGTGGCAATCGCCCGCAAGCCTGGGCTGCTGAGGTCACCGACCACGCGGCCCACCGCTCCCAGCTGGAGGACCAGCAGCGCGGCCCAGGCAAGCCTCGACCACGCGAGTCCGTCGCGGCCAGCGAGCGCGGGCAGCACCTGGGGGCCGTGGGCGAACAGCAGCGTGAGCCCGAAGCCTCCGAAGAGCGCGTGGATGCGCGCGTCGTAGAGCGGACCCGCGTCGATGCCAGCGAACACGATCGAGAGAAGCCCGGCCGCGACGAGCCACACGAAGCCGAGGGTCAAGGCGGTCGCCACGTAGCGATCGGCCCCTGGCCGTGCGGGTGCGCGCACGCCGGGGTCGGTCCAGAGCAGCAGCCCACCACTCGCGCACCAGCCGAGTCCGAGCAGGCTCGTGCCCGAACGCGGCCACAAGAGGTGCATCGCGCCAGCGATGAGGTGCAGGATCAGCGCTGTCCACCCCGCCGCGACCAACCCGGCTGGCGGCGCCTGATCACCACGACGCTGGAGCTCGATACGCTCGCCGAGGATGACGAGCACGACGAAACTCGCCCAGGCGGGCACGGCGCGTGAGGGCGACGCGCCGGTCAGCACGATCATCTGGCCCACGAGCCAGGCCAGTGCGCCTGTGGTCATGAGCGTGTTGTCGATCCCCCTCCGTCGCATCAGGTGGGCCCCTTGGAGGACCACCAGCCCGGCTCCGGCGAAGAGGAGCAGCAGGTGGCCGAGCCAGGACGGCCCGCCGCCGAGTTCCGCCAAGAGTCCCGCAACGCCGACCGCCGGAACGAGGTGCGCGCGTGCGTTGCCGAGGAGCCAGGCACGCTCCAGGGCGATGACGACACCCAGGAAGCCAACCATGGCCGCGCCGTGTCGCTGCGCCCAGACCGGGAACGTGGGCACGAGCCCGAGTCGCCCGAGCCCGCCGAGGACCGCCGCCGCGAGCGCGGAGAGGGCAAACGCAAGGACGATGCGACGGACGAGGGTCGAAGACACCCGAGCCCAATCGCACGCCGTGGCGCGATGCGCGATGACGTCCATCAGAATCTGCGGCTCGGATGCACAACGAGGTCCGCGTGGTGAGGCGAGGACGCTCGTGTACCGTGAGTCGCGCTCCGGCTCAGTCGCCAGGCAGCGGTGCGCTGAACTCCGCCCGCTTGAGTCGGTGCGTCTCGTGGAGAGGAAAGAGGACGCGCTCCAGCAGCTGGTGCGTCCAGCGACGGACGGGCCCAGCCCCCTCGAGGCACAGGAACTGACGCTCGATCGCGCCGCTGACCACCACCGCCGCGGGATCGAACGCGGCCACCACGTCGGCGAAGAACTCCGGCGGCGGCACTTCTTCCCACTCGAGCGCCACGGTGACGGTGGTGACGGTGTCTTGACCGAGCACTCCGAAGTAGTTGGCCAGCTCGAACGGCAGACCGCACACCCAGCCGTGTTCCCGCTTCACCGCGAGACCCGCCAGGGTTCGGCCCGCCAGGTACGAGCAGAGCATGCCCATCACGCTCAGCCCCACCCAGCCCAACAGCACAGACGAACGAAGCAGGTGCATCAGGTAGCCCGCCACTGCCGGCGAAGCGAACCCGAAGAACCAGGGGTTCGCGAGGATCGAGGCGCGGGTCGCCGACCGTTCCAGGTTGCGTGCGACTCGGCGACGCTCGGCAGCCGTGTTCGCGAGATCCTCGATCCCCTTGGCCTGCAGCAGTGCACGCCGCCGCCGTCTGCCCTCCGCTGCGAGCCGCTCGAGGCGCTGACTCGCGACGAGGGCGCGTTCGTCCTTCTCGTCCGGCTTGCGGTAGCTCATGCTGGAACGAGGATACCGCGATCCACCACCCTCCTTCACGGCGAGTCCGTCAGAGCGCAGGCGGTTGGGGGAGCCCGCGTGCGCCGGGAGGCAAGAACAAGTTGGTGGGCGGAGCCGTGATCGACACGGCGCGGGACGCCTCGGTGATCAGATCGGGCCGCAGGTGCACGTCCACCTCCTTGCCACTGACCGCTCCGTGGCAGCCGCCGCAGTTGGCGTCGAAGAGGCCGCGACGGAATGAGCCCTTGGCGCGCTCGCCCGGGTAGAGCTGGCCTTCTTCGAGCTGCGTCACGAACGGCGTCGCGGTCTTGCTCGCGCGCAGGTCGAGGACGAACGGGACGCCGCCCGGGATCTGGTAGGCGATCGAGGCGTCGCCGAACGTCGGCACGACGCCGAGCGGTCGCCGAGCCCCCCACGCCGGTCCGTAGGCATCTGTGGTCACGAAGCGCGGATCGAGCTCGGCGAACGAGGTGATCCCCTTGGGGGGTGGCAGTGACTCGAGGATGCCGAGCGCCGCCGTCTGCAGGGGGATGGTCCTCGCGCCACGGCGATTGTCGAAGAACAGCGAGGCGAGCATCGGCAGGTCGACGTTGCGCATCTCGGCGTCCATGGCGCCGGGCTCGACATGGAACTCGTTGGCGTTGGGGGCGAACGGCGCGGTCGGCGGGCGCGCCGAGATGACGGCGGCGTCGACCAGCGCGCGTCCGGGGCGATCGAGCAGAGGCGCGCGCTTGCCGCTCCGGACATCCACCAGCACGAGCCCGTAGACCCCCGCGAACGTGGCCGGATCGGCGCCGTCCGCCGCGCTGACCACGACCCATGTGGAGGGGAGCGGCGCGGGGCCGCGGTAGATCGTGCCGACCTTGCCGAGCTTGCCGGTGGTGTTCGGGTCCGGGAACGAGAGCGAGTGCAGGAACGTGCGGTCGCTCGGGTCACGATCGAACTGGTCGGGGCCGAGCGACCGGTTGATCACGCCCAGCGCCCCTCCTCTCCCCTTGGCACCGCGGTCGCTGAAGATTCCCACCAGGTTGCCGTCGGACATCGCCTTCACGTCGACGAGCTGCTCGTGGCCCACGCTCTTGCGCTGGCCGAAGAGCGGGTGATAGTCGCTGCCGTCGAGGTTCTGGCGCCGCGCGGCGAGCTGGTAGAAGCCGGGCGCGCGCTTCTCGGTGGAGAAGATGAGCTGCCCGTTGCGCTTGAAGGCCGGCGCGATCTCCTGGCCGAGCAGGAAGGTCATCTGGCGCACGAAGTCGGCGCCGTCCTTCTTCTCGAGGACGTAGAGGTTCGCGTTCGGGAGCAGGTCGGTCGGTGTGCGCGTGGGCCCCACGTAGTCGACCGAGCTCTGCCCGATCGCGCCGCGGGTGGACGCGAACACGAGCCGACCGTCGGGCGAGAAGGCGGGATCGAAGTCGTGGAGCAGGATCCCGTCCTGGCTCGCGGGGTGCGCGGAGGCGAAGGCGTGCTTGGCGCAGCCGCTGCCATCCGAGCCCATGGTGTACAGGGCGAGCGGCTCCGTCGACGACGAGCGCGCCGCGAACGCGACGGTCTTCGCGTCCCAGGAGACGGCCGGTCGGCGGATGTCGGCGGTCGCCGCGGACAGGCCACATCCGGCCGTCAGGTCGCGGTCGGTCCCGGGCACCGCGCGTCCTTCGGCGTCGAGCGTCGCCTCGAGGAGGTGCAGCTCCGCGCCGGGTCGGTAGGTGTCGAAGGCCTGGGCGAAGTCGGCGTCCGGCGGGCGCGACACGTAGACGATGCCGCGCAGCGGTGTCGCGTCCATCCCCTTGGCGATCGCCGCGGCGCGCTCCTTCGCGTGCCACGCGAGGATGACGCAGTATCCGGGGATCGTGTTGAGATCGCCCTTCTCGGCGTCGACGCCCACGCACGCTTCGGGGGTCGCCCGATCGGCGCCGACGACGTCCTCGAACAGCGGTCCACCCCGATGATGGATGCCGCGTCCGAGCGCGTCGATCGCCGGATCGGCGGGGTAGGTGGTCTTGGCGAGGAGCCGGCTCACGCGCGCGTCCGGTGCGTCGATCGCCATCATATGGAGCGACTCGGTGTGGTTGAGCCGCGTCGCCGCGAGGCTGAAGCGACCGCCGGAGCCTCCACGGATCTTGTACTCGTGGAACATGGTCGGGGCGTGGCAGCCGAGGAACATGCACCCGCGGCGCGCCAGCAGGGGCTGCACGCGATCGGCGAAGAAGCGGAACCCGACCTCGTCGACGCCCACCTTCGCCGGCCCGTGGGCCTTGGCCCACTTCTCGATCGCGAGATAGCCCGGGTCGGTGGTGCCCGTGAAGATCGCTCCTCCCTCGTGGTAGGTCCCGCCCGCCGATGCCGGGAGCGTCCGGCGCAGGAGCTCGGACCCTTCGATCGGATCGGAGAGGTAGCCGGCCGCCGCGAGAGCGTTCCACTTGTGCTGGGTCGGGTCGGTACCACAGGTCAGCGCGAAGTCCGCGAGCGGGTGCCCGTGGCAGCTGCCCGCCGAGCACTTGGCGGCGAGGACGGGCTGCACCTCGGCGACGAAGGTGTCGAAGCCGGCGCCTGGATCCGCGCCCGCAGCCAACGTTCCTGGCACGCTCGGCCGACAAGGGCCAGACGGGCTGGCGCTGACCGGGTTCGTGGTCAGGTTGTTCTCGCTGGCGCCGGCATCCATCCAGCGCCGGAGGTTGGCGAAGCCCTCGCTCGTGACGTCGATGCCGGCCCCCGCGGCGTGTCGCACGTCCGAGAGCACGCTCACCGTGCTGGTCGGGCCCTCGATGCGGAGCACCTGCGGCGCCACCACCTTCATCAGGAGGCCCGGAAGTGGATAGGGTCCGTAGGTGACGAGGAGGTCACGGCGCCGGTCGAGGCCAGCGAACGTCTTCACGTCGAGGTTTCCGAGGGCGGTGCCCTTGGGCGTCTCGACGTGACAGCCCGTGGTGAGCTGCACGCAAGACCCCTGCAACGTGGGCGCGATGGCCCGGTCGAAGTAGGTGGTGGTCGGGGCCTCGGTCGAGGCCTTGCAACCGAAGAGACACCCAAGGAGAGCGAACTTCGCGCGCATCTTGCCAGGGTTTCGCAACCTCGGCGGCCACGCTCTGACAATTGTCATGGTCGAATCCGCCGTCTGGCTGCGTGGGGCTCGAAGCTGTCGGGAGACGCGGACTGCGTTCCGTCATGGCCATCCGCGCGGGCCGTGTTCCAGTAGAGCGAATGCCCAACCTGGAGTTCCTGAGGACCTTCCTCTTGGCGGCCGATACGGGCACGTTCCGCAGGGCCGCGACCGCTCGCTCGGTGACCGTCTCCGCGATCTCGCAGCAGATCAAGACGCTCGAGGCGC
>Ga0154020_10005435_pt1 | contig 15020 bp, 13 predicted proteins | sample Klosneuvirus_201_FD_109709 | JGI IMG/M metagenome (GOLD analysis project Ga0154020, IMG submission 109709) | Active sludge microbial communities from wastewater, Klosterneuburg, Austria - Klosneuvirus_20160825_MG | ecosystem: Engineered > WWTP > Aerobic digester > Activated sludge | place...
TCTGCGTCGGATTTCCGGGGCACGCAGCGAGGAGAACGACGATGGCGGATCGCGCGGAACGATACGCGCACGGCGCGAGAACCGAGCATGCAGAAAATGCGACGCAGAGACGCAGTGACGCAGAGCAGAGGTTGTTGGAACGCGTCGCGATCGATCGACGCGATCACGAACGTCGGGTGGTTCTCGTCGAAGGCATGCGGCGCGATCGGTGGTTCTCGTCGACGATCCAGGTCGGAAGGGCCAGCCGCGATCGCTACGCCGCTTCGCGATATCGACGTAGATCGCGGCCGAGACAATTGGCCCGACGGAATAGGGAGTCGTGAAGCTGAACCGGAACCGAGAACCGTGTTTCGGGGTTCTCAGTTCGCGAACGTCAGCTTGTGCTGCTTCACCTTGTACGTGCGGCAGCGCTGGTAGAACCACGTCGGCTGACCGTCGATGAACACGTACGCGACGTCGGTTCCCTTCGGAACGTCGACGGTGACGCCGCTGTTCGGGCACTCGAGGTTGTGATCGCGGACATCGAAGCGCTGGCGGCCCACGGGCGCCTTCACGCGAGCGCGTGCGACTTTGTTCTTCCATCCGAGGCGCAGCTCGAGATCGCGGCGCTCGTCGTTGTAGCTGACGACGAGCGAGCCATCGATGCGCGGGTCCATGCGGATCTCGCAGCGGCCTTTCTCGCCGGGCGGCAAGCGGCAGCGCACCGAGCCAAACGATAGCGGCGTGATCACGTCGACCGTCTGCTCGTTGCCCGCGGGCACGTTGAGCTCGATGCGCGGCGCGTTCGTTCGCGGATCGAAGCCCGCCGGCTCGCCCGCCTTCTTCACGATCTCGCCGTTGACCAACACGTACGCGGACGCGAGATCGACGGAGTTTGGATCGCTCGGTGCGGAGGACTCGAGCTCCATCACCGACGGCGTGGCCCACAGCTTCGCGATCAGCGCTTCGACATCCTTCACTTCCTTCGGCGTCGGATTGAGCGCGATGAAGATCTCGAAGAAGCGGATCGCCTCGGTCAGCTTGCCCTGACGGCGGAAGATGTCCGCGATGTTGTAGGCGGTGCTCGGGTGCGGCGAGATCGCGAACGCCTTCTGATACAGGCCGAGCGCGGTCGGGAGATCGTTCTGCTCGTCGGCGGTGAGCGCGGCCTTGAAAGCCTCGCCCGCGGCCTTCGCGAAGCGATCGGGCGGCGCTTTCTTCGGCTGCGCGCTCGCGACCGCCGATAAGAGCGCGATGACGACGAGCGCCCTCACAGCTTCACCTTCGTGGTGGTCACGGTGATCGGAGCGCACGCGGTGGTGCCGTGCTCGGCTTTCACGTAGACGAACACCATCCCGTCGCGCGGCACGTCGAACTCGATGTTCGAGCACGCGCGGTTCGGCTCGTAGAGCGGGATGTCGTAGTGACCGGGCGGCAGCGTGAACCGCTGGTCGACGACGAATGTCTGCCCCTTGTACTCCCACTCGCGCGACAGCGAGACCGGCCCGTACACGCCGATCGCGACGTTGCCGCCCGCGGGCTCTTTCTCGCTCGAGCCCATGCGCTGGAGATCATCCTTGCCGGGCGATGCGTTCACCGTGTGGTCGGCGTAGTCCTTCTCGCCGATCCAATGGATCGCGTGCTTGCCGGGATCGAGCTCGAGCGTCGCGGGCGAATTCGCGATCTTCACGCCGTCGACGAAGATCACGCCGCGCGCCTCGCTGCCGCTGATCGACAGGCGGTACGGCATCGTCTTGAGCTTCTTGATCAGCGCCTCGCCGGCTGCCTTGTCGGCGTCGTCGAGCTTGATGTAGTCCTCGAGGGCGCGCAGCGCTTCGTGGTAGCGCTCGTGGCGGATCTTCAGGTCCGCGAGGTTCCAGTAGCCGTTCGCGACCGGCTGTCCGCGGACGACGCCGTCCCACTTGCTGCCGGCTTCGTCGAGATCGCCGCGCTTCTCCGCCATGATCGCTTCGGCCCAGCTCTGCAATTGCTGCGGCGTGTACGTGGCGAGCGCGGGCTTGCGATTCGGCGGCGGCGTTGGCGGAGCGACACGCGGTTGCGCCGCCGCGAGTCCGCCGGTGAGGCTCGCGACGACAAAGGACCAGCCGACCCATCTCATGTGGATCGAGTAGCATGACAGCGTGAGCGATTCCCCCTCCCATCCGCTCTGGGTCGTCCGGATGGTGCTCGACACGACATTGCGCGACGTCGAAGGCCGCCTCCTCCGCGAGAACCGGGCGCCCGCCTCGGCGATCCGCCCCGGCGAGATCGAGATGAAGAAGTGCCCGTACTCGGGCTCGCGGCAGACCACGCCGCCGTTACCGATGAACATGTCGGCGCTTCGCTCGATGAAGCATCACTGGGACGACATCATCAACTCCGCCGCCCTGATGCGCGCCGCGTATCAGGAGATCCGCGGCGTCGAGCAGATGGAGCTATTCGATCTCTGGCGGGTCAGCCAGCTCGGCTCGGCGCTGCCCTGGTTCTTCATCTTCGGCTACGGCGAGCTCGCGCCCGTCTATGCGGCCAGCCTCGCCAAAGCCACGCTCGGCATGGGGATCTGGGCGCAGACCGTGTTCGTGCGCATGGTCGCCGAGCAGTGGACACCCCCGCCGATGACGTCCCAGACGATCTTCGAGCTCGCCGAGGGCAACAGCACGCTGCTCGCCGAGCGCGAGGTCTGCGCCGGGCCGGAGAAGATGTTGTTCCGGTTCTACGACGCGATGCTGGACCTCCCGCCGGAGGTGAAGACGCCCGAGATGCAGCGCCTCCTCGACAACCGCGACAGCGCCGTGCGGTTCGGCGCGTACTACGCGAACATGAAGCTCGCGCTGTACGTGCTGTTCCTGGCGCGGCGCTTCGTCTACGCGGATCTGCTCGCGGCGCTGCCCGACAGCGCGGTCGCGCCCGAGCTGCGCGAGCTGCTCGACGCGGCGTGCGAGCCACCGGACATGATCATGATCGCCGTGGCGGACATGCCGAACATGCCGCTGATGAAGCGGGCCGGCGTGCTCGCCTCGCTCGTGATGAACATCGTGCCGATCACGCCGGACAAGAGTGATGTCCCGCTGCAGGCGACGATGGTCGAGGTCGCCGCGTCGATGCTCGTGGCCGACGCGCCGTCCGAGCTGGTCGACGAGATCGCGCACACGCAGGGCTGTACGCCGGACCAGGCCGCGGTCGCGGGCCGCGCGATCGCGACCTGGGCGCGCCTCGATCACCTGTTCGCTCGAGTAGTCGGGATCGTCGAGAACGGTATGCGAAGCGCGGTGGGGGCCGATCCCTATGCCGCGCCGATCCACGCCGCGGATCGAGACCACCTCGTGGTGGTGTCCGGCCGCCCCGTGCTAACTCGCCTGGCACCGCGCGGACTTAGCTCGCTTTCGCCGGCCTGAGCTGCGATCCCGCCCGACGGGTGGGGGGACGCGGTCGTAACCCGAAGGATGCGTCTTCGGGATGCGTCACCCAGGGTGATCACCGGGTCGGCCACGATCGATCAACACGTTAAGCGATCGAAACCGTTGGCACATCGGCTGCTCATAGGTCTGTCACACCACAACGCGGTTCCCCACCACCCCCCGCGTTTCTCAGGAGCCCAGCCATGTCGAAGAACACCACCACCACCGAAGCGTTCGCCACGATCAACCCCGAGCAGCTCTCGAACGTCGCTGGCGGCGCCTCGCGCTCCAGCTCGTCGGGAAACTCGGAGCTCACCGCGATGCTCACGCAGATCTCGAGCTCGATCAAAGACCTCGCGTCCGCGAACAACAACAGCGGCGGCGGCGACACGATGCAGATGATGCTCATGATGATGATGATGGGTGGCGGCGGCGGCGGCGGTTCGGTCGCTGCGGCGCCCGCGGCGGTTGCCACGCCCCCGGTCATCAACGTCGACACCTCGGTTCTCGGCGGCGGTTGCCGTCGCGGTAAGAAGGGCTGGTAAGCCCATCGCCAGCGATTGCTGGCGCGCGCGCGTGGACCGACGCATCCACACGCGCGTGACTCGAGACGAGCACGCAGTCCGACGTTTCGCCCCAAACAGCGGGCGGCGTGCACGCACCGAATCCAGCAGTCGCTGCGATCACCGCGACGGGTCGCCACGTGGGGCAGTGATAGGTATCCTGCCCGCGTGGTCGCCGTCCCCCGCAGTCCTCGTTCGCGATCGATCCGCGAGCTCACGTTCGATGATCGATTCGTTCGCGACCTGCCCGGGGATCCCCGCAGTGACAACTCACTGCGCCAGGTTCACGCCGCGTGTTTCACGCGGGTGGCACCGACCGCTGTATCGAAACCAGAGCTCCACTACCTCGTGCCCGAGGTCGCAGAGCTCCTCGATCTAGATCCAGCGGAGTCACCAGAGCTCGTCGAGGTCCTTGCAGGAAACCGGGTGATCCCGGGGATGGCACCGTATGCCGCCTGCTATGGAGGCCATCAGTTCGGGACGTGGGCAGGACAACTCGGCGACGGCCGCGCCATCACGCTGGCCGAGGTCGTGAACTGCTCTGGTGACGTTTGGGACGTTCAGCTCAAAGGTGCCGGTCCGACGCCTTACTCGCGGCGCGCGGACGGCCGTGCGGTTCTACGCTCCTCGTTGCGGGAGCTGGTTTGTAGCGAGGCCATGGTTCATCTCGGCGTGCCGACAACGCGCGCCCTGTCTCTCGTCACGACCGGCGATCTCGTCGAGCGCGACATGCTCTACGACGGCCATCCACGGATGGAGCCGGGTGCCGTCGTGTGTCGGGTTGCACCGACATTCTTGCGATTCGGAAACTTCGAGCTCCCGACCTCTCGAGACGACAAGGCAACGCTCGAGCGGCTCGTCGAGTTCGCGATCACCAGGTTCTATCCGCAGCACACCGGGGATGTCCCAGCGTTCTTCCACGAGGTCATGCAGCGCACGGCGTTCATGGTCGCGGAGTGGATGCGCGTCGGGTTCGTTCACGGCGTCATGAACACCGACAACATGTCGATCCTCGGATTGACGATCGATTACGGACCCTACGGCTGGATCGAGCCGTTCGATCTCGACTGGACCCCGAACACGACCGACGCGCATCAGAAGCGCTATCGGTTCGGCGCTCAGCCGCAGATCGCTCAATGGAACCTAGCGATGCTCGCACGCGCGTTGGCGCCTGTGGTGGGCGACTTGGCACCGCTGCGAGCATCGCTAGATATGTTTGCGCCCGAGTTCTCGTCGTTGCACCGACACTCGATGCTGCGCAAGCTCGGACTGTCCGGTCGCGCGGACACCCAGTCCGACGACGACGAGCTGCTGACCACGATGGCAGCGTTGCTCGTCGAGATCGAGACGGACATGACGCTGTTCTTCCGTCGCCTCGCCGGGCCGCTGACGTTCGCGCAACTCGAGCCCGCGTACTACGCGAAGCCGACGGACCTCCAGCGCGCGCGCATCGAGAGCTGGCTCGCCGCCTACGCGCAGCGCGTGAAGGCCGAGCGCATCGACGAGCGCGAGCGCAGCGACCGAATGAACGCGATCAACCCGCTGTACGTTCCGCGCAACTACGTGGTGCAGCGCGTGATCGATGCGACCGAAGCCGGCGATCGCCGCGCGCTCCCCGACCTGATGGCGGTGTTGCGCCGGCCGTATGTCGAGCAGCCCGGCATGGAGCGCTTTGCAGAGAAGCGCCCCGAGTGGGCCCGCACGAAGGCCGGATGCAGCATGCTCTCGTGTAGCTCATGAGTGCCGATACTCTCGAGATCGTCCAGGTCGGTGACCCCGTGCTTCGCGCGACCACGAAGCAGCTCGACCCCAAAGAGCTCGCATCGCGCGACGTGCAGAAGCTGATCACGCTGATGCGCGACACGATGCGCGCGGCACCGGGCGTGGGACTCGCGGCGCCGCAGATCGGCGTGTCGCTCGCGATCGCCGTCATCGAAGACACCGCCGAGTACCAGAAGGGGCACGCGGCCGAGAAGCTCGCCGCGCTCGAACGCAGCCCGATCGACTATCACGTGATCGTGAACCCCGTGCTGCGCTTCGTCGGCGACGAGATGGTCGAGCACTTCGAGGGCTGCCTGTCGTTCGCGAGCTTCAACATGGTCGTCGCGCGATCGCGCAGGGTCCACGTCGACGCGCTCGACGAGCATGGCAAACCATTGTCGATCGACGCCACCGGTTGGTACGCGCGCATCCTGCAACACGAGATCGATCACCTGAACGGCATCGTGTGCTGCGATCGCATGGACTCGCGCACGCTCTCGACCGGCGAGAACTTCCCGCGCTACTGGGGCAGCAAGACCGCCGCCGAAGCGAAGGCGATCGTCGGGACGAAGAAGCTGTAACTCAGCCGAAGTGGAACGCGCTGATCGCTTTGCCGAGCACCGGGCCGGTGTATCCGGTCGTGCCGCGATCTGTACCGGCGGCGCCCGCGATCACCATCAGCGGGATCAGGTGCTCCTCGCGCGGATGCGCATCGCGTGCGGCAGGAGCCTTCGCCCACGCCGTCAGCTCGCGATCACGGGCCGCGGGCTCGTTCGTCGCGGCCGCGCGCAGCCACGTATCGAACTCGGTCGCGAGGCCGGACGCGCGCGGATCCCGGAAGCCGCGCATGTTGTGATAGCTCATGCCGCTGCCGATGATGAACACGCCCTCGTCGCGGAGCGGCGCGAGCGCACGACCGATCGCGAGGTGGTGCGCGGGATCGAGACCGGCTTGCAGCGACAGCTGCACCGTCGGGATCTTCGCGTCGGGATAGGCGAGCTTGAGCGGAACGAACGTGCCGTGATCGAAGCCGCGCTCGTCGTTCGTCGCACTGTCGATGCCCGCCGCGCCGAGCAACGCGCGCACGCGGGCGGCGAGCTCGGGGTTCCCGGGCGCCGGCCACTGGAGCTTGTACGTGTCCGCGGGGAACCCGTAGTAGTCGTAGAGCATCGGCGGGTCTTGCGCCGTCATCACCGTCGGGACGCTCTCTTCCCAGTGCGCGCTGATCACCAGGAGCGCTTTCGGGGGAGTCTTTGCGAGATCCGGAACGGCGGCGAGGTACTTCGCGAGGTTGTCGTCGTACATCTCGGGGATCCACGGCCACGGACCGCCTCCGTGCGGCAGGAACACCACCGGCATGCGTGTCGTCGAGGAAGTCACGGCATTGTCTCCTCCGGGTTTGTCGCAGGCGATCAATGCGCCCGCGCTCGCTACTGCGGCGCCGGCCAGGATCTGTCTGCGCGTGAACCCGTCGTTCATGACGGTTTTCATCTTGGCATCGCGAAGTGATCGCGGAAACCCGCGCCTCGTACATGGACTGTTCCATCTGAGGTAACGTCGGAACACTCATGTGCGAGCTGCTCGGGATGGAGTGCAATGTCCTGACGGACATCGTGTTCTCGTTCTCCGGCCTCGCCACTCGTGGAGGGAAGACCGGCATCCACGCGGACGGGTGGGGCCTCGCGCTGTACGACGGCCCGGTCGCCCGCGTGTTCCTCGAGCCCGCCGCGGCCGCGCACTCGCCGCTCGCCGCGTACATCCGCCAGCACCCGATCAAGACGCTGCTCGCGATCGCACACGTTCGTCGCAAGACGCGCGGCGAGATCAGCTTGGCGAACACGCACCCGTTCGTGCGCGAGCTATGGGGGCGGCACTTCGTGTTCGCGCACAACGGAACGGTGAAGCGACTCGAGCGACTCAAGCTCGGTCACTTCAAGCCGGCGGGCCGCACGGATAGCGAGTACGCGTTCTGCGCGCTACTCGCAGCGCTGCAGCACGACTTCAAGGATCGTCCGACGCGCGCCCAGCTCGCGCTCGCGGTCGCCGCGCACGCGAAGCGCATCGGTGCCGAGGGGACGTTCAACTTCCTCCTCGGCGATGGCGAGCAACTCTACGCGCGGTGCTCGACGAAGCTGCACTACATCCTACGCAAGGCACCGTTCGCGAAAGCGACGCTCTGCGATGACGACGTGTGCGTCGACTTCGCGGAAGTCACTTCGCCAAACGATCGCGTCGCGGTCGTCGCCACGATGCCGCTGACCCGCGACGAGACGTGGACCGCGGGCGAGCCCGGTACGATGTGGGTGTTCTACGACGGCAAGCTGGCCAAGACGCTCGCCAGCTAGCTCACCAGCTCTCGTCGAGACGCAGCGTGAGCGTGCCGCGCTCGCCGGACTTTCCGTCGACAAACGTGCCCGCGAGATCGATCGATACGCGTTCGGTGTCGTCGTGATACGTCGCGGAGCCCGAGACGCTCAGCTCGTAGGTCGCGCCGCCGTACGAAAACCAACACGGCTGTGAATCGATCTGCAGCCACGGCCACTCGGTGAACGCGTCGTAGACCTCGCCCTTCGTCGCCGACAGTTGGCAGAACGTGGCACCGAGATCGACGAAGAATGCTTCGTGCGCGTCTTCGTGGATCTCGACCGCTGAGAGTCCGGCGAGTGCTTTCACCGGCGCCGTCGGCGCGCCGGACATGACGACGTTGTACGCCATCTCGTATTCACCTTCGTACTCGTAGTCTTTGATGCAGCCCGTGGCCGTGATCACCGCCGTCAGTGCGGCGAGCTTCGCGATCGTCTTCATTCGTACCTCCGAACCCTCCGACCGACGACGAATCGCGGCGGATGCTCGAAAGCCGTCACGCGTTCACGCGCGCGCGAGCTACATCACGCGTCTGTAAGACTGACGCGCGAGCTGCGTAGAGTGAAGATCGACCCAGTTAGAGAATGACGGTCGGCGCACACGTCGAGACGCCAGCACCCACGATCGTGCGGTTGTTCGTGGCCGTCATGCCCTTGAACGTGCCGGTCGACGCGTCGAACTGATAGACGGTCGTGAACTCGGGCGGATCGAACACGCCGGGCGGCTGCTTCGCGAGGAACACCCAGAAGTCTCCGCCCCAGAATGCGAACGCCCACGCTGCGGGCGTGCCGTTGAGGATCGACAGATTGCCGAACGTCTGCAGTGGAGCGCCGGTCATCTTGTTGATCTTCTCGATGCGCGAGCCGGTGGCCGCGGGGAAGAAGCCCCACAGCTCGGCGTTGCCGGTGCCCGTGAGCTCCGGGTTGCCAGTGATCGTGCCGAGCGCCGAGACCGCCATCGTGTTCGGATCGAGCGTCGCGAGCTTGGTGGTCGCGGCGGCACCTGCATCGGGACCGCCGGCGATGAACAGCGTGTCCGTCGAGCCGCCGACTTCGTTCGTCGAGAAGCCCATGCCGAACAGCACTTCATTCTGCTGCACGGTGTAGTTCAGCTTCGTGCACTGCAGTGTCTGCGTATCGACGCGCATCACTTCGCTCGAGCTGTAGAGAACGTATGCGTTGGCCGTGCGATCGATGCCCATCGAGAACGGTGTCGCTCCGCTCGTCGCGGGGCAGCTCAGCGTGCCGAGGTCCGTGAACGTCTTCGTCGCGCCGTCCCACGTCGACAGCTTGTTGTTCGAGTCGACCACGTAGACGAGCTTCGCGGCGTCGGAGCAACCGTCCTGATTGCCGCTGCCGCTACCGCTCCCACCACCGTCGGTTCCGTCGTCGTCGCCGGTCTCGCGACCGGGAGCGCCACAAGCGAGAAGGGTGGTACCGAGGACGAATCCGAACGCGATGGCCGATGCGCGCATGCCGCACGTGTAACACAAGCGCGTCGCAGCCCGGCCAGCAAATTGGAGAGCCCTCCATTAACAAAGAGGATTCGCGCGGGATCGCGAGCCAATTGGCTCGTGCGCCTCGATCGTGACGCGCTGCGCACGTGTTACGAAGGCCACGATCATGGGTGACAAAGAGGATCGTCGCATGCTGGGTGAGCGTGCGGCTCGCCAGCTATCGAACACCACCAAGACACCGCCGTACTGGGTCGGCAGTACGCCGCGTTGGCTCGTGCAGCTGTTGCCGTGGACTCCGGTGGAAGCGGGCGTGTACCGCGTCAACCGCGTCCTCGAGTCGGGCTTCGCCGTCGAGTGCAGCCCCGAGGACGGCTCGCCGCTGCCGAACGCGCTGGTCGACTATCAAGAGAAGCCGCGCGAGTACACGTTGTCGTCGGTCACCACCACCGTCGACGTTCACACGCGCATCTCGGATCTGTTCCGCTCTCCCTACGACCAGGTCAAAGAGCAGCTCTCGATCGCGATCGAACGCGTGAAAGAGAAGCAGGAAGACGAGCTGGTCAACAACGGCTCGTACGGTCTGCTCAACAACGTTCACGAGTCGATGAAGGTGAAGCCGCGCGGCGGCCCGCCGACTCCGGACGACCTCGACGAGCTGATCGCGCGTGTCTGGAAAGAGCCCGCGTTCTTCCTGGCGCACCCGCGCGCCATCGCGGCGTTCGGTCGCGAATGCACCCGCCGTGGAGTTCCACCCCCCACGGTCACGCTGTTCGGCACGCCGATGCTCACGTGGCGCGGACTCCCGCTCGTGCCGAGCGACAAGCTGCACGTCTCGGGCAACAAGACGGACATCCTCTTGATGCGTACGGGCGAGAAGAAGCGCGGCGTCGTCGGTCTGTTCCAGCCGGGCATCCCCGGCGAGGTCAGCCCGTCGCTGTCCGTGCGCTTCATGGGCATCAACAACGTCGGTGCAGCGCAGTACCTGATCACGCTGTACTGCTCGTCGGCCATTCTCACCGAGGACGCCATCGGCTCCCTCGAGGGCGTGACCGTCGATCACTATCACCAGTACTGATCGCTGCATGTCGACCGACGATCCATCGCGCTACGCGCCGCCGTTCGAGCTCCGCATCCCGCTGAGCACGATCGTCGATCCGAGCGATGGACCCGCGGTCGCAGCGAATCCATTTCTCGGCGAGGTGCCCGCGCCGTCGGCGGTCTCGGGCGCAGGCCCGGGCATCGCGACGGGCGCGGCCACTCCGCTCGCGGGGCCGACGCTTCCGGATCTCACGGATCCCACGCAAGTCGCGCTGCTGTTGTCGCGCTTGTTCGGCGATCACCTGACCGGCGCGTCGATCGTTCCGCATCCCAATTTCGGTCAGACGGCCTCGGGCATCGGTGTTCCCGGCCAAGCCGCGACGCCGGGCTTCGCCGCCACACCGGTCGCGCATCCGTCGACGCCGGGCGGCGATTCGCTGCCGGGTCTGCCGACGTCGTCGACCGACACGTTCGCCACGTCGCTCGCGCCAGGCCAGGTCGAGGTGCCGACCTCGACGGGCGTTCCGCCATCGCCGACGATGGGTGGCGGTGCTCCGTCGCTCGCGAGCGGTGGTTCGTCGATGCCGGCATCGGGCGCGTCGACAGGCGCCGGGGGCGGTAGCGCGGATCCGACCTCGCTCGCGTCGGCCGCGGTGCCGGGCGATGGGCCGTCGAGCGTGTCGCCGTTCTCGATCGCGCCGAGCTATCCTGCGGGTGCGTTCGGCTCGCCGGCGGGGAATGCGCCGAGCGGTTCGAATGTGTCGACGGGGGCGAACGCGCCGCACGGATCGAACGTGCCGCATGGATCGAACGCGCCGCACGGGGCGAACGCGCCGCACGGATCGAACGCGCCGCACGGATCGAACGCGCCGCACGGATCGAACGCGCCGCACGGATCGAACAGCGCATCCTCGGGCTCGCGATCGGTGCCGCGCGCATCGAATGGCGCGTCGACGGGCTCGACGACCGCGGGCTCGCTCGCGCCGAGCGCATCGCCGACCACGCCGCCGCAAGGTGCCGCACCGGACGCGTCGTATCCCGTCGCCTCGCACGGCGCGACATCGCATCCGACGAACGCCGGCACGCACGGCGCGACATCGCATCCGACGAACGCCCGCACGCACGGCGCGACATCGCATCCGACGAACGCCGGCACGCACGGCGCGCCACCGGCGAGCGCGGGGTCGCACGCGGGACCGACGAGCACCTATCCGGCGAGCTCGCACGCGACCGCGCATCCCGCAGCGAACCCGATGAGCTCCGCGGGAGCGCCGTCAACCACGGGGCTATCGACTGCGGGGCCGAACGCGGGCCTATCGAACACGAAACCATCGAATGGGCTATCGACCGCGGTGCCGTCGAACGCGGGGCCGTCGAACGCGGGCTATCGCCATGGTGGTGCCGACAACGGTGGGTTCGCGAGCTACGGCGCGCCGCCGGATCTGGACGCGTTCCTCGCGATCGAGCCGACCTCGCAGGGACTTCCGCGCTTCGATTTGATTTCTCCGATATCGAACGGGGAAGCGTCCGATAGCCTCGGCGCCGCGATGGGATCGCCCGCCGATGTCACGGCGTACGGCGCCCACGCGAACCCCGAGCACTGGCAGGGACTACCGACGTCACCGACGGGTGGTCACGCCGTACCGAGCTCGATGCCCGACGCCGATGTCGCGCCACAGATGCCGAGCTCGGGTCGCGGACCGTCGAGCCCGCTGGGGGAGCCGCAGATTCCGAGCTCGGGCATCGTGCCGTCGAGCTCGCCGTTCGGTGCGCCGATCGATCTCGGCGGGATGATCACGCATCCGATGCAGGCGATGAGCGTGCCCACGATCACCGAACCGTCGACGACGCCGTACCACCTCGCCGGTGGGGACGACTCGCGGATGCTTCGCGAGCTCGGGCGGCAGGCGTTCGATCCGTACAGCGTCCGCAAGGACTTCCCGATCCTCGACGAGAAGGTCCACGGCGGGAAGCGGCTCGTCTGGCTCGACAACGCCGCGACGACGCAGAAGCCGCGCCAGGTGATCGAGCGCATCTCGTATTTCTACGAGCACGAGAACTCGAACGTTCATCGCGCAGCGCACACGCTCGCGGCGCGCTCGACCGATGCGTTCGAACGAGCGCGAGAGAGTGCGCGCCGGTTCGTGAACGCGCCGAGCGCGAAAGAGATCGTGTGGGTGCGCGGCGCGACCGAGGGCATCAACCTCATCGCGAAGACGTGGGGCAAGAAGTTCGTCGGCAAGGGCGACGAGATCGTCGTCACGCACCTCGAGCACCACGCGAACATCGTCCCGTGGCAGATGCTGTGCGCGGAGGTCGGCGCGAAGCTGCGCGTGGCGCCCGTCGATGACCGCGGTGACGTGATCCTCGAGAAGTACGAGCGCCTGATGGGGCCGCGCACGAAGCTCGTCAGCATCCCGCACGTGTCGAACGCGCTCGGCACCATCACGCCGGCGAAGCAGATGGTCGACATCGCGCATCGCTACGGCGCGCACGTGATGGTCGATGGTGCGCAGGCGGTCTCGCACATGAAGGTCGACGTGCAGGACCTCGGCTGCGAGTGGTACGTGTTCAGCGGCCACAAGGTGTTCGCCCCGACTGGCATCGGCGTGGTGTGGGGCAAGGCCGAGGTGCTCGAGGCATCGCCGCCGTGGCAAGGCGGCGGGAACATGATCGAAGACGTCACCTTCGAGCACACGAAGTATCAGGCGCCGCCGTGGCGGTTCGAAGCGGGCACCGGCAGCATCGGCGATGCGGTCGGTCTCGGCGCGGCGGTCGAGTATGTCGAGCGGATCGGCATGGACGTGATCGATCGCTACGAGCACGAGCTGCTCGTCTATGGAACCCAGCGCCTCGCGACGGTCCCGGGGCTGCGAATGATCGGCACCTCGCCGCACAAGGCGGGCGTGTTGTCGTTCGTGCTCGACGGTCAGCGGACCGAGGATGTCAGCGCGATCCTGGACAAGGACGGGATCGCCGTCCGGTCGGGTCACCACTGCGCGCAGCCGATCCTGCGGCGGTACGGACTCGAGGCCACGGTCCGTGCGAGCCTGGCTTTCTACAATGTTTGCGAGGACATCGACGCGCTGGTGGAGTCGCTCCATCGCCTCCAAGCGGGCCGCGCCTAGCCGACCGGCTGACGCGGCGAGTCGGGAGTCCGTTACAACGGATCCGCTGCAAAAGACCCCTTGTCCGTTTTAACGTCCGCCGTTATAACGGATGCATGGTCGAAACGCTCACTCCTGCCGCCGCGGCTGACCTCCTCTCCACCGCGAACGTCGACCTCGTCGACGTCCGTGACGAGCGCGAGTTTCACGCGGGCCACATGCCGGGTGCGCGCAACATCCCGCTCGAGACGCTACGCGCGGATCCGGACAAGTTCCTCTCGCGCGACAAGGCGATCGTCTTTGTCTGCGCGCGAGGCGTTCGCAGCCTGACCGCCGCGAAGCTCGCCGAGCGCCTGGGCTACTCGAACGTGTCGAACCTCGATGGTGGTACGTCGGCGTGGTCCAAGGCCGGCTTCCAGCTCGCGACCGCTGCGATCTCTGCGGCCGCCTGATCCCTACAACGAGTTGCGAAAGCGTTTTCCGATCTCGCGATCGATCGAGGTCAGGATCGCGAGGGCCTCGGCTCGTTTGTCCGGTGACGACATCACTTCCTGGATGCGGATGCGCCGGTACCTGACCCACAGGTCGTCGGCCGTCATGTCGCGGCGATCCGCGATGCTCTTCAGCTCGCGGCCGAGCGATTGATACAGCGCGAGGACGTCCTCGGCCTTCGGTGTCGGTGCCGGTGGTTCGACGGTCGCCGCGCTCGACGTGCGTGCCTGCACCGGCAGCTTGCGTGGACCGGGGACGTCGGCGACCGGCTCGACGACGATCGGCGCGGGCTCGGTCACGATCGGCGGCGGCGCTTCGTGCGCGACGGCGTGCATCGCGATCGGTGGGGCCGTCGCTTCGCCGACATGCACCTCGGTGTTCGCGTCGTCGTCGTGATCGCGACGCAGGAGGAACACGATCACCGCGACGAGAGCGATCGCCACGAGCGCGATCGCCCATTCGCGACGACGCGAACCGCTCGCTCGCAAGAGCTCGGCGGTCGAGCGCGGCTCGCGCGATCGGACGCGATCCGTGGTGACGTCGCGCTGGCTCGTGCCGGTCGCGCGATCGTCGTCATGGTGGCCAGCAGCCGCGGCGCTTTGTTCGTCACGCGTAGCGCCGGCGTCGTCCGACGGTTTCTCGAACCACACGTCCTCCGTGCGCGCGGTCAGCTCGTTCGACGAAACGCGCTCGAGCGGAATCCCGTTGCCGGTCGCACGGATCTCCGGTGCGCCGATCCGCACCTCGAGCTTGGGACCGCGCAGGCCCGCGGGTAGAGGCTGCGTTGCCGGGCCGGTCTTCACGCCGAGGAGGAACCCGGCTTTGCTGCGATCGGTCTCGATCATGTCGAGGATCGATCGCA
>Ga0154020_10005436_pt1 | contig 15019 bp, 10 predicted proteins | sample Klosneuvirus_201_FD_109709 | JGI IMG/M metagenome (GOLD analysis project Ga0154020, IMG submission 109709) | Active sludge microbial communities from wastewater, Klosterneuburg, Austria - Klosneuvirus_20160825_MG | ecosystem: Engineered > WWTP > Aerobic digester > Activated sludge | place...
AATCTGTGCTGCAATACCACCTGAAAACAACCCTGCCCAGCCCAGAATCACAAAGCCCCAGTGCAATGGTGCACTGAACAGCTCTTCCATGAACCAGAATGCATGACCCCATTCATTCAATCCTACGTTTGGCAGAATCATCAATGGACCAGCAATTGCCATAACCAGCGGGAATGATGTGCCGCGACTATACAGTGGCAGACGGGTCATCGCGTACAGGTATGAAGCTATACCACAGACAATGTACATCGGGAATGAACCATAAAATACCACTACGTGACTTGGCGTAAAGCTGGTGTCACGAATAATCACTTGGTGCCACGATGCATCTTGCTCAGTGAAGAAGCTGCCGCCCCAGTAAACACCAAACAGATAAACTCCCAGCCACATCATCCAGTAGAAATAACGTTTAATCTCTAACTTGGGATCCAGGTTGTCCAGTTGCTCTTTCGTGTCACGGGTCTTCAGTATCCAGCCCCAGGTGACTAATGCAAACAAAGGCATCAGGGTCATGTGAACTCGCCACAGACCCATCCACACCTTGTCAAATTCCGGTTCCATCGAGTCCATGCCATGTGAATAAGCAAATGTCCTTTGATACCAGATCCAGAATATCGCTACCAGTAGCATGGTTAGCATGCCCAGCTTGTAGTACTTTGAGTCGTACCACAGCGACATGTCATAGTCAGCGCTCTTACTTGCGCTCGTTGTGCCATAAGTTGTTGCCATGTTTCTATCTCCTAACTGTTAATCAAAACTACTTCCCGTTCTTACTGCTTCTTATCACCTTTAATACTAATTAATTAGTACGGCTATAAATTTCGGCAGCTAAAATAACCTTACCTCTTTCCCTCATTTTAGCCACACCTCTCAGGCTAGTCGACCTTGGGGTTTAAAGTCAAGTCATTTGTCATAAAATCCCCTCCCACTCATAATGGTTTCCCCCTCCCATCACCCCGCTTTTCCCTTTACTCACAATAACTAAAGGGATAATGATCTTCCTCAAAAATTTTATGAAATCCTCTGTCGACATTTCAAAATTTAATCCATTGCCAGTGGGCCTGTTGGACTTAAGCAATCGTAACAAGCAAAGTTCTTCTGATGTTCAGTCTTGCCCGTATTGTGCAGGCACGGCGTTACATCGCTGGGGCAAGAGTTGTAACTTACAACACTATCGTTATTGTTTAATGCAAACGCACTCTCAATGCACTTACACACATTGCACTATCGCGATTGCGTCAAGAGGGGCACGTGGTTCATGAATCGTTCCGGGTTTTCCGGAGACTGTTTGGTTTGAGTCAAGCTGCATCAGCTGACTGCTTTACTGACTGCTTTAATTGGCGATAATGTACCTTTTTCAATTCCACTGGTGGAATATTTCCAATCGGCTTCAGTAACCGGCGATTATTAAACCAGTCCCTCTCCATTCCAAAGTAGCAAATTCCACATCGTCAATATTACACCACGATCCGCAATGCCTTATAACCTCAGTCTTGCATAACCCGTTAATCGTTTCGGCTAGTGCATTGTCATAAGAATCGCCAATACTACCAACAGAAGCATCAATATTGGTTTGTTCCAAGCGTTCCGTGTAACGGATCGACAAATATCGCCATCACTTCGGTCGGCCGTCGAGCTCCGCCTGTGCAAAATACGCTGATGCCTTCGGTAATATCTCGTTAGCACGCTTTAATTCGCGATTCTCTTGCTCCAATTCCTTGAGCCTTTCCCGATCCGATGTCGACATGCCTGCTCTAACCCCCTGATCGGTCTACACTCGCTTTACCCATGTCCGCAAAGTTTCCGGTGTGCAGCCAATCTTCAATGCGATTGATTTGATTGCAGACTACTGCGATCCAGGCTCTTTTTGCTGTTCAAATACTAATCATACCGCTCGTTCTCGTACTTCCGGTGAATAACTAAATTGATTCTTCATCTCTCCTTCCTCTTCAATCATTTCGTCTCCGGAAAACCCGAGGCGATTCAAATTTTTGCAAATAAACGGGATACGAGAGGGTCTGGGTCTGACAAATTCGCCTCAGTTGCGCAAAGCACAGTTCGCCGGTGCCTACTTACACGCTGTATCATTAACAAAATTATTGCAGCCAGACCTAAAAATCAAAGCTTCTGGATTCGCCTCCTCCCTCTTGAATCATTGGAATGACCTAACTGAGAAATTTAGGTCAAAAAAATCTGCATTTGTTTGTTGTCATACGCACCGAAATGCCATCCGCTATAATGACGGACTTATTTGCACCATTAAATACAACTCTAAATTCTATGGAACTCGAAAAAAACTTTGACCCTAAACGCATTGAAGATCGTTGGTATTCCGATTGGGAATCAGCAGGTTATTTCAAACCAGCGGCTGTAATGAATAAATCTTCCTATTGTATTATGTTACCACCACCCAATGTCACCGGCACCTTGCATATGGGGCATGCGTTCCAACATACCTTAATGGATGCGTTGACACGCTACCACCGTATGTTAGGCGATAACACATTATGGCAACCAGGTACTGATCATGCCGGTATTGCCACACAGATTGTGGTTGAACGTCAACTGGATCAGCAAAAGCTGGATCGTCGCGAATTGGGCCGGGAAGCTTTTCTGGAACGAGTGTGGCAATGGAAGGAAGAATCCGGCTCTACGATCACCCGGCAAATGCGGCGCCTGGGGACTTCCTGCGACTGGACACGCGAGCGATTCACCATGGATTCCGCTTTGTCGCGTGCAGTCACTGAGGTTTTTGTACGCCTCTATCGCGAAGGACTCATTTATCGCGGCAAGCGGCTTGTAAACTGGGACCCGGTGTTGCAAACAGCAGTTTCAGATCTGGAAGTAGTATCGACAGAAGAAAATGGCTCCTTATGGCATATTCGTTATCCGCTAGAACAAACTGATGGGCTCCATACAGAACAAACGGAAGCCTTGATTGTTGCCACCACCCGCCCAGAAACCATGCTGGGGGATGTGGCAGTTGCCGTCCACCCCGAGGATTCACGTTATCAACACCTAATCGGACGCCATGTGCGCTTGCCACTGTGTGAGCGGACAATTCCCATCATTGCGGACAATTATGTCGATCCGGAATTTGGCACAGGTTGTGTAAAAATCACCCCGGCTCACGACTTCAACGATTACCATGTGGGACAACGGCATCATTTGATTCCAGTAAATATTTTCACCTTGGATGGAAAAATCAACGATCTAGCACCCACTGAGTATCAGGGATTGGATCGCTTTGACGCCAGAAAAAAGATCATTGCTGATCTGGAAACACAAGGTTTCCTGGTTGACACCAAGCCCCACAAACTCATGGCGCCGCGTGGTGATCGCACCAACACAATTATTGAACCGATGCTGACCGATCAATGGTATGTCGCGATGGAAGACTTAGCCAGGCATGGATTGGAAGTGGTCGCGCAAGGCGAAGTAAAATTTACGCCCGAAAATTGGACGCATGTTTACAACCAGTGGCTGACAAACATTCAGGACTGGTGTATTTCACGTCAATTATGGTGGGGACACCGCATTCCAGCATGGTACGACGAAGATGGCAACATCACGGTTGCGCATAGTCTGGAAGAAGCACAAAGAATTTCCGGGAAAAATAATCTAAAACAAGATGACGATGTGCTGGATACCTGGTTCTCATCGGCGCTCTGGCCATTCTCTACCTTGGGTTGGCCGGACGAAACAGTGGAACTAAGAACCTTCCTGCCGACTTCGGTGCTCATCACGGGCTTTGACATCATTTTCTTCTGGGTTGCGCGCATGGTGATGATGTCGCTGCATTTCACTGGCAAGGTGCCATTCAGGGAAGTTTACATTACCGGTCTGATCCGTGATGCCGAAGGCCAGAAGATGAGCAAATCCAAAGGCAATGTACTCGATCCACTGGATTTGATCGACGGCATCACGCTGCCAGCTTTGATTGCAAAGCGTACAACAGGACTAATGAATCCGAAACAAGCCGAGTCTATTGAGAAAAATACTCGCAAACATTTTCCAGAAGGTATTCCAGCTTTTGGAACCGATGCCTTACGCTTTACATTCGCCAGTCTGGCATCCCATGGGCGGGATATCAAATTTGATATGCAACGCTGCGAAGGTTACAGAAATTTCTGCAACAAGCTCTGGAATGCAACCCGCTATGTCATGATGAACTGTAAAGGAAAAGATACCGGATTAGATGAAGCTTTACCAGTAACATACTCCGTCGCGGATCATTGGATTATCAGCCGGTTACAGCAGGCAGAGCTGGCGGTTGCGCAAGCATTTAGTAATTACCGATTTGATTTGGTAGCACGCGAAATTTACGAATTGGTCTGGGACGAATATTGCGACTGGTATGTAGAGCTTGCCAAAGTGCAGTTAAATAATGCTCAAGACTCAATACAACGAGCAACACGCCGTACCTTGGTGCGCGTATTGGAAACTATGTTACGTTTGGCGCATCCGGTTATTCCATTTATCACTGAGGAGTTGTGGCAAAAAGTTGCGCCATTGGCTGGAAAATCGGGTGCAAGTATTATGTGCCAGCCTTATCCAATCGCGAAACTCTCGGCTATCAATCGACAAGCCACTGAAAATATCCAGTTACTTAAAGAGATGATCAATGCCTGCCGCACACTGCGCAGTGAAATGAATCTTTCACCAGCAATAAAGGTGCCATTGCAGGTAGCCGGTGATAAGCAAACGTTGACGGATTATTCACCGTACTTATTGTCTCTGGTCAAATTATCCGGCATAGAAATCTGCCAGAATGAACGTCTTGATGCAGACGCACCGGTATCCATCGTACGAGATTTCAAGTTGATGTTAAAAATTCAAATAGATGTTGAAGCTGAGCGCGAGCGTTTGACCAAAGAAATCACGCGTATTGAAGCTGAAATATCCAAAGCTCGCGCCAAATTATCCAATCCAAGCTTTGTAGAACGTGCACCGGGAAACGTTGTAGAACAGGAAAAAGATCGTTTGACAGCATTTAATACAAAACTTGATAACCTGAATGAACAAGTACGAAAACTGAGTTGATTACTATGCGATGGATAAATACTCGTGTAAGCAATATAACGGCGGGAACTTAAACATACGCGAACAATACCATGGAGCTCTCCGCCGTTGAAGAGTTAGTCGTGACGCCGCCTGATGGACGGACGAATGGCTTCCCTGAGTGAGTGCATATTTTCATTGCCAACCTCAAGGCATCTCTGTTGGGCACATATCACGGTGTATTGTCCAGGTATTATCTCCAAGGGTATCTCAACGAGTACTGCTACAGGTTCAACTGGCGTATGTGGGAGGGGCAGAGGTTACCACCATGCCTCCTCAATGCTTGCCTGTCGCGCACTCAGGTCAAACTAAAAAAGGTATAGATGGATATTAAGGAGCTACTTTAGCTGATTTTCAGCAATGCGTTTCGCTGCACAAGAACGTGGATCATTTGCATCGCCAAGTTCTGTTTCATACAACCACCAGGAACCACTATGGGTAACATATTTGACGGGGCATTCTGCTGTTCTAAAAATATGCGAACTGATATCGCCCTCATTACGAACCACAAAGTAGTCATAGAGCCAGCCTTTGTGTAAATTCCAGTCAAAAGAATCAGGACGCCATGAAAAACCACCCCGGGGTATTGCTACTGCGGCATCAGGTTTATATCTGACGAGCAATCCAAATTGTGAGAAACTAAAATCCGTCACCCCGGAATGTTCAGCCTGGTACCAGGATGCAAAATGCATATACGTTGGTAAATTGCCAAAAACAGGACTCTGGTTGTTGTAAATCAGACCCAACACGCGTTTGTGTGGTTGCATTTTGGTTTCAATATCACGGTAACCCTTGGATTCGTCATCAAAACTTGAAAATCGAAAGCAGTAAAAAATGATGAGTGTTACAGGAAGTATAAATAACAGGCTGCGCAGCAGAGTGTCATATTTCTCAGAGCGTGTTGTGGAAGATGGCTTTGATATTACAAGGAACAGCATTGGAATGCCAAATAGTGCAAAGCGATTGTAGGTAAAAAAGGTACCCAAAATATAATTTGGACCAAACATCATCCACAAAAGATAAGCCACAAAAACTGCTTGTCTGGGTCTGCTATTTGTTAAGCGTGCGCCTAGCAGGAACGGTAAAGCAAAAAACAGAAATCCAATTGCAGCATTCGAGTTGTTGGCTGGAAGTCCGACAGCAGAAGACAGGAATTGAAAAGGTCTGTATATGCTTAGATCCCATGAACCCTCACCGCTCGCCAATCCACTTGAACTCACCCACACAAACAAATAAATGATGACTACTGGCAGCGGACTAATAAAAGGAAGTCCTGTGAGTATTTTTTGTTTCCACTGTGATTTTCTCGCAATGACATATAAAAATGCAAGCCCGCAGCCAAATGCAGCCACAAGAAGATGTATTAACAGAAGGGAGTGCGCAAAGAATGTGAGCCATATTCCGGTTCGCAAACTGGGTGTTTCAGAAAATTTAAATGCTGATAACAGAAACAGCAACACGATCGGTGCGCCGATAATAAAATTAAAGAACCCCCACTGGAATGCCATACCGTAACTGATCGGCAGTAACAGCCAGTCCCATCCGACATCACCGCCAAAGTGGGCGCGCAAACGTGATGCGGTTATCGGGATTGCAATTACGGCAGCTGCAATCAATAGCTTCACTGCCAGAAGGATGGGCAGGAATTGACTCACTCCCCAGAGAATTAGATAACCACCCAGATAAGGGCGCATCCAATCAAGGTAATAAAGATCATGATAAGGAAAATCTGGCAGCGCAAGATTATTCAGTGTTGCGATTACCGCAGCATGCTGCGGTATATCAACCATCGGCGGGTAATGCGAAAACAACAAAGGAGACGCAGATAAAATACAAAACAAATAAAATAGAATTCGCTCAGTTGTTAATCTCATATTAGTCCGGTTAAACAGTATTAATAAAACAACCCCATGGCACAAGACCGCGGGAAATCACAAGTTGAACGGCACAACCGGTTAGACTGCCTGAGGGTCCTCAGGCACATTGAATGTCTTGCGCACCAGATACAAAGGCCTTTTTTTTACTTCGGTGTAGATATTGGATATGTAACGGGCAATCAGTCCCAATGAAATCAGGTTGATGCTGCCGAAAAAAAAGATCGACAGGATAATACTTGTGAAACCGGGCAGGATATCCTGGTACATGTACAGGTACAGGTAGTAAAGCGACGCGGCACCGGTGATGCAAAAGATGGCAAGCCCGGAATAGAACAGGATGTTAAGCGGATTATTGGAGAAATCCAGCAACACATCGATGGCGAGATTGATCCGTTTTATCGTGGTGTAGTTGCTCTTGCCCCAGGCTCTCTTGGCATTGCTCACTTCGACAATCTTGTATTGCATGCCGATATCGTGAATGATGCCCGCAATCGTCCTGATCTTTTCCGGATAGCATCTGAAATAATCTGCCACCCTCCGGTTAAAAATTCTCATCATCAATGGGCTCTTGACAATATCCACTTGCATGACTTTGCTCATAAATCCCCAGAACAACCATGATGTAGTCTGGTCAATCCAGTCGTTCCGGACAAGCGATGTGGTATAGACAATATCAAATCCCTCCCTGACAGTCTGATATAGCATTGGAATCGCCTCAGGCGGATTTTGCAGGTCTCCGTCCATAATCAGGACATATTTTCCACGCGCGAAATGGATACCGGCACTCATGGCAACCTGTTGCCCGAAATTCCGGCTCAGGACAATGGACTTAACCAAACTGTCTTCTTCAGAAAGCGTTTGCATGACATAGGCAGAATCATCCTTGCTGCCATCATCCACCAGAATAATCTCATGCGTGACGCCCATCTCACCCAGCACGGCCCTCAGCCTGTCGACCAGTTGTCGCACCATGGGCGCCGCATTATAAATCGTCGCCACCACAGACAACTCCGGCAAAGCAGCGTGCTCGGTCATAACACAGATCCGCTGGCGATTTCGGATAGTGTATATGTCTTGATCCTGTCACCAAAGCTCGCGTGGATTTTTTTCCGGATGGCGTCGCCAAAGGTAAGACTCATAATCAGTATGTGCGTAACTGGTTCTTTCTGCAAGTCAGCGAAGTTTTCGATAGTAACCGGAACACCGTCAAACTCCCTATAGTGCCAATGCTCAGTGTCATCGAAAAAACGGAAGCCGGAAAACCGTCCAGTCAAGGCAATGTATGGCAGTGTACGCAAGGGTACATAAAAACCAAGACTGGCCGACTTGTCCTTCACGATACTGGCTACCAACTGGTCAAACGTGGAAAGCACCTGTCTGGCCAGTACGGGGAAGCGATCATGCGCTTCGGAGCCATCCAGGTTGCGGGGTATACTATTGCCCTTCGCGTTTTCTGAACGACGTGCCGCCGCATAGAGCGATCCGCCGTAACCAGCCTTGACAACTTGTAATACCTCAAAGCCAGCACTTTGCAACATTGCAACCAGCGAGCTTTCCGTGAAATAATTGAGGTGTTGATGCATTGCCATCGAAATGTCACCGATCTCAATGCTTTCTGTTGCATCCGGCACATTGACGATCACAATCCCGTCTGGATTCAGAGCCTCGCGAATCTGCTTGAGAAAGTCCAGTGGCTTGTGGATGTGCTCAAGCACATCCACATGGAAAGCCAGATCAAACTTCTCCGTGATCAGCGGAGTTGGAAAGAAAGCTGTAATCACCTTCACCCCTTTTTTAGCACCTTCCTTTACGGCGAAAGGGCTTGAATCCACACCGACAACATCATAACCCCGATTCTTAAGCCCTTCGAGAATGACACAGCCACCACATCCGATCTCCAGTATCTTGTGAATGCCAGGATTTTCCGCCAGCACCTGATCGAGAAAGCGAATAAAGTCCACACCGTAGGGCCTTGCGATTTCATTGGCATCCTGCAAGTAACCAATATTGTATTCCTGCTGATAGATTTTCTCCAATGCATCCAGCACCGCAGCATTACGCTCCTGGATAACCAGCCCAAATTCTGGTTGCTGGGAAAAAACAAACGGGAAATATTCCTCAACGATGTTGCTGCGGGGCTCACCCGAAGGACTTAGTCGCCAGTAAAAAGGCAGCTTCTCAATGACAAAGTTACTCATGTTCTATTCTTCTCCGTAAAAGTTTTTTCGATAACAGAAAATGCATGGTTAAGGATATCCGGGATAAAAAACAGGTCATCCTCCGCCATGATTCCCGCCACTTCGACATTATTTATACCCTTGTCGAACACCCGCTTTTTTATTTCCCGGATACCGTCGGTATTAGCCATGGACGGAAGCGGGAATCCCCCGCCCTTGTTTTCGATCGCAGAGAATTCGAGTTTGTGGCTGTCTGTGATCACACCCATACGTCGCAATTCATCCATGGCCAACGCAAGGCATTGCTCATCTGACAACTGGCTTGCCTCCAAGCCCAAGCGTGAAGGCCAAAGCTCGACACAGACCGGAAAACCGTCGGCTGATGCCGCCGGGCAGTAATTCGTGTAGTTCGTAACCCGGAACGCCGCGAAGCCAGGGTCGTAACAGTAAAAATAGTAGAGACGGCCCATCTCAGGTGACTTGTCGAACACCAGATTGGCATACACCACTTTAGGCCCGTTGGACATGCTGACATCGGACATGTTAACGCCAAGTGCGTGAGCCATGCCCGGCCAGCCAATTGTCCACAACAAGGTACTGATCGCCAATTCCCTGGAGTCGCCGTCTTTCCCGACGATAGATATTGAATCGACTCGATCATCCGAGCAATGCAAAGACAGACTGGCAATATTGGTCAGGATTTCTACCCCTCGCTGCTTCACAGCGCTTTCCAGCCGCTCGATGAAATGTTTCATACCAAAGCGCTTGGGATACAGCGCCTTCTGATCGTTGGTGCGGTACGGTGGAAGATTCATCTGGTCTGGAAACCCTAATCGTGAACGAATCTTGTCTGATTGCATCAGGTCAAGCATGGTGTCCGGGCTGAACAGAATGACACGTTCTAACGCCGTCTCCTTGACCACAAACCGGTCTGCCTCTTCAATATTCATGCCATACAAGGATTGGACAAGCGGTCGATGCACCGCCTCAACAATTTCGTTACCAAACTGACTCAGCAGAAGTTGTCTGCCCGAGCGCCGGGAGTCGACACTACCTGCTTCAAGGTTGAACATGAAGTCGCCGAGGAACCGTTTTTTTTCCGTTTCGCTGAATGACCTCAGGTCCACATAGTGAGAATAATCCTGCAAACGGCCCCGAAAAAACAAACCGGCAATATCCTTCTCGTTCTTTGCATAAATGTGCCAGTCCTGTTCGTCCATCACTTCGCGGTAGAGATCATCCACATCGGGATTGCACGACTCATAAATGAGGTGCATGCCATGGTCGAACACACGGCCATTCGGGTATACAAAACTCTGATACATGCCCCCAGGTCGATCAGCCTTGTCAAAGATGACAATGTTGGCACCTGGATCAAGCTGCTTGATTCGGAGCGCCGACATCAGTCCCGTCACGCCAGCACCTGCAATCACGATTTTACCTTTCGTAGCGGTTTCAATCATAGAACATACCTCGCGGTCATTGTGCTGTATCCTTTTTAATAAACTTCATGAATGAACCGGCTGAAGACCCGGTGTTGAATATGAGGTCAAGGATGGACACGGCATGCTCAAACGGACCATCCATCTGTGGATATTCCGGATAACCCGAATAATCCATCCACTCGACTTTGATTTTTTCCTGTTCAAACAGGGGGACATCTAGATAGGATCTTGCTGCCGGACCAGACAGGTAAATGTCAGCCCCGGCCGCCTTGCACAAGGCCAGCAATCTTTCTGATCTTTCTCCTCCATAGTCATAGTCGGACGATGAGGTAATCCTAGTGTCAATACCAAGAAAACTGTTGATTGCCCGAATGAACTTGACATTGATTTCACTCAGGTAAGCAGACCGTTGCGACCGGTACAACTCTTCGAGAAAACCCGATGTGTCACGAAACGCCGGAGCCCGGGCATAACTAGTCTGAAGTGTTTTCCAGTGCTTTACGTTCCAGTTCTCGAGCGACACCTTTACATCACGAATCATGTCAGACCTGCTATTGTAAACTGGGATAGTCAGCCACTGTATCTGGCCATTAGTTTTGATCTTGTTCCTGTTACGCCAGTCGCGGTTCGTGTATTGCACATCGTCGTAAATGATAAATTCATCTACAGCTGCAATCATGTCAAAACAACCCTTCCAAGGAACATAGTTCGACTGCAATATCGCGACCTTCTTAAATTTATTTCCTGTTTTCATCAACTGCACCCATCACACACTCCCTTGATTCAGCATCATCGAGCGCAACAACTGCCGCCTATTAACTTACACGCGGTCATCCGGATTAATGGCATCAAACCGCCAGCTCACTCTGGTAACAAACAGTCTTCACCACCTCGCGCGCTAGGTTCAGCAATACTAACACCTTCACCATAGCTCGCGTCCATAGAACAGAGAAGAATAATCACTTTTTTCCTCAAAATTCAAAATACTGATAATCGCATAACTTGTCAAATATAATACTGAAGACAGATTCCACGATTAGATTGTTTATTTTCTTGATCTATGCTTCTCGCTTGTCGGTGTGACAACTGCGCGTCTTTTTTTCAACATTAACAGAAACAGTCGATACTGCCTAAAAAGATTTATATAAATATGTACTATTTTCAGTCTGATATCTTTTAAGAAGTGCTAAAGACGTTAAGTCGCGCCTTACAATGAAATTTCAGCGGTTTCTTACCGTGCTTCACCCTTACTATTTTTACTCTCAGGTTGTATAGCTGATGGGAATCACCTGACTTCAACTAGCTACTCCTTAAACGCAACAACTTAAGTGGCTTCATGCTAGTCCATAGATTAATTTGGTACTATAGTCAATCAATCCTGGTTATCTAGTATATTTATCCTGAATTAATACCGTGTACTAAAATTTATCCCCAAAAAGTATCAACCTGAAAATAGTTCATAGGCATTTAACAAATTTCATTTTGCACTTAACGACGCCATTATTAAAAAATTTAGGGAAACACGGATTTATCCAGATACATCAACCTGAATTTCTGAAGACTGAAAAAATGCATCATGTTGATAATATGCTATAAATAGATGCAATCACGTTTTTCTGAACTGGAATATGCAGCAAAGGAGAGACAGACTCGGCGGGATCGCTTTCTGATCGGAATCGAAGCAGCAACGCCTTGGGCATCGCTGACGAATGTCAACGCGCCGCACTATCCGGCTAGTGGTAAACTTGGCCGTCCACCTGTTGGTCTGGAACGGATACCTCGCATGTATTTTTTGCAAAAGTGCTGCGGTCTTTCGGATGAGGGTGTTGAGGATGCCGTATACGACAGTCAGGCAACTCGCCGTCCGCATTGATCTGAATCAAGAAACCGCGCCGGATGCGACGACACTGCTCAAATTTCGCCATCTGCTGGAAGAGCATCATCTGACTGAATCGATCTTCACTGCGATCAACGTCCATCTGACTGAGAGGGAACTATTTCTTCGCGAGGGCACGATTGTTGATGCCACACTGATTGCTGCGCGCCTCCTTCAACCAGGAATACGGAAGGAAAGCGCGATACCGGGATGCATCAAACCAGGAAAGGCAATCAGTGGCATTTCGGCATGAAGGTGCAAATTGGTGTTGATGCGCAGTCAAGGCTTGTTCACACCCTGATTGGAACCGGCTGCCAATGTTCACGACGTTACTCAGGCACAGGCACTGCTGCATGGTGATGAAACGGATGTGTTTGGATGTGGCACTGATAGTCAAGTGCGCCCTGAAAACGAAAAATGAGGAAAATACTGCAAAGAATGACACGATTGAGGCCAGAAAATACCGAATTTCTACCCGACACCCAAAAAAACGCCAGCGAAATTCTTTTGTAGAGTGAATTATTCAGCGTTTCCTTAGAAAGAAAATACGCATCGCACTACATACATTCAAACTCAGCGATCAAACAAAGCTCTGTTATATCCATACAAATCTACACGTAATGCATGATCTGCAATAGAAAATGTCATTACCTGCTAAAAAACTCAATAACCAGCTTATTCCATGCCGATGCATCCATCCCGGAACATTCTCCCTACTAAAGTTCTAAATCACTTACACCGTTTAAAAAAGTCTGGCGAAAACATTGGACTGCATTAATACAAGGCGACTACTTGATTCGTTGAACAAATATTCATTGTTTACACTAAAAATAATCAATTATGAATTTGATACCGATACAAACCACCGATCTAAGAATTGGACAACCATTGCTATGGGATTTATTCGATCAAGCGCATCAGCAGATACAGAAACGCGGTTATATCTTCAAAACAGAAACTGAATTAAAGCAACTGGAAGGATCAGCGATATTCCGTATGCAAAAGCCCCTACCAAAACAAAATGAGTCAAACAATAATAAGTTTGGCTTTGATGATATGCAACTCAAAGTTGGGCATAAGCTACAGCTCAAACTTGCCTCGCAATTAAAAAGGCCTGTCGAGATAAAATATAATTCCTACGTATCAACGCTGATTGGTTATGTGCAAGACAACTCCCTCATCGTCGCTATGCCCGCATCCGATCTGCTAGTAGGAGAGCCTTTCATTGAAGGAGATCAAGTTCAGGTAAGTTTATTCAGCGGAAATTCTGTATTCAATTTTATGGTTTTTGTCGACAAAATTATTAAAGTACCTTTTAAGTATTTACACTTGTCCTTCCCTAAGGAAATACACGGTCAAAACATACGAAAATCACGAAGAATTAAATGTAATATTCAAGGATCCATCATTGAAAGATCTATCCCGGTGTCCATCATAGATCTTAGTATATGCGGCGCAGGCATTAGCTCAGATATCACTTTGGGATCAACAGGCACAACGATCACATTGTCTTTTACCATCACAGTTCTTGACAAAGAAATACCCTTAACAATAAAAAGTACTATCAGATCGGCAAAGGAAATCAATAAGAATGCCCAGAAAATAATCTGCTTTGGGGTTGAATTTATCGACATAAAATCAGAACAGATACATACATTACGTCACTTGATTTATCAAGAAATTGTCGAACATCCTGAGAACATAGTTTAATTGAGAAAAAATCTCACCAGCAAACTCTTCTACCAGAAACCCCAATTACCTGTCGACACGATCCATATACCCAATATCGCGTTGGTGATTGCGTGGGCGAGAATGGGTGACCACAATGTTCCGCTACGCATATATAACAAGTTATAAACGATACCAGCAAAAAATCCGGCCAACCATAGATTATGCGCAACAGCAAAAAGTGCAGCCGTGATAAAGAATGCCTTTAATCCGACATGTGCCGGATTAACAGAAAGAAAGTTTGGATGATCAATCCAGCGCATCAGGAATGACCGCCAGAAAAGCTCTTCCATCACTGGAACAACCAGTGCCGCACCAATCAGCCTCACCACAACAAGAAACCAGTCGATTTCATTATCATCACGTGGATCAAAACCAACGGACTCTCCCATCACCATCCAATCTGCCGTCAAGTTAATCCAGGCAACGAATACAACGATACCGGCAACTATCGCAACAACCCAGGTACGAAAGCTTGTGCCAATTGGCCAACGCAATTCACTATAGGCGCTTCTCATCAACCAAAGCAAACCAGCAACGACAGCTATTTTCACCGCATAAAGCAGGCGTAAATCATTAGCTTCCCAGCCAAACTTCAATAACATATCTTCCAGCAGCATGAAAAAGACATAAGCGCCGAAAGGTGCTATGCGACTTATATTTGCACGCTCAAACATAATAAATTCCTTCTGAATTTTCTTTTAATTGTGGTGTTATCGCAGAAATTAGCGCGATACTATTTCATATCATTCTGGCTAGGGTCTGTTGACATTTCACATAGGTAGCCACAGATAACCACAAGCCAAGGCAACCATACTTTCGTAATTTCTCTTCAGTTTGTCATATCTTGTTGCC